>Ga0182030_10015391_pt1 | contig 14999 bp, 14 predicted proteins | sample 812S3MmetaG_FD_121299 | JGI IMG/M metagenome (GOLD analysis project Ga0182030, IMG submission 121299) | Permafrost microbial communities from Stordalen Mire, Sweden - 812S3M metaG (Illumina Assembly) | ecosystem: Environmental > Terrestrial > Soil > Wetlands > Permafrost | place: Sweden... | reverse complement strand
TCATCAAACGTCCAAGACCGGTGCATCAAGCTGCGAGCCGACAGGCTTCCGAAAGTAAGAGCGCCGAAAGCAAGAGTGCTGAAAGTAAGAGCGCTGAGAGTAAGAGCAGTGAGCATAAGAGCGGTGAGAACAAGAGCAAACAGTCCAAGACCACTCATTCAGCGACTCATGACATAGACTTCGATGGTATCGAACAACGAATTCTTGCGTTTCCTGTAGATGAGGGCAGGTTCGGACAAATCGTCGGCTTGAAAAACCGTGTAGTTTTCTCCCGATATCACGTGCGCGGTATCCGGCCGAACTTCAGTTTCATGGAAGAACAAAACGATGCCGGCTGGCTCATTGCCTACGATCTGGAAGAACAACGAGCGGCAAATGTCATTCGTGAATTGAACTATTTTAAAGTAGCGAGAGACAATCGAACCATAGTCTATCGCTGGCATAAGCAAGGGCTGCGCGTCGTAGATGGTGGCGCCGCTATGCCTGCTGAAGGTGCTGAAGCACCTGCTGCAGCCTGGGAATACAGCAGGAAAGCTGGCTGGGTCAATCTCGGCCGGGCAAAAATCCTTATACATCCCGGTGCTGAATGGAAGCAAATGTATGAAGAAGCCTGGAGATTGCAGTCAGAGCAGTTCTGGGACAGTAAGATGTCGGATATCGACTGGAAGCTTGTGCACGACCGTTACCAGCATCTGCTGCCGCGCATTCGCACCCGCTCTGATCTATCTGATCTGATCTGGGAGATGCAAGGCGAGCTTGGCACGTCGCATGCATATGAGTTCGGGGGCGATTATACAGCAGCACCAAACTATCAACGAGGATTTCTCGGTGCTGATTTGAGCTGGCAAAAGAGCAAGAAAGCCTACAAGATCGAGCGAATCATCCGCGGAGATTCGTGGAATCAAGAGGTTGACTCGCCACTCGCGCTGCCAGGTTTAAAAATTGAAGAAGGTGAGTTCATACACGCCGTTGACGGACGCGAAGTCAGCGCCGAATGCTCAATAGAAGAGCTTTTGATGAACAAACAATCGATGGAAATCGACCTTACTATAAGCTCCGATGGTAAGAAGAAACGCCACGTGACAGTGAGAACTTTGTATAGCGAGCGCATGCTGCGTTATCGTAATTGGGTCGAATCCAATCGTAAAATAGTATTCGAAAAATCACGCGGGCGAGTTGGATACATTCACATTCCTGATATGGGACCGTTTGGTTATGCCGAGTTTCATCGAAGCTACCTGGCCGAGTACGATCGCGATGCATTGATCGTGGACGTACGATACAATCGCGGCGGACACGTGTCCGGCTTACTGCTAGAGAAACTGGCCCGCAAAAGAGTCGGTTACGATTGCTCTCGCTGGGGCGAGCCAATAGCTTATCCCATGGAGTCAGCAAAAGGACCAATGGTCGCACTAACAAATCAGTTTGCAGGTTCAGACGGTGACATTTTTAGTCATTGTTTCAAGTTGTACAAATTGGGTCCGCTAGTTGGGAAGCGCACCTGGGGTGGTGTTATTGGTATAGAGCCACGACACAGACTGGTGGACGGAACTCTCACCACACAGCCAGAATTCAGTTTCTGGTTCTCTGATGTGGGCTTTAAAGTCGAGAATTACGGCACGGATCCAGACTATGAAGTAGATATCTCTCCACAAGATTACCGTCGCGGAATCGACCCGCAAATGGATAAAGCGCTCGAGCTTTTAAAGGCCGAACTAAAACGTAAACCGCCCGAAATGCCTGATTTCACCGACAAGCCAAGCTTGCCGCTACCGAAGTCGATCAAGAAAAAAGCGAAACACTAAAAAGGTCGAATATCTTCGTCGAGCTTTTTGACATACTCGGCTTCAGCAGCCGCCCCTTTCGAATCACCTGCAAGTTCATAAGCTGTTTTCAATTGCGCATGCAAAACTCGCATCTGGCTATCACTTCGGGTTTGAGCGATTGCTGACTTGTAATCGGCTATCCCTTCTTTGTATTGCTTCAAAGCGACATGGGCAACGGCTCTTTTTTCGTAAGCCTCTCTTTTGTGCGGACCATGCGCAATTAGATAGTCTGCATCTTCGAAGATTAGCGTCCACTTCTTCTGTTTGCCATTAAACATCAGTCGATCGTTTCGGTAGAAAAGATCGTCTGGCTTCAATTTTATTGCCAGATTCAGGTCTTTAGACCCTTCGTCAATCCGACTGAGCAAGAACATAGTCTTCGAGCGAACCCAGTGAGCGTTGTGTGATTTAGGATCTTGCAAAAGCACTTTGTCCTCAATTACAAGAGCCTCTTTCGGTCTATTTAAAGCGTTGAGAATAGTAGCTTTAGTTGTCGCTATCCCCGTATCTGTCGGAGAGAGAGCGAAAGCTTTGCTGATAGCGGGCAGTGCTAGCTCGTCTTCTTGCTGTTCGTGCAGGAGAACTGCCTTGAGAGCGTAAGCAGGCAGTAGCTCGGGGTTCAGTTGGACCGCGTGATCCAGGTCTTCGATGGCCCTATCTAGGGTCGCCTTTTGGGCGCGAAATGCGACCGCGCGGTAGTAATAGGCGTCGGAGTTTTTCGGATCAGACGCAATTATTGCCGTTGCCTGTCTAATGACCTCGGGACAGTTACCGGCTTGCAGCAAATAGGGCAACAAGTTAGTATTGCCGGACCGCACCGTTGCTGAGGAAGCAGCAGGACGCTGCTGTGAAAAGGAAACAGAATGTTGCTGTAAGGAAGGCACAGAATGTTGCTGTGAGGAAGGCGCAGAATGTTGCTGTAAGGAAGGCGCAGAATGTTGCTGTAAGGTAGGCGCGTGCTGTGAGGTAGATACAGATTGTTGCTGTGAGGAATCAGCAATATCGCGCCCCCAAGAATGACGGAGCGTTAGGGAGCCGCAGATGCAGATGAAAACTGCAGCAGACAATATTCTATTTCTCTTCGGCCAATGGTGTGTGTCAATAGACATCGTCTAGTGGAATCCTCAAAAAGGCGTCAATCAACAAATCAATAATGTTGATTAGAACCATCATGATAAACTAAGCCAGTAAGGCCTGGAGGGATTTAATTTGAAGCGCTCAGTTTTTCTGGCGACTTTGTTGCTAGTTACATCGTCGCCTTTGCTCGCTGGCTGCATGTCCTCCGAACAAATTGCTGCCACGATGCAGCGAGTAAAAGACCGCAAGGCGGAAATAGACCAAAAGAACCCTCAAATACTTGTCATTTATACCAAAAAAGACATAAGCAAAGGCAGCATCATAAAAGATGATGATGTGGAAGAACGCACCGTAGGCGCGACCGAAAATCATATTCCGGACGATGCGACACACAATCGACAAAATGTTGTTTTAAAGAAAGCAAAGAACGATATGACTGCCGGTCAGCCCATTTGTCAGCACGATCTGGCTCCCCTGGTAGGCAATTAAAAATTCTACGAAGCACCTGCTGCATAATTTACTCATGAACCTCATTTAGAGATTTGATCACATCTCCGTATCCGCTCCACGACTGTTTGATGGTCTGTAGTTCTCCTCCGTAAGCCGCTCCCATGCTACCGAGCGCGTTACCACCGCCGGCGGGGCTCCCTAGAGCATGTATCTTAGGCAGTTTCGCCAGAGCTTCTTCGGCCGCAGGGACACCGTTAGCAGCTGAATGCTTCAACCAGTGCTCAGCCTGCGCTAAATTTTGCTGCACTCCTTGCCCGTTGGCATACATCAAACCAAGCGAGTGCTGTGCTTCAGGAACGTTGTTATTAGCCGCCTTCTCTAGCCATAGCCTGGCTTTATCGTAGTCCTTTTTCACAACTGCATTGCCTATCAAATACATATGCCCAAGCTTACTTTGCGATTCGGCAAAATCATTTTCTGCAGCCAGCTTATAGTAGGTAACTGCTTTCTTCAGGTTTTTCGGTGTGCCACACCCTTTTTCGCACATCAATCCGCTAATGTGCTGAGCTGGCACCTGTCCACGGTTAGCCAACTTCTTGAATTGCGAATACGCGCGCCGATAATGAGCCTGATGCACGTCTTCTTTCGCCTTTTCTAGCTGCAAGTGAACGGTTTCTTGTTCTGCCGCACCTGCCGATTGAAGTGTCAATGCAAATGGATTCAGAGAAACGCAAGCTGACAAAGAAAGGAAACAAACTACAAAATTTGGTTTAAATTTCAACATCAAGCGATACCATATATGGTGGCTACATTATTTAGACGGGCGTCCCGTCTGGTCCCCCTTTCTTGATTCTAGAATGATTTTATAATATTTTTCCCGTAAGTCGGTAGGTCACTTGAAAGATCGGGAACAGTTAACACTGGATTGAAGTCTCTCATCAATGATATAAAGACAACTTGAGAGTCACGAACAGCGACAGGGAATGTATGGGCATCCGGGCGACCGCTCCCTGAATCATCGCAAACAGGTTTGGAATCAAGTGATCACAGAAGTCGACGTCGGTAGAGCAAAAGACGAACCAATGCAGGTTCTGGTTGTAGAAGACAATCCGACCCAGTCAACTTTGCTCAGATTGCATTTGCAGAAACTCAGTTTCGATGTCGAGTGCGTGGGCACTCTTGCTGGAGCGCTTGAGCGACTGACTGCTCCGGGCATCGATGTTGTATTACTTGACCTCTCTTTACCAGATAGCCAGGGCATCGATACTTTCTATCGCGTTCACAGCCTCGCCGAAAATACACCGGTAGTTGTGCTCAGCGCCCTCGACGATCAAGAACTGGCACTGGAAGCGCTGCACAGCGGCGCGCAGGATTATCTGATCAAGGGTCGGGTCGGCGACGACTCCATCGTGCGGTGCCTCCGATATGCAATAGAACGAAACCGCGTAGAGTCTGCGTTGAGAATGAGCGAACGCAGAACACGTCTGATAATCGAGAACTCTTTAGATGCATTCATCGCTATCGATTCAGATGGAATAATCAATGATTGGAATTTGCAGGCAGAGAAACAGTTTGGTTGGTCACGCAAACAAGTGATCGGCAAGATGGTGGCGGAAGTCATCGTGCCATCACGCTTTCGCGATAAACACGTGCTTGACAAGAATCAGCTTTTTTCAGTAGCGAAAGGTCGATTTATGAATCGCCGGCGCGAAATGTACGTGCTTAAGAGAACAGGAGAAGAGTTCCCCGTTGAAATTGGTGTGTTTCCAATTAGAGATCCTGATGGTGTCATGTACTGCGCGTTCGTGAGCGATATCACAGAACGAAAATTAATCGAGGAAAGATCCCGTGAGCTTAACGAGGAGCTCGAACGGCGAGTTCAAGAGCGGACACAGGACCTCATTAAGTCAAATGAAGAACTCGAACAGTTTGCCAAGATTGCTTCGCATGACCTGCAGGAGCCGCTACGCGCCATACAAGGATTTGTCTCTTTGCTCGAAAAAAGATTCAAAGGGCAGCTAGGTCAAGAGGGAGACGAGTTTATTGGCTTTATTATCGATGGCACCTCCCGTATGCAACAGCTCATACAATCGGTATTGCTACATTCGAGCATTAAGTCAGAAGAGCGAATGGAAAGCCTCACGGCGATGGGGCCAGTTATTGATGAGGTGCTAACAAATTTACGTGCAGCAATAATTGAAAGTAACGCTGAGTTTGACATCGAAGATTTGCCAGAGGTCGCCGTTGAAAGAACGCAGCTAATTCAGCTGTTCCAGAACTTGATTTCTAATTCCATAAAATATCGCAATGGACCACCAAAAATCACTATATCCGCTGAGCTGAGTGTTGACCGCTGGCTGTTCACTTTGCGCGATAATGGTATAGGCGTCGACCCGAAATATGCTGAAAGAATTTTCGACATGTTTGCTCGACTCCATGGTAAGACTGAGTATTCCGGCACTGGAATTGGTCTTGCAATCTGCAAAAAGATAGTTCTGGCGCATGGCGGTAAAATTTGGATGGAGTCTGAAGTAGGTCAGGGATCAATCTTTTATTTTTCGCTTCCAGCTGCGATACAGGTCAAGGAGAAAATTAATGGGCAGTCGCATTGAATTATTACTCGTCGAAGACACACCTTCTGACATCCGTTTGACGGAAGAAGCTCTAAAGGATTCCGCCCTTGATTATCATCTCGACATCGTCAACGATGGCGAACAGGCGATGGATTATCTGAACAAAAAGAAGACCTCAGGAGCCAAGCTTCCGGACATGATTCTGCTCGACTTGAACATGCCGAAGAAGAACGGACATGAAGTACTTGCAGATATCACCAAAGATTCGACACTGAAAACGATACCAGTCGTTTTATTGACAGTGTCGCAAAGAGATGAAGATATTCAAGAAGCTCTCAAGCTGAAAATGAACTATTACCTCTGTAAACCAATTTCCTCAGACACTTTGAAAGTGTTAATCGATGCCATTTTTAATTTAAACTCTGGCGAAGCAAAGGCAGCTTCAGGCGACATGTCTGGAGAAGAAATTCACGTGCGCTATGTACTGGCATCGAATCCGCATACTTCACCGTGGGTACTGAAAAAACTGGCGAAAGAAGACAACCACAAACTTCGCGCTAAAGTTGCTGAAAACCCAAAAACGCCTCTGGATATAATCGAGCACCTGGCCAATGACCCCCATCCTGATGTACGCGTAGCGGTTGCAGAAAATGCAAATGCTCCGGAACACATTCTCGAAAAGCTGGCCAAAGACGAAAGCGAAGATGTGAGATTGGGAATTGCGGAAAATGCACGTATTCCAGCTCGCATTCTGGAAATCCTCGCGACCGACGAAAATACTTTCGTTAGCGCACAGGCAACAAAAAGGCTCACTAAATAACTAAGTCCAGCAGCCCTGGATGTTTAGACGATCTGGCGCTCTCGCAGCGCCTTCTTCTGTATTTTGCCGCTGCCTGTTTTTGGTAACTCCTCGAGGAATTCGACTTTGCGTGGTGCTTTGTAATGGGCAATGCGACTCTTAACGAATAAAATCAACTCTGCACAAGAGACAGAATGTTGAGTTTTGAGTACAACTGCAGCCGTAACCGACTCGCCCCAGGTGGCGTCCGGAACTCCAAAAACCGCACATTCTAAAACAGCCGGGTGCTCATAAAGCACGTGCTCGACTTCGGTGGAATAAACATTTTCGCCACCGGTTAGAATCATGTCTTTTTTGCGGTCAACAATATTTAAGTAGCCTTCTGAATCTATTACAGCCAGATCTCCAGTATGTAACCATCCATCTCGAATGGCTAAGGCTGTTTCCTCCGGCTTGTTCCAGTAGCCCGGAGTGACGATCGGACCTCTCGCTATTATTTCGCCGACTTCTCTATCGTCGTGAGCTACTTCGCTCAAATCTCCGCGTATTACCTTCAGCTCGACGCCCATAAATGGACGGCCGGTTTTACTTCTCAGATGTAAGAGCTGGTCTGCCGGCAAATCCATCAGATGAGCCTTTGGGAGACTCATAGTTAGATACGGACTGGTTTCGGTCATGCCATAAGTCTGCACATATTCACAGCCGAAAGCCTGAATGATCTTTCGTACAGTCTCAGGAGAGATAGGCGCACCACCACTAAGAATTAGACGCAGACTGCTATACGAATGGTCTGCCAGGGAAGGAGCATTAACCATAGCATTGAGCATCGTCGGTATCAAATTACTCAGCGTCACTTTTTCACAATCAATGATGGCCAGTGCATTTTGAGAATTGAAATAAGGCAAAATCACATGCTTCCCGCCCACTGCAGTAATGGCGAAAGCAGCCCAGGCGTCAGCTAGATGAAAGAGAGGAGCCGCGTGCAACCAGTGATCAGCGTCACTCAACTGCAACTCAGAGATCACGCAAAGAGCATGGCAGGAGATATTTTCATAAGTAAGCATGACCCCTTTGGCGGCGCCCGTGGTGCCACTCGTGTAATAGAGATTAGCCACATCCTGTGCTGTACCCGACAGATCCACCGGAGCCAAGAACGGCTGCGCCTCTAGCGCACCTTCATAGTCGTGCCAGTGTGGCGCTTTATTTGCACTACCCTGATCACCAAAAGCGATCACGACAGGTGCAAATGAAGCGATAGTGGATTTCACGATGTTCAACGCATTTGCTACCAGCTCGAAAAAGTCGCAATGTACCAGCACGGCAGCGCTTCCGGCATCAGTGAATATTGCCGCTATCTCTCTTGATGAAAGGCGAAAATTGATCGGGTTCAAAATAATCCCGGTCATAGCACAGGCAAAATAGGCTTCGATGAATTCGTGAGTATTTGGTGACACAATCGACACCACCTGCCCTCTGGCAATTCCTCGCGACAAAAGCGCGGAAGCTAATGCGCAGGCACGTTTATAAAGCTGGCGATAGGTAAAACGTTGCGCGCCATCCACAACAGCTTCTCTATCCGGCCAGAAGAGAGCGGCTCTCTTCAAAAATTGACTGATATCCAAGTGCCTTACGCCTCACTTGCCTGCCGGTGTCAACTCTCACTCATGATGATGCCATCTTCGCTCAGTCTCTCGATGCGTGCGAGAGCCACAATTGGTACTTGAAATTTTTCCAGCACAGCGCGTCCATTGGAATAAATTTTTTCTATCACGGCGCCTATTCCAACTAGTGTCGCGCCTCGTTTCTGCACAAGATTACCCAGAGCTTCTATAGTTCGTGCACTAGCCAGAAAGTCATCGATTATCAGAACTCGGTCGGTCGGATGCAAATAATCTGGCGAGACCATAAGATTTACGATACCGCCCTTGGTGGCGGATGGTGCACTCTCTTGCAAAGGTTCTGTCATCGTAATCGGTCGATGCTTGCGGGCAAAGACCACTGGTATTTCTAAAATCATAGCTGCTGCAAGCGCCGGCGCGATACCGCTTGTTTCAGCCGTAAGTATACGAGTGGGCTTCTGGTCGGCGAACTGCCTGGCAAATTCAATGCCGATATTCTTCATCAATATCGGATCAAGTTGATGATTCATGAAGGAGTCGACTTTCAAAATGCCGTTGCCGAGATTTTGGCCTTCCTTGAGGATGCGGTCGACTAAATCTTTCATTATCACTCTAACTTTTCCCTGCTCTTAATATTTAGGCGCCTGACCAGCTTTCCACTTGATGTTACATCCGGTGCTCGGCTTTTGAGTTTCACTTATTTTCGCACCTTGTAGCAGCAAATCGATCGCCTGGCGCAAATCTTTCCCGTTTACTGGTTCACTATTACCGGGTCTGCCATCATCTAACTGGCCACGATAAACGAGCTTGTGACTGCTATCGAACAAAAAGAAATCAGGAGTGCACGCTGCTGTATAAGCCTTCGCAACCTCCTGGCTTTCGTCATAAAGCAGTGGATATGTCAGCCCGACCTCGCTTGCGAACGCCTTAAGACTTTCTGGCGAATCATCAGGATAGTTTTCAGCATCGTTGCTTGATATGGCTACGATTGAAAGACTTTTGCCCGAATAGTCTTTTCCAAGGCGAGCCAGCTCATCTTTGATGTGCTTAACGTAGGGACAGTGCTTACAAATAAACATAACAAGCAAATTTTTCCCGGTGCTAGCCGAGAGACTCACCGTTTTACCGGTGGAAACATTAGGAAGTTCGAAAGGTGGTGCACTTGTTCCAAGTTCAAGCATGGTAGAAGTCGTTAAAGCCATTGAAAACACTCCCTTTTATTCGAGTACCAGAGCCAGAAAAATTAGTGCCTGGACTGAGCCGCTAGTAGATCATGCCGCCATATCCAGGTCACTGAGCCTGAGCATCAATTCTATCGTCATCGACATCTAAAGAAGACACCTGTCGCTCAAGAATTTTCAATCCGCGACCAACTATCAAAGAATCTTCAACCAAGGCAACCAGAAAGTCTGGAAAATGAAATGTCTTAGTCAAAGTGCGCCTGACGTGGTAGCTGATATAAGTTGCAGCGACAGCGCTGACGGAGCCGACCAGCGCGCCTTCCGTGGGCGAAAGCTCTTCAACAGAATACAGACTGGCACCGATGACAGCGCCGGATAATGCCCTCGCGCAAAGAGCTGGAAAGGAAGTTCGTTTCGGAAGGAATGGTAGTTTATCAGCAAACATCTCGCCCAGAACCAAAACGTTCGCGCCGAGCATGACATAAGGTGACCGAAAGAATTTGCCGGCAGGGCTTTTTTCGGATACCAGACGCCTATCTAAGGAAAGTAAAGCCGGTCCGGACATTGACCTCATTCCAGCCAGAGCGCTCATTCCCACTACTCGAATACACAAATGTTTCTTCTTTGGTTCCATTAAAGCACCCTCTCCAAAACAACGAGCAACAAACTGCGTTAAGCATGACACAAAGAGGCGTACGCCTGGTCAGAGTGTTCCAAATTCGGTCCGGGTATTACGACAACGTATCGCCACCCGCTGACAACTGATATATAGTTTCAGCGCCTACAACGTCAAAATTCAAGATCATCAATGCCATGGATTATGGCTAAGAAAGAGCACGGGTTCCAAGGGGGCTCACACCGCCTGTGGTATCAAACGATTTCTTATGCGTCCCGGGACATAGTGCTCGACTCCTGGCAAATTAGAGAGGACAGAAAAAAATCGCCGGAGATTCTATGAAAAAGTGCAGGCAGCTGAGCCCAAAATAGAGGGGAGTTAGTCGAGACTACGGCAGTAAGCTAGCATCCATCGTGATTTAACCTGATTTTTTCACGCCAGTTACTTCTGGCACGCACCCTCGTCGAGTAAGCGCTAAAATAGATTTGGTAGCAGATGAAAATCATTCACTTTTATTCAGCACCTTAGTGTCAAGTTCCATATGGAATCTGGGTAAAAGACTTACTAGCGGCGCGTTCTACAAGCGCCTCATGCTGATAATTCTCGAATTTTCAAGAAATGCAGCATCGGAAGGGGGAAAAATGTTGAGAAACTTCAAGCTGGCCTTGCTGCCGGCGATCGTTGTGGCTGTGGCAGGCTGTGCTGGGGGCGGAATGGCCCTGGACGCCGCACAAAGGTTGGAAAACTCTGGCGATTATCAGGGAGCCATCAATAACTACGATACGCTGATCAAAGAGAAGCCAGCGCTGGTGACAGGTTATCTGGGGAAAGGCCGCTGCTTGCTCAAATTGGGTCAGGCCAAAGACGCTGAACAACTTTTTAGAGATGCCGTCAAAGCTGATGGCAGAAGCGTTGAAGCTAAACTTGCTCTCGCCAACGTGCTCGAAGCGCGCAAAGACTACATGGAAACAAAGATTCAATTAGACGACGCATATTTGCTTGACTCTAAAAATCTGCTAGTTGTAGAAGGGCAAGCGGTAGAGCTGGAAGAAGAAGGCAAGACAAAAGAAGCAGTCGACAAGTACAAAGAGGCTCTAGTTATCGACCCGACCAACATCGACGTACACACTAAACTTGCACATGCTTACGGTGTTTTGAACGATTTCGACGATGCGAAAAAAGAACTCGCAGAAGTCGACAAGATCAAATTACTTCCAAAAAAATAAGCCAGTTTATGGAATTGGCGTAAGTTCAATTTTGGTACCGCTGGATGGCTTACCAAACTCTATCCATGCAGATCCACCGCGCTGAAATAATTCCCAGAAGCGATTCTCGTGACCAGAACTGCCTGGCGCAAAAGCCAGGTCGCCTTCCATAACGCTGAAACTTCCCGTTGCCACAGTTGCTGTTCGCACGACACCTCCAATCTGCACCTTGATGCGGCTGCCTGCGACAAGTCCAGTTATGCCTTCATCGACAGAGCGGAAAGTAGTTTTCATGTTGCCGAATGAATCAACATAGGCTATGACTTCTTTAGGCGGATCGGGAATCGTAGCTGCTTCTAAACGGTGCTCAATGAATGTGTAGTCAGCACGAGCAGCGAGTGCGACTATCTGGGGGAAATAATCGCGCGAGCGGAATTGACTGCCATGTTCTTCGGCATTCGTCGTCCAGACTTCCTGAATGTCATGCTTAATAAACGAGAGTGAATATCCACTATTAACGGCAATTATTTGCACACCGTTTTTCAAAGTGACGAACAAAAGTCCCTCACCTTCATTATTCACACGTGCGACTTTCAGGTCTTTGCGGGGAGCACAATTAGCAAAAATGAGTAGATTTTGAGGGCGCAACTTCGGATCAGCCAGGCCCAGTTGGCCAACGACGAAACCAGTGCCAATAGTGTCGAATGAATGTACTGAAGTAAAGTTCAACCTGACATTCTCAGGCATATGAGCAGCAAACGCAGAAAAGACTTCGGCCCAGGCAAGGTCGCCTGGAGCATAATCGCAAACAAGTTGAACAAAAGTCGACATAGATGCCTCCAGCTCTCAGCGCACTAATGATATCGTGCTTAATGAACCATAGTAAGAGCCGCACTCGCTTTAATTATTCGGTTATATAACTTTCTGTCGATTGCTTCAGCGCTGCCTTTTAGTGATGCGACGACAGGGCTACTTTCAAGCATAGTGGCGGGCGAAATCAAAAACTCGGCGATCACACCAACGTTCGCAGTCTGATGCTGACGCAGTAGGCTCGGGCGTCCAGCCTCATCTTTTACGGCAGAAGCGACCTGCGCTTCACTGGCAGCGAACCATACCTGTCGTCCTGTAGAAAGCCTCAACGAACAATCACCGAACTTGACCTCTACCGAGCGGTCACCCTTTTCGCAGAGGTTTGTGACGCAGCCGACTCCTTCTTTCATTGACAATAAGACCAGGGCACCAGGCGCAGCTTCGATTGAAGCATCTTTCACTTGAACAAAGGCCTGCTGCTTAGGCTCGATGAGAACAGTTCCTTCTGTCAATTCGAAGTGTCGATCTACTGTGGTCTTGTTGAACTGTGTCTTCTCGTCTGTTTTTAGAACTATAAGACCATCTTGAATTTCACTTGCTGCAAAGCAGTAATTCTGATTGAAGATGGCACCGGCGACAAGGAGAGCGGACAGCAAAAGAGTAGTAAAACCGCGGCTCGATTTCATGGTTCACTTCGCCAAGCTAGCAACGGATGCATCTTAGCATTAAAAACCTTACGAGTTAAATTGAAGCAAACCTGCTATGGCAGGGATTATTTATCCGACTTCTTTTGCTCAAATTTTAGCGAAGCTGAATTTATGCAATAGCGCAGGCCTGTTGGCTTTGGTCCATCTTCGAAAACGTGCCCAAGATGCGCACCACAATGGTTACAGACAACTTCGGTACGAGTCATACCCATAGCGGTGTCAGTGTCGGTATCTACAGACTCCTTCTTTTCAGGAGCATAAAAACTGGGCCAGCCAGTACCAGAATCAAATTTGGTGTCGGAACTGAATAAAGTCGCGCCGCATGACGAGCATTTATAAACGCCATGGTCGTGATTGTTCCAGTATTTCCCTGTGAAGGGGCGCTCGGTGCCTCCTTTGCGGGCAATTTGATAGACGTCAGGCGACAGCTCCTTCTTCCATTCTTCGTCTGTTTTTTTCACTGTGTAGGATTTGCTGCGATTGACACCATCGCCTTTAATCTCAAAACAGGAGTCGCCTTTTATGTCCATTGTTTTAGCCTCTGTTGAAGGTGAAACCAGCGAAGAAAGCATAAGTATAAGCGCATACATCTGCAAGCGGACTTTTTCATAAACACTTGTCTTAGCGTTCATCTGCCACCATTTATTTCCATTTTTCAAGTTTGATCTTTAGTTGGTCGTTCGCCTACCTTGACCGTAATTTCTTTAACTGCACGGCCACGGGATACAAGCAGATTCATTTTTTCGTTCGGCTTATGTTTCAATACAGCCCCCTGGACTTCTTTAGAAGTTGTAACGGGCAAGCCATCGACTTTTTGTATTACGTCTCCAGTCTCCAGTCCTGACTCAGCTGCTGGTCCATCAGGAGCCGAACGCGCTACGAGAACTCCTTTAGTTCCTTCAGGTAAATTCAAACTTTTTGCCACGTCTGCATCGACGTCCTGCATGTATATACCGAGATAAGCTCGCTGGATAGACCCTTTCGTAAGCAGCTGCTCGGCAATGTCATTGACCACGTCTGATGGAATTGCAAAACTTATATTCTGTCCGTCCCCGCGAATGGCTACGTTAATTCCAATAACTCTACCGTGTATGTTGAGTAGCGGTCCTCCAGAGTTACCAGGGTTTATGGCAGCGTCAGTCTGGATCATTTGTACGTTGTTGTTACCAGGCATATCGAGGGTTCGACCCAGCGCGCTGATAATGCCGAGTGTCACGCTATGGTCAAAACCAAGAGGACTACCAATGGCAATTGCCCAGTCACCAGGGCGAAGATTCTTACTGGAACCAAAATCTGCGGCTTTTAATCCGGTGGCATCAATTTTGACTAACGCCAGGTCGGTAAAAGAATCACGTCCGACCACCTTTCCATCAAATTTGCGATTGTCGTTGAGAGTCACTTTAATTTTATCGGCGTTGCCCACAACGTGATTGTTCGTCAGGATATAACCATCGGATCGATAAATGACACCCGTTCCAAGACCTTTCTGCTCCAACAGACGATCCTGGGGCTCCATATCCATCCCGAAACCCGGGAAAGCGAAGCCATTCATCCCATGAAAGCGCGACCCCGCGACCGTGTAAGTTCGGCTGATATCAATATTGACCACACTCTCACTGGCTTTCTTAGCTATATCAGCGATAGTATTTTCGGCCAGTGGCATGATCTGCGAAGAGGGCACGATAGCTTTGCCAACACTTGGCGGAGCTGCAGTCGATACTAGAGGCGATGCCTGCAGGTTAGTCGCCTGCGGCCAAAATTCATGCCCGGCCCAGAATGAGCCACTTGCTACAGCGCCTATAACGGCTCCACCTATCCAAGGCAGTACGGTTCTTTTTGCCATAACTTAAATCACCTACTTGGTCAAAGATTTTTAAAGAGGAGGATGACCCCTGAATCCAGTTTAGTAATTTTGAGCGAGAGGTGCCTCAAAATACAGGATTCGTTAACGCAATCAACTTACGAGCAAATTGCCCGGAAACGACTATTACCTATAGAATATCCTTTGTCATAGTTTGTTCCTGAACGAACGCCTGGAAGCCTTACTAACCAATGACTAGCATAACAAAACGAACGACCTACACCACAGCTAGATGCGCTCGTCGCGTCTTAGTAGCCAAGCAATTGCAGGGTGCT
>Ga0182030_10015390_pt1 | contig 15000 bp, 11 predicted proteins | sample 812S3MmetaG_FD_121299 | JGI IMG/M metagenome (GOLD analysis project Ga0182030, IMG submission 121299) | Permafrost microbial communities from Stordalen Mire, Sweden - 812S3M metaG (Illumina Assembly) | ecosystem: Environmental > Terrestrial > Soil > Wetlands > Permafrost | place: Sweden... | reverse complement strand
CTGAGCCGTTGCCGAGGCCCGGCCAATCGGCTAAATGAACCTGACGCACCCGTAGCTCAGCTGGATAGAGCGTTGCCCTCCGAAGGCAAAGGTCACACGTTCGAATCGTGTCGGGTGCGCCAAGGAAATCAGGCACATCTTGAATTTCAGCAGAAGCCAGTTTTTGCCTGGGTAAGCACTGGGTAAGCAGCCACGGCAGTTTCAGGGCACTGGGAGTTATGGCCCGCGACATTTTGCGAATCCGTCGCGCCGTTCTCATGCGCGCCGTCTGGGAGCTAGCTATTGAGCGCCTAGTTAGATTCGATCTAGAGCGACCGTGATTAATCGCTCTGCCGGCGAAAGCACCAGACAGATCAAAGTAACCTGATCCGAGGTGTAACCGTATTCTGATACACCCTCAACGGAAGCAAGCGGGGCTGGCTACCCGAGGCTGCTGTCCCAAGTTGTCCTCAATGAAAGCGGGGATAACGGGGAGATGTCAGCTTAAGCGTCGTCTCCCTTTAGGGGCTTATTGCCACCCCTTCCCAAACCGCCTTTGCTCTGGAGCAGTTCAATTGGCAGGTCGGTGACCGGAAGATTGAACGCTGCCTCCAACCACCGTACCCGTTTCTCACGCTCGATCAGGATGCGGACTGCTTCGGACTTCTCCAATCCGAATCTCTTCGCGTATCCGTCCAGCCACTTCCTTGTGGTTCGGCTCAAATAAGCTGTGACTTGCGGTCGCGATGGCTGGCGAAGCTTGGGTTTCGAGCTCATCTTGGTCCCCAGAGTCGATCCGACTCTTTGACGATAAACCGAATATATGCGATAGTTAAAGAACAAAAAGCTTCCGCCCGGACTTTTCGACGATGGACTGGAGTCGTCCGTGTTCCCGATCTTCGATACTCAGCAAGAACTGCGACCGCCGGACCGGTCAGTGGAGCGAAATCGGCCGACCCGGGTAAGATCTGAGGCTTCCCTTGACGCACATCTAACCGTGTCCCTCGCCAATGCCGAGCGGGTCGTATTTCTTGATATCGAGACGACGGGACTGAGCTGGTTTTACGATGAAATAACGATCATCGGGTGGGCACGCGACGGCATTTATAAGGTCCTGTTGAAAGGCGACGATCCTCAGCCGCTGCTTGAGGATCTTGGTGCCGCTGACGTCCTCGTCACTTTCAACGGTACACTTTTCGACCTGCGATTTCTCAAGAAGGAGTTCGGCGAACTGCAACTGCCAGCCACCCATCTTGACCTCAGGTACCTCGCGAAACGGGTCGGATTGAGTGGGGGACAAAAAAACATCGAAAAAGTTCTGGGTATCGTAGCCCGCGACGGTGTCGAGAACATCGATGGTGCCGCCGCTGTTCTTCTCTGGCACGCGTTCCTGAGAGGAAATCAAGAGGCCTTGCCGTCGTTGATCGACTACAATCGACGCGATGTCCTGGCCATGAGCGAAATCTTGGATGCCGTTCTTGAGCGCCTGGAAATACATCCCCATCTGTGGCTGGCGCCACCGCGGTTTGGCGCTGCGGCCCGAATTGCGCTTGCGCAGCCATTGCCAGTAATTGTTGTCCGCAACCGTGAGCTAAGAAGGTTTCGAACCTTCCAGAGCCAGTTCCAAGGGACCGAGGCTGAGTCTGCGACGATCATTGGAATAGACCTGACCGGTTCGGAAAAGCGAGCGTCTGGCTGGTGCATTCTGCGAGGAAATGTAGCCGAAACCGAAACCATCAACACTGATCAAGACATGATCGACCGCGTGACCGCAGAACGTCCTACGCTCGTTTCGATCGATTCTCCACTGTCGTTGCCGTTCGGGCGCGTTAGCGTCGACGATGCGGATCCCGGCAGAGAAGAGTTCGGGATCATGCGAAGGTGTGAGCGCGAGTTGAAGCGGCGCGGCATCAACGTGTATCCGAGCCTCCTTCCCAGTATGCAGGGGCTGACCAACCGCGGTATCACGCTGGCAGAGCGGCTGCGCCGTGAGGGCATTCCTGTTATTGAGAGCTATCCTGGTGCGGCGCAGGACATCATGGGAATTCCCCGCAAGGGCGCAGGGGAGGAATACCTCAAACGAGGTCTCGTCGAATTTGGGATCGAAGGTGCGTTTGAGAATACCGACGTGAGCCACGATGAGCTCGACGCGATTACGTCCGCGCTGGTAGGCTCATTCTTTTTGGCGGGCCAATTTGAGGCTATGCGAGGGCCATTAGAGGGTGCTTTAATAATCCCCGATCTTTTGCGAAATGGGTCCGATGGAATGGTGATCGGAATCAGCGGGAAAATCTGCGCCGGGAAGACTACGGCTGCTCGGTTGCTGGAGCGGCGCGGGTTCGCTTACACCCGCTTTAGTCTTGTCATCGACGACGAGATCCGATCAAGAGGAGAGGTGCCGAACCGTGCAACTCGCCAACGCGTTGGGACGGAAATTCATACGAATAAGGGCCAACGCTGGCTTTGTGAGCGAGTTCTTGATCGCGTCCCTGAGCAACCATTCATCGTTATCGATGGGCTCCGGTTTCCAGAAGACCACGCCTTCTTTGTCGAACGATTCGGCTCTCAATTCGTTCACTTGTATTTGGATGCTCCCGACGCGATCCGCGAGAAGCGGTATGCGGAAAGTTCACAGGGAGAGCTGTCGTTCAATGACGCCGACCGACAGCCGGTGGAGGCCGAAATCGACCGACTTTCCGGTCTTGCAACGGCGACCATCGGGAATTCTGGAACGATCGACGAGCTTGAAAACGCCGTTGTGCGTTTTGCGAGCGAGCACTGCCACCAGGAGCTACCATGCCTATTTCCATCGTCGTAGGCGGCCAGTTTGGATCTGAGGGTAAAGGCAAGGTCGCACTCAAGATCGCTCAGGACAAGAAGGCCGCCGCCGTTGTCCGCGTTGGAGGAACAAATTCGGGCCACACTGCTGTTGATGCAAAAGGCCGCACGTGGGCGCTACGGCAATTGCCAGCTTCCGTCTTAGCGCCTGACGCGATGGCCGTACTCCCAGCCGGCGCGATCATCGATCCAGAGATTTTTCTTCGAGAGGTCAACGCGCTCGGACTTGGGCCTGAGAGAGTCGTCGTGAGTCCATTCGCAAGCGTCATCACGGCGGATGATCGGGATGCAGAACGATCGTCAGGAATTATCAGTGAGATTGGATCGACGGGGTCCGGCACAGGCGCGGCACTCGTCCGGCGCATAGCGCGGCGAAAGGGCACAGAACTCGCGAGTGCATTTGATGCATTGAAGCCGTTTATTCGAGATACCACAGCCTTCATGCGGAAAGCACTCAACCAAAATCGTTGGATCGTGATCGAGGGTTCGCAAGGGTTTGGCCTTTCTTTACTTCACGGGGGTCACTACCCGCACGCGACGAGCCGGGATACGACAGCGGGCACGTTCTTGGGGGAATCCGGACTGAGCCCGATCGACGTCAAGGACATCATGCTAGTGCTGCGCGCTCATCCTATTCGCGTCGCTGGAAATTCGGGACCATTGTTGGATGAAACGACGTGGGAGCTGGTCGCCAAACAAGCTGGATTACCGGATGGCTACAATGAACTCACGACTGCCACGAGAAAGGTAAGACGGGTTGGAATGTTCGATGCGGCCATGGTCAAGCAGGCAATCGAAATCAACAATCCGACCCGCATCGTGCTCAACCATTTCGACTACGTCAATCCGGGTGTCCGCGAGCACCAGTTCAATTTCGACGCGCTCGCGTTTCTGAAGAAAGTGGAAAACGATATCGGCCGCGAGGTAGATTTCGTTGGGACAGGTCCAGACACGCTTATTCCGCGCAAAGACATAGGCGATTCAAAGGTTCACCCGACCTCGAAATATTCACGCCATTCCGATTGAGCAATTTGGTTGATGACTTTCCGACAGTGGAGCGCGTGCTCCTTCTGAGCCACCAGCCAAAAATGGCGGCAGGAACCCCGGCGAAACAAAAAATATCGAACTAAATTCGCTTCAACAAACCTTGCAGCAAACTTTTCTTGCAGAATTGCAGTCTGCTTTGTCACAGTCATGGTGCGATTCAAATGATGATAAATGACCAGCGATTGGCCACGATCCCAGAAGGGAAGCAACTCGTCCCAGAAGACGTATTTTCCGCTCTTGGGCGAGTGACGCGCCACCGACGCCGTCTCAAGTCCGTTGTCAGGATCGAAAAAGATCATGTCGCAGTCGGCCGTCGCCGTAAATGCTTTTTGTAGCCAAGCCGCTCTCTGGCGATCCCGGAGTTGCCGAGACACGGCGACGCTTGATGATTTGAAGATCGGAGTGTCGAAAAATATCGTGCCATTCGGGAGGATGCCTGACTTTGCAACCGCCCTAACTGACCGACGGCCAGCCGAAAGTAGCTCTTCGAGGATCCGATGCAGCTGCGGATCAAGCGCACCGAAAGCCGGGTTCTTGAGATAACTGACGTGGCGCCCGTCGGAGTTGTGAGTTTCATCGGCGAACAGCCACCAAAGAACGCCTAACGACAAATCAGTCTCGTTCATCAGTAATCGTAACAGACCATATTTTGCAAAGTCGCCCACGTCCCCTACATACCTGTTTTGCAACGACCACTCCTTATCTGAACGAGCCGGTTAGATTTTGAGGAAGAGCTCAACATGACTCTCAACGACGACAAGGACGCATTGGCGCGAGCAGACCTTTTTGAAAAGACCGATCCCTTCGAATCCATTCCCCCTGCACTACTTTCTTCAGCGGAGATTAACGACTACGCCGAAGCCACGGGAATGCTCTGCCCATTCTATCGCGATCAGTTAAAACCAGCCTCGTATCAAGCCCACATCGGCGGCGATGTAATATGGTGGGACGATACAGGTCACAAGCGCAGGCAGAGCGTCAAACGCGGTGACGTGGTAACACTTCCGGCGAACTCAATCGTATTCGTTCAGGTCGAACCATCATTCCGACTTCCATACTATATCGCGATCCGCTTCAACCTGAGAATTACGCATGTCCACCGCGGACTTCTTCTGGGAACTGGCCCGTTGGTCGACCCCGGCTTTCGCGGGAAACTCCTGATTCCGTTGCACAACCTGACGACCTCGGATTACAAACTGGACACGAACGAGGCTTTGATTTGGATCGAATTCACAAAGACCTCTTACAACTTCGATAAGTCCAACGATGCGGGAGGGCGGTTCAATGTCGAGTTTCCAGCCAAGAAGCGTGACCAATCGGCCGACCAATATCTGTTGAAGGCAAACGATGGAAATGCGATTCGGAGTTCAATATCCGACGCAATTGCGGATGCAAGAAGGTCGGCTCGTTCGGCAAAGCGTGGAGTCACGTTGCTCACTTCAATCGGATTTCTTGCCATCATAGGGATCATGATTGGTCTCTATCAAGTTTATCTTCAAATTGGCTCGATGACGCAAAGCGCACAATCGCTGGTCAGTTCCGTTCAACAATCGATAATGCCCATCAGCAGCGACGCGAAGCTTGCTGCCGAAAAGACTGGAACAACGCAAACGCAGATCGACCGACTAAGCCAACAGATCGAGAATCTTTCACGTGAGTTAGCATCTCTCAAAAAGGGGCGCGGTAGTCGCGTACAGTGAGATGGACCATTCAACAATTTTTACCTTGGGATTCCGTTGAGGCCCGGCGGGTTCGCCTTTAGCTTTCCGACTACCGCGTTTAGCGACTCAATCTGTTATCGAGAAACTCCGCCACTTTTCTCGATCGCCGCAAGGCGCCGCGAGAAGTCGTCTAGCTTTGCCGCTATAGGTTGGTTATTGACGTCGAAATCCTTCTGGGTGAGTACGCGCTGCCGGCGCATATCGCTGAAGAACGGGTCGACCAGAAAGAACACGCCAATCCCAACTGCGAATGACAGGCAAACTGTTGCAACAATGCCAGTTAACCAAGATTTGCGGAGAAATCGCTGCGCGTCCCGCGCTCTGTTCGCCATGACGGTCCCGTAACGATCCGGAACAAGCTTTACGAGCCGCCACTGGAGATAGGAAAAGAATGCGATCAGGATCGCAGACACCGAAATCGCAACGGTGCCGGCTCCGACGAGCGACGCGCTAAGCAATGTTGTGTCCGTGCTCGACTTCGAAGATATGGCCAGAAGTCCAATCACGAGGGCGAAGATAGCAAACGAGATTTGCGTGAATTGTACGAACCGCCCCTCAAGCGTCCGAATACTTTCCTCGAACTCTTCGAGCTTGCGGCCGGCGCGCGTGAAGAGTGCGCTTTTGAGATCTCCGATTCCATAATCCTCCAAAATGACGCGCTGACGTGGAAACGGGTACCGCAAAAGTTCCTCCGGCGGTTTGGTCTTGTCAAATGGCGTTGTCTTCTGAAAATCCATCAACGCCAACGGTTCGCCCAGGCTCAAGGTTACGGGCTTGTCGGATAGATTATAGATCGGGCAAAATAGATGCCCAACGTAACCCGGATCGACTTGGGGCCCGCCAACCCAGAGCAGACCGGAATAGGCGTGACGAACACGGATGTTCCAGCGCGCTATCATGTAGCGCGGAAGGCGCAATACCTCCGCGGTCTTTAGTACAGCCACTTCGAAGGGGAAAATGGTAATTCTGTCGTTGAGGGGAAGAAACTCGCCTGACAAAAAATACTCGTCGCCGACCGTCAACTCGTACCCTGCCGGTTTCAAATTTGCAGGGTCGAAGGGCGAAATGAGATTGTGGTGCTGAGCAAAATACGAGATCTGATCACTCAGAAGTATCCCACGGATATCGGCATTGGGATCATCTTCCGATGGAAGCGTTTCGGTAAGTTTTGCCCGTTCGGTGATCCGCTTTTGTGTGATGGAGGTCATGCTGTTTCCAATACAACTCCGAGGCGATACTCTTATAGGTTCCGGGCTCTCAAGTAACAGGATTTAGGCCGCATTCGCTTCCAAATCGCGCAGGGTCTGCACCAAGACAGCCGCGTCGGTCGAGTTAAACACGCCTTCGATGCCGTTGCTGTCAAAATCGGTGAAGGGGCTTTCGTACAGAAGCTTCGGGTCCATCACACCCCGAGCAGTCAGGTGGTCAATAATAAGATCGAGAAATTCGAGCTGATTAGCTGTGAGTACCTTACTGTCAAGGAATCCGGCAAACGCCTGCTTCGCTGCGCTGTGATCGAGGCCAACCAGTGAGCGGACGAAACGACCGAGGCCGCCATCAGACCGCAGGACATCAAGCGATGCTTGGTCAACACCCGCCTCAACAAAGATTCGCTCAATTTCTGCGAGATCGCTTTTGGTCAGCGGCTCGTTGCGCCTTAGTTTCAAAATTGCGATATGACTTTCGTACGGTCGCAGGAACAAACGCGCCTTGCGGCGGAATGCATCGAGATTGGTCCCGATGGGAATGCCCCGCACCACCATTTCATTGGATGCGCCGGCACGATCCTCGAAGTCGGAATACACGATTGGCCGCTTCTTGAACTCGATCAGCTTGACCAGCGCCCGCAGCCGCCGACGAATAGTCTCTAGCATAGGCATAGCGATGTCCTGCCAGAACTCATCGGTCTGAATTTCCAGAATCAGGGCCAACTCGGCCGCCACCATGGGCACATTGGGAAGTGCCTCCAGCAAGGAGGCGATCTCCATGATCCGTTCTTTCAGGCCGCGAAACGCAGGATCGATCCGCAATAGTGCGAGTTCGGTTCTGAACACGACTAGGTCAAACTGCTTGGCCACAAGATCATCGTCCGTCGCCGCAGAAGGAAGCCCGGCAACTTGCTCGATCAGTTCGTGCTGGGCGTCGGCATTGAGCTGCGACCACGCTCTTGCGGCTGCATATTTCTCAACAAAGCGCCGCTTTGGCCGGACCAAAAAATTGTCGAGGCTCATGCCCGCGATCTCGGTCCGCAGATCGTTAGTAAATCGTTCGCGTATTTCGTCGAGCGCCGCCGCGCGGTCCGCATCCGAGCCCGACTCAAATGCGTGAAGCATTGGTGTCGGCGTCTGCGAATATTCGCCCGCCGCCGGCTGTATGGGCCGCTTGCTGTCAATCTCGGCGACGAGAGCCAGACGTGCAGCAAAGAGGCGCTTCGCGAGGGAATCCGCGGAGGCGCCATCGGTCACCTCTGGGTTCTCGTTAAAGAACTCGAAGTTGCGGCACCAGTCGAAAATGTTGAAAAACTCCTTGTGGCGACCGGGACCGAACAGATCAGGACAAAGCCTCGTGCCACGCCCGATCATCTGCCAGAACTTGGTCTTGGATCGTACCGGCTTAAAGAACACGAGGTTGACGATCTCCGGCACGTCGATACCAGTGTCCAGCATGTCCACGGAGATCGCGATGTGCGGCGCCTTGGCTGGATTTGAGAAATCGTCGATCAGCGACTGTGCATAGGTCACTTCGTGGGTGATTACTCGTGCAAAATGACCAGCAAGATGTGGATAGTTCGCATCGAAACGCTTCGCGATAAAGTCAGCGTGCTTCTGGTTCTTGGCAAAGATGACAGTTTTGCCGACCCGATCGCCGTCTTCGACTTTCAATCCGTGGATCATTAAATGCGCAAGCACCCGGTCGATCGTATCAGCATTGAAGAGCCAATTGTTGAGCGCGGGCGCGTCCACCGCGCCGGGAACTGTACCGTCTTCGTCCCATTCCAGCGCGTCCCAGGCTTCCTTTTCATCGTCGGATAACTGATCGTAACGGATACCCTGATCGAGAAAGTCGGTCGTCAGCGATACCGCCTTCGGCGGAACGAGAAAGCCGTCGTTCACAGCCTCATCGAGTCCATAGACATCGGTCGGCACGCCTGTTTGCAGGTCGAACAGCCGGTAGGTGTCGCGATCGACTTCGCCCTTCGGTGTGGCGGTGAGGCCGAGCAGCAGGCTGTCGAAATATTCAAAAATCGCCTTGTATTTGCGGTAAACTGAACGGTGCGCCTCGTCGATGACAATGAGATCGAAATGGCCGACGCCAAAACGTCGACGGTCGGCGTCGGCCTCGTCAATCAGGCTCATCATTGTTGGATAGGTTGAGACATAGACCCGGCCTTCCTGCGTCTTGTCTTCGACCAGATTGACGGCGGCGGCGCCAGGCAAGTGGGCCTTGAAAGCGTTGGCGGCCTGCTTCACCAACGCCTTGCGGTCCGCGAGGAACAGCACGCGCTTGGCCCAATTCGCTCGCATCATCAGATCGGCCAGCGCGATTACGGTACGGGTCTTGCCGGCGCCGGTCGCCATCACGACGAGTGCCTTTTTCTGCTTGTCCCTTTCGAACGCCTCCGCCACCCGTCGGATGGCGCGATGCTGATAGAAACGTTCCACGATCTTGCAATCGATATCCTCCGGCGCGAGCGCCCTGCGCGTAGTCCGGCGTTGGATCATCAGCGCTAGTTCGTCCTTCTTGAGAAATCCCTGGATCGGCCGAGGCGGATGCCGGGTATCGTCCCAGATCCAGTGCTCGTAGCCGTTGGAATAGAAGATGATTGGACGCTGGCCGTATTGCGCCTCCAGGCAGTCGGCATAGAGCTTGGCCTGCTGCTGACCGATGCGTGGATCCTTGCGTGTGCGCTTGGCCTCGACCAGCGCCAGCGGCTTGCCGTCGTCGCCGCGTAGCACGTAGTCGACGAAACCAACGCCGGGCACGTTCGGCATGGCCTGAACTTCGACCTCGACCGTATCCGCGGCATCGGGATCGAACCCCGCCTCGCGCAGCAGAAGATCGACGAAAAGATCGCGGGTTTCCGCTTCGCGGTAATCATGGGTGTCAGCGACGGCCCGGTTGGCCGCCTTGGCGCCGGCGATCTCGGCCTGCAACGCGCCGATCTCAGCTTGTAGCGCCGCCCGACCCTCCTCGCTGACGCGGCGCGCTTCCTCGGCGGCCTCGCGCGCCTTGACGCTTTCGGCGAACCGCCGAGCTACCTCCTGCAATTGCGCAAGCGTCGTCGCTGGCACCTGAGACAGCCGCGGTAGGGCCTCGATCGAAAAGCTCGCATCCGGTGCAGGCTTGATGCCTCGCGCATAGGTGCGGGTCAACCAGTAGGCGACGTGGAAAAACTCGCGCAATGCGGTCGCAGCCTGCACGGCGGAAACCGGCTTGCCATGGGCGGCAGCGTTCCCAGTGTCCTTGACGAACCGCGCCTTGGCCGAAAGCGTTTGGCCAATGAGCGTTCTAAAGGTCGGCTCGGCGAGATGCGCCGCCAAGGTTGGCTCGTAAGGATTCTTCAGCGTCCGGTCGTGCCGGTACAGCCAGGTAACCGCCGTTTCCAGCGCCAGCCGGCAATAAAACGCTGCGCCGCGGGGGTCGGCCTGCGCCAGGGTTTCCGCCCGCGAGACATGGCCGAAGATGCCGGGAAACTCGGCTTGCAAAAAGGCGAATTGCGACATTCGGCGAGCCTGGACCTTGATTCCGTTAATCTAGTAGGAGTTGTATCATAGCTCGCCCCGAAACGCGCGATGCTGAAGCGAGGCGAACAGGGCATCGAGCTTGGCGAGATGGGTGCGGTGGGAGACCTTAAGGGCGTCGATCTCGGCGACGATGGCGGCAAAGTCGCGTTGTAGAGAGATGGGAGGAACTGGAAGGATAAGATCGCGCAGAATTGCTAGATTTATATTCTTTTGAGCAAACTGAGGCGCGTCCTTTTCCAGGGCAGGCTGGATGAATCCGAACCACTGTTGAACAAATTCGGTTACGACTTGGTCATTTGGAGTGAATCCTACGACACTGTCAGGGAAGCACGCATCAAACGTTAAGATACCCGTATTGCCGATGTTCGCCGCGATTGTGATGCACAATGTTCCTGCGGGCCACAGTCTACTTTGTTTCAGTCCAACATCAGAATACGTCGCCGTATAAGTCCGGACGTATCCGTCGCAGTTTGCGATGTTACCTGTTTGAATGAGAGGATAAGCTCCTCCTAAAAGAACGGGATCATTTCTCGGACGATGTTTGGATACTCCGCGATCTAACGTTCCCGCAGCATCCAAGCGTGACCTCGGCCATCCGCGCCGATTCGTAACGGGGTCGCCGAATATATCCAGAAAGACACTGGGCTTTAGTCCTTGCAGCCGCTCCAGCGCCTCTCGCCGCTTGCGGCGCAGATCGTCGGCCTGATCGAGGATCGCCGCAATCCGCCGCTGCTCGTCGAGCGACGGCAGCGCAAACTCATACCGGGCTAAATCCTGGCCGGTGAAATGACTGATCGTCGCGCCAGTGTAGTAATCAGCTAAACGACCCGAATGATAATCATAAAACAATCGATGCACTAAGAAGCGATTAAACAGCTCAGGTCCCGCGCGAACCCGATGAATAGCTTTCTGAAATTTGACGCCGGCGTCGGCCCCCTCCCAGATCGCGGCGCGACCTGCTTCGCCGCCTTCGCAGATGAGGACATCGCCCTCCCTAATTGAAAACTTTTCCTCTTCTTCTTCCTCGAATGGCATTTCCCTGAGGTCGGCAAGATCGAGGTCGAACCAACGCACATTAGGATTCCGCAAATAAAGGTGCAGACGCCCACGGTTTTTTTGAGCGTCGAGCATCTTTCCCAGGCGAGCTTCTGCGATATCGGCTAGGCGCACAGTTTTCCACTTCTTTGGAAGTGGGCTCTCTTCCTTCACAATCGGAGAGTGACTGATCCTTGCAAGATTGGTCGTCAACCCACAAGCTCCTCAAGTCGAGTCATTCCTACTACAATCTCCGCCTCGATCCGCCTGAGATCGGCGAGGATCACCGTCGGGGTCTCGTGGCTAACTTCGGCGTGCTCGGCTTCGCGATAGCGATTGAGCGCGAGGTCGTAACCAGCCGCCTCGATGTCGGACTTCGCCACGCAAAAGCTCTGCGCGGTGCGCGGTCGGTCGCGCTCCGCCCCATCACGCGCAGCAAATCGCTTTACCACGTCGGGCAAGTCGTTCTTCGCTGCTTCGGCATCGTTCAAATCGACCGCCGGCGTAGGCCCAAGCTTGTCATTGGGCAGCAGCGGCTGGCGCTTGTCATCTAGCGTCCAGCCATCGGCCTTCACATCGTAGAACCAGACGAGATCGGTGCCACCGACGCCGGTGCGGGTGAAGACGAGGATCGCGGTGGAGACACCGGCATAGGGCCGGAACACACCGGACGGCAGCTTAATCACCGCGTCGAGCTTGTTCTCCTCAACCAGCATTCGACGCAGATCCTTATGCGCCTTGGATGAGCCGAACAGCACACCATCCGGCACGATCACTGCGGCGCGACCGCCAATCTTGAGCAGCCGCAGAAACAGAGCTACGAACAAAAGCTCGGTCTTTTTGGTTTTGACGATACGCTGCAAATCCTTTGCCGTCGTCTCGTAATCCAGCGAGCCCGCAAAGGGCGGATTAGCGAGCACAAGCGAATAGCGCCCGGCATCCTCGGTGTGATCCTCGGCTAGACTGTCGCGATAGGCGACGTTGGCGCTCTCAACGCCATGCAGCGCCATATTCATGGCGCCGATGCGCAGCATGGTTGGATCGAAATCGAAGCCGTTAAACAGGCCCTCGTGGAAATGCCGCCGCAGCTTCTCGTCGCGGAACAAGTCGGAATGGTGCTTGCGCAGATATTCTCCGGCCGCGACCAAGAAGCCGCAGGTCCCCACGGCCGGATCGCAAATCACGTCCGTAGGCGTCGGCTTCGTCAGCTCCACCATAGCCGCGATGATGTGACGGGGCGTGCGGAACTGACCGTTCTGGCCGGCCGAGGCAATCTTGCCCAGCATGTATTCGTAGACGTCGCCCTTGGTGTCGCGATCGCCCATGTCGAGTTTATCGAGCTTGTCGACCACCTTAGCCAGCAGGGCTGGGCTCGGCATCTGGAAGCGGGCATCGCGCATGTGGCTGGCATAGGCGCTGCCCTGACCGTTCAACGCTCGCAGGAACGGGAACACATGGTCCTCAATGAGGCGAAACATCTCGCGCGGTTCGAAATTCTTGAACCGCGACCAGCGCAGGTTCTCATAGGGCTCACCGCGCTCATCCTTGCCGTCTGGGAAGATGCGCCGTTCCAGCGGAGTGCCCAGCGTGGTCGCCTTACGCTCCTCGACCTCCTGAATCTCGTCGAGGCGCTTGATAAAGATCAGGTAGGTGATCTGCTCGATGACCTGGAGGGGATTTGCGAGGCCACCGGACCAGAAATCGTTCCAGATGCTGTCGACCTGGCTGCGCAATTCACCTGTGAGCATTAATTTCCCCCGTATCGAGCGATAGCCGGCCCGCATGAACTCTGTACTGCGACTGGCGATGTCAGCTCAATCGGCTGATCGTGCTGTGACTAACATTATATGACCGCGCAATGTCCGTTAGCACCTCTCCCGCCTCGCGGCGAGCGATTGCCTCCCGTCGCTGGTGGCTGGTTAGCTTCGGTTTGCGACCGAGGATCACTCCCCTCGCCTTCGCCCGCTCGCGCCCCTCCCCGGTTCGCGTCCGTATCAGTTCGCGTTCAAACTCAGCCAAACCACCTAATACGGTCAGCATCAAGCGACCGTGCGCTGTGGTCGTGTCGGCCCACGTATCTCTGAGAGATTTAAAACCGGCACTCTTTTCGGCGATCGTACCCAGCAGATTAAGGAGATCGCGCGTGGACCTTGCCAGTCGGTCGAGCCGGGTAACGACCAAGATGTCCCCCTTTGCTAGAACCGAAATCAGTCGAGCCAGCTGCTTGCGGTCGGACCGAGCGCCGCTGATCTTTTCCTGAAAAACTTTCTCGCATTTCGCGGATTTGAGTTCGGCTATTTGCGCCGCCAGGGATTGGCCGTCTGTGCTGACGCGGGCGTATCCGTAGGTGGCCATACTGCTCTCCATTTCGCACGTATATTATGCACAGCATTAGCACTTGTAAAATATGGGTCAAGCGTTTTGTGCATAAATCATGATTTTTGCACGGAGCCGATCAATGTCCGTTGTTGGATGAACAGCGGAAAACAAATGCTCGCCTTGAGCTTTTCCGTTTTTGACCCAAACGCGACAATCAGCCCAGCCCCTCGAAACTGGTTTCGCAACGAGTCAGAATCATCAATCCTGATCAAGCAAGCCAGCTTATTGAGCAACTAATCTGGCAGCAACGGAGGAGAATCATATGGCATCATTCGTCCTTGTCCCCGGCGCAGGCGGCATGGCCTGGTATTGGCATCGCGCGGTCCCGCTTATTCGGGCGGCAGGGCACGAACCCATCGCGGTCGATCTACCGGGCGACGACAGGCACGCCGGTCTCGCAGTATATGCGGACATCGTCATCCGCGCGATCGCGGAACGAAGCGACGTTATTCTCGTCGCTCAGTCGCTAGCGGGCTTCACGGCACCTCTTGTTTGCGCGCGCGCCCCCATGCGCATGGTCGTGTTCGTGAACGCGATGATCCCAAAGCCGGGCGAGACCGCTGGTGCATGGTGGGGCGCAACGGGGGCGGTCGAAGCGCGGGAACAAGCCGCGGCGAGCCGCGGCTATGCGAGGGCATTTGATGTGGGAATGTACTTTCTGCACGACGTGCCGCAGGAGGTGCTGCGCACTGGCCCGGAACAGCCTCGCGAGGAAGCCGAGACCGTTTTCGGCGAGCCCTGTCTCTTCGAGCGCTGGCCCGACATCCCCATTCATGTTCTTGCGGGAAAAGACGACCGCTTTTTCCCGATCGAGTTTCAACGGCGTGTCGCGCGTGAAAGGCTCGGAAAGGAGGTGGAGGAAATCTCCGGTGGCCATCTTGTCGCGCTGTCGAATGCGGAAGGACTTGCCGAGCGCCTTGTTGCCTATGAGAAGGGGTGACTCGCTAGTCCTAGTCGTTGTCTCCATCGCGCCCCAATCAACAAACCAAGGGCGCGCGCCGGTCAGCCTTCTGAAAGGAGTAGTTCACCTAGATCAGTCTAGTCCGTTTCTGGCACGAAACCGACCAGTCGGCCGGGTCTGACCATGTCTGTTCATAGGGGGGAAGATCGGAAGTGATCGGCGCATAGTCAAACCGGCGCGATTGACCCGGAAAGGACTTCGGATACCCGGAAGATTTTCGCGGATGGCCCTTGCTGGCCGTTCGACCAACTGTCATCCTGCAACGGTCTGGCGCTCCCGAGATTTATGGCGAGTT
>Ga0182030_10015389_pt1 | contig 15000 bp, 12 predicted proteins | sample 812S3MmetaG_FD_121299 | JGI IMG/M metagenome (GOLD analysis project Ga0182030, IMG submission 121299) | Permafrost microbial communities from Stordalen Mire, Sweden - 812S3M metaG (Illumina Assembly) | ecosystem: Environmental > Terrestrial > Soil > Wetlands > Permafrost | place: Sweden... | reverse complement strand
CCTGCGCTCGACCTCCGCGTTCGGCCGGTCCTCGATGCCCTCGGCGACCAGCTCATGCACACGCCTGCGGCGGGCGAGCGAGATCTCCTCATAGAGCGCGTGCTCGATCAGCGCGTGGGTGAACGTGAAGCGCACGTCCGCCGCGGGCACCTCCTGGATCAGGTTCGCGCCGATCGCGTCCTCGAGGATCTCGAGCAGCTCGTCCTCCTCCGCTTCGCAGACGGTCAGGAGCAGCTCGAAGTCGAAGTCGCGCCCGATCACCGACGCGGCGCTCAGCGCGGAGAGCACACGCGGGTCCAGGCGGCGGACGCGGCGCAGTATCGCCTCGCGCACGCTTCCCGGAAGCGAGGTCGTGAAGATCGAGCTCGACGCCGTCCACCCCTCCTCGGAGCTGTGCAGCTCTCCGCTCTCGAGCAGCGCCCGCAGAAGCTCCACGACATACAGCGGGTTGCCGTCGGTCTCCTCGCGCAGCACGCGCGCGATCGCGGCGCCTTCGCGTCCGGCGCCGCCCCCGCCGAGGCGCTCAAGCAGCGCCGCGATGTCCTCCTGGCCCAGCCCCGCGATGGCGATCCGCGACACTCCGGGCTCGCTGCTGACGTCAGCGAGCAGGGAGGCGAGGGGGTCCTCCGCCCGCAGCTCGGTGTCACGGTAGGTGCCGACGACCGCGACCCCCGGCAGTGAGTGGCTCACGAGCATGTGACGGAGCACGAGGATCGTCGTCTCATCCGCCCAGTGCAGGTCGTCGAGGACAAGGATCAGGCCACGTCCCTCGGCGGCGGCGGCGAGCAGGGCCGCGATCGCGTTCACGAGCAGATGGCGGTTCTCCTCCTCCTGGCCCGCGCGGGGCACCGGAAGCGCGGGGACCCGACGGGTTAGCGCCGGGACGAGCAGCGCGAGCTCCCCGCCGCGCTCGGCCACATGCCTGCGCAGCAGCGAGGACGGCGCGTTCTCGATGAGATGTTCCACGGCTTCCACGAGCGGCTGCATCGGCAGACCGAGGTCCTCATCGCAGCGCCCGTAGAGCACGTCGCATCCGGAGGCGATCGCCTCCTCGCAGAGCGCGGCGGTGAGCCTCGTCTTGCCGATGCCCGGCTCGCCCGCCAGGAAGGTCGCGGCCTGCCCGCCGCCGCGGACGCTGGTGATCGCATCCCGCAGCACCTCGCGCTCGCGCTCGCGGCCGACGAAGGGCTGGCCGGCGAAGAGATCCAGGCGCGGCGGCAGTTTCACCTTCCGCGGCGGGATCGCGGGTGATTGCGCCTTCTCGCCCGGCGGTAGAGGCGGCCGGTCGGCCAGCGCCAGGACATGCCACTCGCCCGGGACGCCTTTCAGCCAGAACGTGCCCCGGTCGGTGAAGCGGGCACCGGAGTCTGCGAGCAGCGAGCCGACCGTGCTCGACACCAGGATCTCCCCGGGGTCGGCGAGCGCGGCGATCCTCGCCCCGGTGTGCACCGCGAGGCCCGCGACATCGCCGTCCCACACCTCGCACTCGCCGGCGTGTATGCCGGCGCGCAGGTCGAGCTCGAGCTCCTCGGCGCAGTCGAGCAGGCGCGGTGCGCAGCGCACTGCCGCGAGCGTGTCCGGGAAGACGCTGAGCATGCCGTCACCCGTGACGTTCACCACCCGGCCGCCGTGTGCCCGGACAAGTTCGGAGGTGGCGGCGTTGTACCGTCGCAGCAGCTCGCGCCAGCGACGGTCGCCGACCGCGACGAGGTGCTCGGTCGAACCGACTACGTCGACGAACAGGACGGTCAGCATCTGCCGGTCGGGAACGTGGCGGGCGTGATCGGCGCGCCCCGATGCCGGTTCGCTGTAGCCGCGGGCGCTCATCGCCGGAGACGTCCACCTCTGATGAGCGCGGGCGCACATGACCTGCCGGTCCGCCGCGTACGCCGAACCGTGGACCTCCCTGTCAGGGATCGCCGAGCCAACACCTGTTCACCTCAATCGCGCCGAGCAACACGAGTCCGAGACCCCCCCTGGGCCTAAGGCGAGGGTACCACCGCCGCCTGCGTATGGCCAATCCAGGATTGGACCGCGCCGCGGCGATCTCCTTGAATCGAGCGGCCCGCCGGTTCCGGCCCGCTCCAGAGCCGGGGACCGGCGGGCCGGTGAACCGCTCAGCGCACGCGGTCCCCCGCCGCCTTCACGACGCCCTTCACCGCATCGCCCGCGGACTTCGCGGCGGAGCCCGCCGTGCCCACGGCGCGTTTGGCGGTTGCCTTCGCCTCTTCACCTGACCTCTTGGCCTCGTTCCTCTTCCGTGTCGCCGCGCCCTTTTTCGCCGCCTGCGAGCGCTCTGCTTTGGTCTGCTGAGCCATGTCGTTCTCCTTCGAGTTTGATTGGGTGTCCGGTTGGCGCATACCCGCTGCAGGCAGCTGCGACACACGCTTCCTCCTGCGTCCGGCGGGTAGGGGGATGGAACGGCGGGGGAAGCCCGGTGGCAGCCGCGAACCCGGAACCGCCCGCCTCGCTGAGGTCCACGGGAGCGCCGAGCCGCTGGCCCGCGGCTTCCGGGGCGGGAAATCCGTCCAGCACGAGTCCGTAATGCCGCGTGCGCGCGGCACACTGCCGACACAGTGCCTGCGGCCCACCGGGGTCCGCGGCCGTACGAGCACAGGCAAACGCAGGCGCGGCGGTCAGCCTCGCCCGATGAGGGGAACGCATATGGGGTCCACCGACGAACCGCGATACAGGCCTTGTGCGCCGTTGCGTCTCTCCGCCGCCGTCCTCGGGGCTCTGCTCCTCGCGCTGGTCTCCTGTGCCGGTGTTGCCTGGTCCGCTCCCTCGCCCGCCTACTTCTCGGCGCTGCCCGCCTCGGGCTCCTCCGAGCTTCACACGGGCCGCTACGCGCCGACCATCACCGCGCTGGCGGGCGGCGAAGTCCTGATCGCCGGCGGCTTCAACGAAAAAAGCGACTTCCTGAGGAGCGCCGAACTGTTCAACCCCACGACGAACACGTTCAAGGCGCTCCCCGCGTCGGGCGAAACGGAGCTGCATGTGGCGCGCGCATACGCCGCCGCGTCCGTTCTCCCGGGCGGGCAGGTGCTGATCGCCGGCGGCTACGCGCCCGGCACGTACCTGCGCAGCGCTGAACTGTTCAACCCCGCCACGGGAACGTTCACGGCGCTCCCCGCATCCGGCGAAACACAGCTTCACACGGGCCGCATGGACGTCGTCGCGGCGCCGCTGCCGAACGGGGACGTGCTGATCGCGGGAGGCCGGGACCAGGACGAAACCGTCCTGCAGAGCGCCGAACTGTTCAACCCCGCGGCGGACACCTTCGCGGCACTTCCCGCCTCCGGGGCCACCGAGCTCCAGGACGCCCGCGAAAGCCCTGTCGCTGCGCCGCTGCCGGGCGGCGACGTCCTCATCGCCGGCGGCAACGACGGCGGATACCTGAAGAGCGCTGAACTGTTCAACCCCGCGGCGGACACCTTCACCGCGCTTCCCGCCGCCGGGGCCACCGAGCTCCAGAGCGCCCGGACAGAAGCGATCGCTGCAGCGCTCCCGGGCGGTGAGGTCCTGATCGCCGGCGGCGATGACACGGACAACCTGCAGAGCGCGGAACTGTTCAACCCGGCGGGCGATACGTTCACCGCGCTCGGTGCATCGGGCTCCTCCGAGATGCAGGTCGCACGCGCATACGGCGGGGCGGCGACGCTGCCGAACGGAACCGTCCTGATCGCGGGCGGCGAGAACGCAGGCGGGGAACCGCGCGCCGCGGAACTGTTCTTCCCCGCTCCGCAGGCCGCTGCCCCGGCAGTCGCATTCGGCCCGCAGGCGGTGGGTGTGCCCTCGCCGTCCCTGACGGTGCTCGTCACGAACGTCGGCGCACAGGCGCTCTCGATCTCCTCGATCTCGCTGGCGGGCCCGGACCCGCAGGCGTTCGCGGTGACCTCGGACTCGTGTTCGGGCCGAACGCTCGCGTTCGAGCAGGCCTGCTCCATCAGCGCACGCTTTGACCCGGCGGCCGGCGGGGCGTCCTCCGCGGCGATCGCCCTGTCGGACAACGAGCCCTCACCGACCGCGATCGCGCTCAGCGGCACCGGCGTCGCCCCGGCACCGCTGCCGGCGGCGGGGTCCGGCCCGGTCCTCAGCACCCTGAAGGAGAGCGCGAGGGTCTGGCGGGACGGCGGCGCGCTCGCACGCATGAGCGCACACGGCACGAAGAAGGCGCCCCCGGTCGGAACGTCCTTCTCCTTCGACCTGAGCGAGGCCGCGAGCGTGACGTTCACCTTCACGGAGCCCGCCGGCGGGCGCCTCGCGGGAAGGACCTGCGCAGCGCCGAGCCGGAGCGACGCACACGGGCGCAGGTGCGCGCGCACCATCACCGCCGGCACACTGACGTTCACGGCGCACGCGGGCCTGGACACGCTGCGCTTCGACGGCGTGATCTCAAGGCACGTCAAGCTCAGACCCGGCAGCTACACGCTGCAGGCGACCGCCAGCACGGCCGCCGGACACTCGGCGAGGCAGTCGCTGCCCTTCACGATCGCGAAGGGCTGAGCGCGCCGCGCGAAGCGTGAGGAACAGCACAGCCGCGGGCACGCCCGCCCGTTACGCTGCAGTGAGTGCCAGTTTCGCCAAGCACCGACATGGACCTCGCCGGCGCGTACCGGGACATCCGCGCCGAGGCCGTGCGCCTCGCGGGCGGCCCCGGGGACATGCCCCAGCGGGTCGCCGTCCTTCACTCGATATTCGAGGACTCCGGGCGCAACCACGCGTTCCCCGAGGTGGCGCTCCACGGTGCGCTTTGGGCCTACGGCTTCTACGAGCGCCGCGGCGCCGTCAGCCGGATGATCGCCTACCGCTACTTCTACGACCGCGAGGAACGCGCGCGGCGCTCATACATGCTGTTCGTCTTCGCGCAGGGGTTCAAGGAGGCGAACCGCTCCGTCTTCATCGACACGTACGCGAACTACCATTTCACCAAGCTGCACGGTGATGCCCCCGGCGCACACGAGGTCATCGCACCAGAGTTGCTGCAGGAGCTGAACCGGGTGCACCACGCCGCGCGGTCGGGCCGTACGCTCTCGCGTGCGGAGCGCGCCAGGGTGTTCGAGACCGCCCTCCTGTTCGAGCAGGAGAGCACCGTCGGACCGAAGGTGAAGGAGGAGGTGGGGAAGGTTGACTGCCCGATCCTCACGCGCATCGTGCTGAAGCCCGTCGTTCGCTTCGCCTACTTCCCGCGAACGACGACGCTGTGGTTCCGCGACTTCGGCGACACCGAGGAGCGCATCGAGAAGGCCGTGCGCAGCTACGAGATCGCTGAGGACGCCGGCTGGCCGCGGGTGGCGGACTGCATCCGCTACCAGGGTGTCCTGCCCGAGAGCTTCTTCGCGGATCCCGTGGGCTACTCGAACGGGCTGCGCGCAACCGTCTGAGGGTCGCCGGGCGGCGGCGGTCAGATGCCGCTCGCGGCCTGCACCCTGCCGTCCGCGACCGCCGCACGGAGCGCCTGGTGGTCGCGTTCATTCTGGTCGGCGTAGGCGACGGCGAAGTCCGCGATCGCACGGTCGAAGACGTCTGACTTGCCGAGATACGCGGCGATCGCGACACGGTCACCGGACCGTGCGTGGCCCCTGGCGAGCGTCCATCCGCACATCGAGGCCCACAGCTCCATCCCGGCGGGGGTCATGCCCGCGATGTCAGCTGACCCCTTCCAGTCGCGCAGCTGGCGTATGTAGTAGTCGCGCGTCTGGGTTGACCAGGAGAAGCGCTCCCATCCGAGGAAGATGTCGCTTGCGGCCTGCATCAGGCGCTGGCCGGAGACGACGCGCTGCCCGTGGTTTGTGAACTCGCTGGCGAGCGTGAACTGCTCGAGCACCGAGCTCTCGGCCTCCTTGACCTGCAGCAGCAGCGGAGCGTCGTGGTCGTCGAGCAGCAGGATGATCCACGCGTCCGTCCCGACGCTGCCGACGCCCACCACCTTGCGCGCGAGATGCGCGACCCGGTAGCGCTCGAGAAGGTGCCTGCGGTTCGGCTGCAGCGTGTCCCGGTAGGCGTCGATCAGCATCTGCATGCGCGCCGAGGGCTCTGAGGAGTCGAGCTCCGCCAGCAGCACCTCGACGGGCACGATCAGCGGAGGGTCGCTGATGATCCTCGGCTCGCCCTCGCGGACGTGGCAGAGCTTGTCGAACGCCTGGTGGCTGTCGTGCGCCCTGGCCTTCGTGATGGCCCGCCACACGCTCGGTGTCCGCTTCGGGTCCAGCAGCGAGCGGAACCGCGGGAGCAGAGCGTCCATGTCCAGGTGCGCGTACCAGACGCCGAGCACGGGCTGCTTCGCGAACTCCCGCATCGTCTGCCTGTAGGAGCGCACCGCGCGGAGCACGATCGCGGTGCGCTGCCTGCGCGTGTATCCGTTCTCGCGGCCCGCCACCTCGAGGCTCGCCGCGAGACGCTTCACGTCCCACTCCCACGGGGCGGGTGCCGTCTCGTCGAAGTCGTTCACGTCGAAGAACAGATGGCGCTCGGGGGATCCGAAGATCCCGAAGTTCGACAGGTGCGCGTCCCCGCACGCCTGGACGGTCAGCGCAGAGGATGGCGTGCAGGCGAGATCTGCGGTCATCGCCAGCGCGGCGCCGCGGTAGTAGCTGAATGGCGAGACGAGCATGCGGCCGTGCCTGATCGGCACGAGCTCCGGCACCCGGCTCCGGGCCTGTGAGAGGAGCAGGTCGACCGGGTCGGTCCTGCCGGGTGCCGGCTCCCAGTAGGCGTGGCTCGAGCGGGGTGTCCCGGCGCGGGCGGCGCGGCCGAGCGAGATGCGCTGCTCGCGCGAGAGCGCCGCTGTGCTCACCCGTCCGCTGCGGCGCTCGGCCTCGATCGCCCCGTTGCTCTCGTGCGTGATGTCCATGCCCGCCCTCCCCGGGAGCCGTGCGCTCCGTACATTTCCCGAGGTCGAGAATACAGCGCGGCCGCCGGCGCACCCGGCGTTCAAACCCCGGCCGTGGCCCACGCCGCGCGCGAGGCCTGGGAGCGGTCGCTCACACCGAGCCTCCTGTAGGCGAGCTCGAGGTGCTTCTGAGCGGTGCGCACGGATATCCCGAGCTCCTGGGCGGCGTCCTGGTCGGAGTGTCCCATCGCGACGAGCCTGAGCGTCTGCGCCTGCCGCCGCGTGAGGCCGAGATCGCCGAGGTCCTCCAGCGCCAGCCGGCCGCTCACCCCGCGGGCCAGCCGCGTGTGCTCCAGGGCGTTTCTGTATGCCTGGATCAGGTACGGGCGCACCAGGTTCAGCAGGTCACGCTCGCCGGCGGTGAAGTCCCGCCCGGAGCGGCTCAGTGCCACGCCGAGGACGCGCGGGGATGAGGACGGGAGCGTGAAGGCGATCTGATACTCGATGCCGAGCGGCAGGTACACCTCGCGGTAGAGGTCGAGGTGGTGGAGCTCCCGGCGCGTGATCACGTCGGAGAAGCGCACGGCGCGGCCGTCGCGTGTACGCATGTGCCGGCGCACGAGAGGGTTTTCGCCCCCGTGGCGGGCGAACGCGGCATGCAGCGCAGCGGGGACCTCCGGCTCGGCGATGGACACGGTCCGCGGTGGGTCGGCGGGGACCTCATTCAGGGCGCAGATGTCCGAAGGCACAGCCTCCCGCAGCGCCGCGAGCATCCCCTGACAGAACTCCCTGAGGTCCAGGAGCCCCATGACCTCTCCGACGATCGCAAGCGCGCGTCGATCTCGTCCGGCGCCCATCAGCGCACGGTACCCCAGCCACCCATTCGGGTGGCCATCCCCTACGTGCTCAATGCGTATCCAGGCTGCGCTGCCCGGTAATCGCAATACCACCCTTTTGCAGCGACTTCTTCCGCGACCCTCGGTGACGCGGTCGATCCGGGTGCAGTCGGATCCGGCCAATTCCGCGGCCTGCGACAAGCACACGGCTAACCTCACCGGTCTCCCGACCGCGAGAGCCGCGGTGTGCAGGCTCCGAGCGTCGGGTGCGCGCGCGCATGACGCCCGCCGGCCCGGACCGGCTGACCGCGCTCGGGGCTCGGCCGGCGGTGCGGGGCGCCGGCCGAGCCGTCGCGGGCCGGTCTGCGGCGTAGGGTGCGTCGGCATGAGCTCGCCCACCCCCTCACAGGCCGGGTGAGCGCAGGCCATGCGCCAGTTCTCGGGCGCGCATCTCGCGGCGCTCGCCGTGACGGTCCTCGTGACCGGCGTCTGCGTGTGGGCGGCGCGACGGCGGCCGCGGTCGTGGGCGCGGCCTGTCGCGTGGACGCTGGCGCTGCTCATCTTCGCCGCGTGGGCGGGCGAGTATCTCGCCGATGTGCTGCTCGGCACGTGGACGGCGCAGTACGACCTGCCCCTGCAGCTGACCGATGCGGTCTCGCTCGTGTGCATCCTCGCGCTGCTCACCCGGCGGATGCTTTGGGTCGAGCTCGCGTACTTCTGGGCCCTGACGGCGACGCTGCAGGCGGCGGTGACACCGGACCTGTCGAGGACGTTCCCGAGCGTCTACTACCTCACCTACTTCACCTACCACGGAGGGGCGATTGCCGGCTCGTGCTTCCTGGTGTTCGGCTGCCGGCTGTACCCGCGGCCCGGTGCGGTCGCCCGCGTCTACGCCGCGACGGCGGTGGTGGCGCTCGTCGCGGGCCTCGGCGACATCCTCACGGGCGGCAACTACATGTACCTGCGCGAAAAGCCGGTGCACGACTCGCTGCTGAACGTGATGGGCCCGTGGCCGGTGTACATCGTCTCGACCGCGCTCCTCGGCCTCGCCCTGATGGTCCTCGTGAAACTGGTCACCGACCGGATCCGGTGCCGCGACCTCGGCGGTGATCTCCCGTCGCGGGCGGAGCCCGGCGGCTTCTCAGACCGTGACGGGCCGCATGGCTTGCTGTGAAGGCTTCCCGGCGGCGATCGCCTCGACGGCGCTCGCGACCGATGCGGCCGCGGACGCGGACAGCTTGTTCGGCTGCGCCTCGATCCAGTCGGCCAGGCGGGGCCCATGGATGAAGACGCACTGCTCGTCCTCGTGGACCCCGGGCAGGAAGTCGCCCCAGATCACCACGACGGCCTGCACCCACAGCCGTCTGCCGCTGCGCCGCTGGATGTCCTCCTTCAGGCTCGCCGCCGCCGCCAGCACGCGCGTGCGCATCGAGACGTCCCGGACGGCCCGCTCGCCGTCCATGCGGCGGCGCACGTAGGGAACGCCGTCGCAGATGGTCACCGTGCCGCTCGGTTTCTTCGTGTCAAGGAGGAACACCCCCGCGGGGCCGACGATGATGTGGTCGTAGTTCCCGTACCTGGCCTCGACGTCGTGTGCGACGAGCCAGCCCGGCCCGAGCGCTCCGAGGGCGCGCTCTGTCCTGCGCTCCCCCTCCGCTCCCTCGCGCCAGTGTTCGACATATTCCGGTGGCGAGTCGCGGACCACGCCCCACGCCGTGGCGCCGGCACCCGCCAGGCACCCGGCGAGCCACACGAGCGCGTGCGTGTGCGCGAACAGCCCGGCGATGCCGAGAAGGATCATCGGGCCGAAGAACGCGGCTGAGAGCAGACGTGTCCTCGATCTCCAGTTCTTCAGCCCGTCCCTGTAGCGGCGGTCCGCGTAGCCGCCGGCGCGCCTCGCCCCGATCGTCGTAGACATGAGCACCTCATCGGCGCGGCCCGCTTTCAACATGAGCCGTCCCCTGATCGGGCCGCCGGCCTGCGCGGCCCGCGGGTTCGGGGACAATCACGACCATGAGCACACCGGCCAGCGACGGGACGGCCTGGGAGCTGCCGAGGATCCCCGCGTCCGCCGGCGCGATGATCTTCGACGCCGCCGGCAGGCTGCTGGTACTCAAGCCGACCTACAAGGGGGGCTGGACCGTCCCAGGAGGGCAGATCGAGGACACAGGCGAGTCCCCGTGGGAGGCATGCCGCCGCGAGACGCTCGAGGAGTGCGGCCTGCACGTCGAGCGCTCCCGGCTGGCCTGCGTCGACTTCCTACGCCCGCGCCCGGGCAGGCCGGGCGGCATGCGCTTCCTGTTCGACTGCGGCACCCTGCCCGGCGGGCAGCTCGCGGCGATCCGGGTCGACGCCGCCGAGATCGAGGAGCATCGCTTCGCGACGCTCGAGGAGGCGGCGGGGCTGCTGAGCGGCCCGGTCAGGCGCCGCGTCGCCGCGGCCGCGGGGCACCGGCGCTGCGTCTATCTCGAGGATGGCCGTCGCGTGGAGGGCGTGCGCCGGTGACGGCCGCGGCGACGCGGCGCCCTCCCCGGACCCTGACACCGAGCCGCACGCCCCCGCCGCAGCCCCCACGGGATGTTGGTCCAGACCTTCGCGGCCGCACGCCGCGCGCCGCTACCGTTGACGGCATGCGAGACGCACCGCATGCCCCGGTCCGCTCACGTGCCGCGGCGCTCGCAGCGGGCCTCGCGGCGAGCGCCCTCGCGCTGGTGCTCCCCGCCACGCCGCCGGCGTCGGCCCACGTGCGCCGCGCGAGCTCAGGCAGCGAATACGGATGCCCGATCCTGCCCGCCGAAGACCCGCTGAACCAGGAAATCGCGAACGCACCCGTGAACCCGAACTCGGCGGCGTATGTCGCGAGCATCGGCCTGAGCGCGCACCTGCACCCCGACTTCGGCACGAACCCGACCTACGGGATCCCGTTCACCGTCGTCGGGTCCGGACAGGCGAAGGTCCCGATCCACTTCACGAAATACCGCTCCGAATCGGACCCGGGGCCCTACCCGGTCCCGGCGGACGCACCGATCGAGGGTGGCGGCAAGCGCGGCCGCGGCGACAAGCACGTGCTCGTCGTTCAGGAAGGCACGTGCATGCTCTACGAGCTCTACAAAGCGGCCCGCAAGGGCGAGGGCTGGACAGCCGCCTCAGGGGCGACGTTCAACCTGCGCAGCGATGCGCTGCGCCCCGAAGGCTGGACGTCGGCGGACGCCGCGGGGCTGCCGATCTTCCCGTTGCTCGCCCGCTACGAAGACGTGAGCTCGGGCGCGATCGACCATGCGCTGCGGGTGACGGTTCCCGAGACCCAGGCCGGCTACATCCATCCCGCCACGCACTTCGCGTCCTCGAGCAGCAACCCGGACCTGCCGCCGATGGGCCTGCGGCTGCGCCTGAAGGCGAGCTACAGCCTCGCGGGCTTCAGCGGCGAGTCGCTCGTCATCCTGCAGGCGCTCAAGCGCTACGGGCTGATCGTCGCGGACAACGGCTCCCCGTGGTTCATCACGGGCGCGCCCGACCCGCGCTGGAACGACGAAAACCTCGAAGAGATCAAGCAGGTCCCCGGATCGGAATTCGAAGCCGTCGAAAGCGGTCCGATCCTCCACGCCGGGTGAGCGAACGCCGGTATCGTTGTCACATGGCGAGCGCCGGACAGGTTCACGGCACGGAACTGCGTCACCTCGTGGACCGCTACGTGGCCGCCTGGAACGGCTGCGACACCGCGGCGATGGCGCAGCTGATCACCGATGACGTCGTGTGGGAGGACCCCGCTCTGCCGGCCCCCGCGCGGGGCGTCGGCGAGGTGCAGGAGTTCATGCGCACGAGCTTTCGCGTGTTCCCGGACCTGCGCTTCGGCGAGCCGGACCCTCCCGCGCTGGCGGTGAGCGCAGACGTCGTGCTGTGGGCGTGGAACATGAGCGGCACCCACCGCGGCACGATCGACCCTCCCGGCTTCGCGCCGACCCACCGCACGATGCGCGTCGACGGCATCGATCAGTGGACGCTGCGGGACGGGCGCATCAGCATGTACCGCGCCTTCTACGACATGAACGACCTCGCGCGCCAGCTCGGGATCGTTCCGCAGGCCGGCAGCCGCGCCGAGCGGACGATGGCTGCCCTTCAGCGCCTGCAGGCCAGGCTGACCCGCCACTGAGAGAGCTCAGGTGGCGCTTGAGGCGGGTGCCTGGGTGCCGGGGTCCGCGTCGTCCTGCTCCGCCGGCACGGCGCTGCGCGGGAGCACCAGCAGCGAGCAGCGCGCGTGGCGCTCCAGATACTCCGAGGTGCTGCCGACGACGAGCCGGCGCAGCGGCCCGTAGCTGCGGGATCCGACGACGAGGATGTCGACGTTCTCGCCGAACGCCGCGAGCTCCTCGCCGGTGAGCCCGAAGACCACGCGGCCGAGCGTGTCCGGGATCTCCTGGATGCGCTTGTTGGCGTCCTCGAGCATGACGTCGATGCCCTCGCCGACCGGGGCGAGCATGCCCGCGTAGGAGTAGGAGGGGATCGCGATCACTTCGAGCAGGCTGACCGACGCGCCCGTGGGCTCGGCGATCGTTCGCGCCACCTGCAGTGCGTACTCGGCCTCGTGGGATTCGTTGTAGCCGACGCCGACGGTGGCTATCGGGCCGGTGTCGCCCGAGTAGCCGCGGGCGGCGATCGCGACCGCGCACGGCGAGCCGTTCAGCGCGGCGCGGGTGTCGTCGCCGAGCGTCACGCGGCCCAATGCGCTGCGGGAGGTGGAGCCGACGACGATCAGGTCAGCGCCAGCCTCGTCCGCGTGCTGGTGAAGGCCGGCACCGGGGGACTCCGCGACGACGCTGAGGATGTCGGCGTCGATTCCGGTGTGCGAGCGCTCCGCCTCCAGCAGGGCCGTGGACGAGGCGCTCTCCTTCTCGAGCTTGCTGGTTTTGATCGCGTGCAGGCGGTTGTGTTCGCCGGGGTGCACGTGCACCAGCGTCAGCTTCGCGCCGGGATCGCTCAGGCGGCGTGCGAGTGCGATCGCATCACGACCGTGGTCCTTGCCGTCGACACCTATCAGGACGTTCTTGAACATTTGCGTCTTCTCCTAGCGTGCTCGTCCTCATGCTAGGCACGCCGGCGAGCGTCGTGGTGCGGGTTAGACACCCCACCTTATGGGGACTTCCACGCACGCCCGCGTGTGCCCGGCAGCGTTTCGTCCAGCGAGCCTGACGGGTATGGCTAGCCTGATGGTGGATGCGTCGCGCGGCTAGGTCACTTCTGCTGTTCACGCTGGGCTCTGCGGCGCTGTGTGCACCGGCGCAGGCGGTCGCGGCCGTCTCGCGTGTGCGCCCGCGCGCGTTCGCCTCGTGCACCAGCCTGATCGGATACGGCCGGGTGCATCTCGCAAGGACGCACGGCGTGGCCGAGCTCTCACCGCGCCCGCTCTCCGAACCCGCCGTGAGCACGCCGTCGACCACGGTGGCCGCGAGCCCGGACGTGCCGGCGCCCGCCGAAAACTCCGGCTCGACCGCGAGCGGAACGTCCTTCTCGACGACCAACAACCAGGAACCCGGCGTAGAAGAGCCCGACATCGTCAAGACCGACGGCACGAGCGTCTTCGCCGTCGAGCAGGACACGCTGTACGCGCTCTCCGCGGGTTCGGCGCCCCACATCGTCGGCTCGCTGCCTCTCGGCCCGGACGGCTACACCGCGCAGCTGCTGCTGCACGCGGGCCGCCTGCTGGTGATCTCCGGCACCCAGACGCTGCCTCCGGGTGTGGACGTCCGTGCGCAGTCGTTCGTGTCCCCCCCGGACATCGCGCCCTCCCCCTACTTCTACGCGTCGACGACGACGATCACCGAAGTAGACGTCTCCAACCCGGCTGCGATGAAGGTCGCGCGCACCCTCAGCGTCGAAGGCGCGTTCGTCGACGCGCGCCAGAACGGCGCGAGCGCGCGGCTGGTGATCTCATCCGCGCCACGGGCGATCGCCACGCCCGCGCTGCGCACCCGCACGGCGGGGTGGATCCCGGCCCGCCGCTTCCACAGCCTGATCACCGGCCACCGCTCGACGGAGCCGATCGCGTCGTGCTCCTCGGTCCGCAGGCCCGCCGCGTTCTCCGGCGTGGGGATGCTGTCGATCATCACGATCGACCTCGACCGCGGTCTGTATGCGACCGAAACGACGGCGCTGATGGCCGACGCGCAGGTCGTCTACGGATCCAACACGAGCCTGTATGTGGCGACGCAGCGGTGGATCAACCCGTCGACCCCGGTGGCGCAGGTCCCGAGCTCGCCTGAAACGGTGATCGACCAGTTCGACGCGAGCACCCCGGAACACACCCCGCTCGTCGCCTCGGGCGAGGTCCCGGGTTACCTGCTCAACCAGTTCTCACTGTCGGAATACGACGGGTACCTGCGTGTTGCGTCCACCAGCCAGCCGATCTGGTGGAGCACCGAACAGCCGGCGGCGAGCCAGAGCTATGTGACGGTGCTCGCCGACCATGCGGGCGTCCTGACACAGGTCGGCCAGGTCGCGGGCCTCGGTGCGGGCGAGCAGATCTACTCGGTGCGCTTCGTCGGACCCGAGGGCTACGTGGTGACCTTCAGGCGCGTCGACCCGCTGTACACGATCGACCTGAGCTCTCCGGCGGCGCCGCACATCGACGGACAGCTCGAGCTCGAGGGCTACTCCTCCTACCTGCACCCCATCTCCGAAGGCCTGCTGCTCGGGATCGGCCAGGAAGTGGGCCCGGAAAACGAGCCGTCCGGCTCACAGGCGGAGCTGTTCGACGTCTCGAGCCCGGCCGCCCCGAGGCTGGCATCGCATCTCTCGCTGGGCGCCGGCTCCTCCTCGCAGGTCGAGTACGACCATCACGCGTTCCTGTACTGGGCCCCCAGCGCCCTGGCGGTGCTGCCGCTGTCGATCTACCAGGCCGTCCCCGTGACAACGGGGCCGGCCCCTGCGATCGCACCCGTGACGCCGTCCAGCTCGTTCGTCGGCGCCGTCGCGCTCCACGTGGACAGCTCGGGCATCACCGAAGTCGCCAGGATCACCCAGGAACCGGTGGAAGGCTCAACCCCGCAGATCGAACGCTCGCTGGTCATCGGCCCCGACCTGCTGACGCTCTCCAGCCAGGAGCTGACGGCGTTCAGCCTCGCCACGCTCCAGCGCGAGGGCTCCGTGGTGTTCCCGGCGTCGTCGAGCGCGCCGGGAGCGAGCTCCTCGCCCGGCGCGGCCCCCGGCTGACGGCCCGCGCGATAGCCTCGCGTCGATGCGGATCCACGCACTCACCACGGGCAGCGTGCGAGTGAAGCAGTCGTTCCTGTTCCCCAGCGCGGGCATCAGACGCCAGCTGGACCTGTTCCTGCCGGG
>Ga0182030_10015388_pt1 | contig 15000 bp, 15 predicted proteins | sample 812S3MmetaG_FD_121299 | JGI IMG/M metagenome (GOLD analysis project Ga0182030, IMG submission 121299) | Permafrost microbial communities from Stordalen Mire, Sweden - 812S3M metaG (Illumina Assembly) | ecosystem: Environmental > Terrestrial > Soil > Wetlands > Permafrost | place: Sweden... | reverse complement strand
TGCATGCCTCGCACTCGAAGGCCTGAAGGTCCTCCTGGTCGACTGCGACCCCCAGGCCAACGCCTCTTCCGGTGTGGGTCTGCAGCGGGATGATAACCGCCACTCCATCTACGACGTTCTGGTGGGCGACGCCTCAGCCGAGCAGGTGATTCTCCCCACCGAAATAGGCTGCCTTTGGCTTTTGCCCGGCTCCAAGAACCTGACCGGCGCCAATATCGAGCTGGCCAGCGCCCCGGACCGCGCTCTGCGCCTGCGTCACGCCCTGGCGCCCATTCAGGCGAGCTTTGACCTGATCATCCTGGACTGCCCGCCTACGCTCGACCTGCTGACGCTCAATGTGCTGGGTGCGGCCGACTCGCTGATTGTGCCCATGCAGGCGGAGTATTTCGCCCTGGAAGGCATCACCGAGCTCATTTCGACCCTCGAACGTGTCCGCGCTTCCGTCAATCCCAACGTGACCATCGAAGGCGTGCTGCTCACCATGTACGACGACCGCACCAACCTGGCCCAGCAGGTGACCGATACGCTGCGCGAATACTTCCGCGACCGGCTCTTCCAGACCGTGATTCCGCGCAACGTGCGGCTGGCAGAGGCCCCCAGCCACGGCAAGCCGGTGGCGCTCTACGATCCGCGCTCGCGGGGAACCGAGGCTTATTTCGAGCTGGCCGGAGAATATCTTGCCCGCAACAGCATTGAGAGTCCCCGCAGCCTTGAACGCAAGGCTGCGGAAGCGGCTGAGGCAGCAGGGCCGCCAAAGCCGGCGGTGCGCACGCGGGTTCGATTCTGGCCTTATTCCTGACGGGAGTAGCCATCCAGTCCAGGCATTTCCGCGCAAGGATCGATTTCTATGCAGTACACCAATCAGAAAGTTGCAAGTCCCCAGCCGCATCAGCCGGTGTTCCAGAACCGGAGTTTAAGGACGTTGACCGATGAGCATCGCCCCTGTTGACACCAAGCGCCGCGCCCTTGGCAAAGGCCTGGACTCCCTGCTTCCGCGCGTACCCACCCCCCCTCCCGCCGCCGCACCTGCCGAGACCCACGGCGGCAAACCCCGTGAGATCCCGATCGAGCAGATCGATCGCAACCCCTTCCAGACGCGCACGCAAATGAATGAGGAGCAGCTGAGCGAGTTGGCTGCTTCCATCACAGCGAACGGTGTGGTGCAGCCCATCCTGGTGCGGCCTCTGGCCAGCGGGCGATTCCAGCTCATTGCCGGCGAGCGCCGCTGGCGTGCCTCGCAACTGGCCGGCAAGCTGACCATCCCGGCGATTCTGCGCCAGGTCTCCGACGAGCAGGCGATGGAGATCACCATCGTCGAGAACCTGCAGCGCGCCGACCTGAACCCAATGGAACAGGCGCGGGCTTTTGAGCGGCTGGCGCGCGAGTTCCACATGACCCAGGAACAGATGGCCACGCGCACCGGCAAGGACCGGGCCACAGTGGCCAACTTCCTGCGCCTGCTTCGTTTGCCGGCCACGGTGCAAGGGCGCGTAGAGAAGGGCGAGCTGAGCTTTGGCCACGCCCGCGCATTGCTCAGCCTGGAGCACGCCGAAGAGATGGAAAAGGCAGCGCAGCGAGTCGCCGGTCTTTCGCTTTCTGTTCGCCAAACTGAGACTTATGTGCAGGGCCTGCTGCACCCGGAGAAGGCCGCCAAGAGGGAGCCCAAGCCGGAGCCGCCCGTCGATCCCAATGTCCGCGAGGTGCAGGAGCGGTTGCAGCGCGCGCTGGGCCTGAAGGTGCAGATCGAGGACCACAAGGGCCGCGGCAAGGTCATTATTGAATACGCCAAGCTGGAGGACTTTGACACCCTGCTGGAGCAGCTGGCGGGCGAGTAGAGCGTCAAGCGCTGTTGGGGGTCAGGGAGCCGGTGGCGTGGAGCCGGCGAAGAGAAAGTTCCACGAGGTGTCGAGGTAGAGCCAGCGCTGGGCGCTGAACCAGCTTGTGGGCAGGCTGGGCACGTGGAGCAGGGTGTGGCCGCCCATGCACATCATCTCGGTGCCGTTCCAGTCGAGGAAGGTTCTGGAGGCAACGCCGACCTGGGCAGGATGAGTGACGGTGCGCATGCACACCGGGCAGCGCTGGCGCTGGTCTTTGAGCACCCAGCGCAGGCCGAAGAGGCAGCCGCTGAAGGTGGAGAGTAGTTGAAGATAGGCCGCCTGTTCCGGCGCGATGAGCGTGCATCCGTAAGCCAAGTCAAGAGAAACAAAGTAGATGGTGGGCACGAGCAGCGCGATCTTTGCGGAGAGAAAGCTCCACCGGTGCAGCCGCTTGAGCCATGAGGTCCGGTGCGGGTTCACGCTCGCTTCGCCCAGGGAGACGGTGGTAATGGCCGGCAGGGCCAGCAGGGCAAGGAAGCCAGCAAACAGAAAGAGCGTCTCCGGCCCGGGCTTGCGGGCGTCAAGGGCGATAGCCAGCAGGTCGTCTTCGCCGTCGTTGGGGGCGTTGGCGGTGATGTGCACGCAGGTGGTCCACATCTCCTCCTTGCCCAGGGCGGTGAGGTGGGCGACCACGTAGCCGACGCCGGGCGCGCGGACGGCCTCGGGATCCAGGACCCACACATCCACCCCGCCGGGCAGGGCGAGGGAGCCATCCGGGGCGACACCGGCGATTTTCACCTGGCGCGCGCCCAGCCGGATGGTGGCTCCAGCGATGCGTGCATCCGCGCCGAACTCCCGCTTCCAGGCCGTCTCGCTGAGGATTACCTGGGGCACGTCGCCGCTTGCGTCTGCCTCCAGATCAACTGGGTCCGGATCGGTCAGGCGCACGGGCAAGCCAAGCAGGGTGAATAAGTTGGGGCTGGCGTGGGCCACTCTCCAGGTGTTCGCCTCGGGGTTGGCGCTGGCGGGCTGGAACTCCGGCTCGACCGGCTGGCGCTCCACCCGGTAAAAAGCAAACCCGTCAAAATACTGCTGTTTGCGGCGCTCCCAGGACCGGAACTGGCCGGGAGCGATGGTGGGATGCTGGCTCGAGTCTGAACCGGCGTGTTCAATCAGCACCAGGTTCGGATTTACCTTGCGCTGCCACAGGCTGCGCTCGGCGCACACGCCGGGCAGCAGCAGGGCGAGGCCGTAGCCGGCGGCCGCGAGCGCGCCCAGAATCAGCAGGCACTGGCGGGCGCTTCCGTCCATGGCTGCGCCGGCTGGTCTTTGCGGCCGGCCGGCACGCCAGAAGCAGAGCGCATCGGGAAAGGCTCCCGCGCAAAAGGCCATGACCTGCCGCTCGGCTTGCCAAGAGTGTCCGCCATCCGCAGAACAGGCTTGCTGGACATGCCAGAGCTCACCGCGCCACTCGCGTAGCCACTCGGTCCGCTGCCCGGCCGGCACCAAAAGCGAGGCCGAGCGCAACAGGCCGAGGTCAAAGAGACGGTGTGCCCAGCGGAAGAAGGCGCTCATACCTGCTTTGCCTCCTCGGTGGGAATGAGCCGCACCAGCAGCGGATAGCGCTTGCGCGAGGCCTCGAGCGTTGATTTTCCGGCCGCTGTCAGCCTGTAGTATTTGCGCGGAGGCCGCTGCTCGGCGTCGGCGATGGATTGCTTCTCCCATTGCGACCGGATCAGGTCGTCGCGCTCCAGGCGGCGCATGGCCGGGTAGACGGTGCCGCTGGGCAGGCCCGTCATCTCCATGATGCTGAAGCCGTAAACGAAGCCGGCGTCGAGCGCCTGCAGGATGAGCGCCGCGGTGTGGGAGAGCTTTGTGTCCGGCTGTTTGGCTTCACGGGCCATGGCACATTCTACCTATGTAGCAATCTACTTGACAATAGGCTATGATGATTGCTACATAGGATGTGCGGATGGAAGTGCTGGAAGGCGTCCGCACAGACCGCTTAGAGCAGTTCTCGAATTCATGTGCTCTGTCTAGTTGCGTGCGAGGTGACTTTTTCTTGAGGAAAAGGCCACTTATCATCCTGCTTTCGGTGTGCAGCAATTGCAGAACAGCTGTAGTCGAAGGGACCCGTCATGCTTGAGCTCCAGCACCTCTATCGCAGTTATCGCGGGATTCCCGCCATTGAGGACGTCAGCTTCCGCGTGGCCGCCGGCGAGGTGGTGGGCTTTCTGGGCCCCAACGGCGCGGGCAAATCGACCACGGTGAAGATCATTACCGGAATGCTGCGGCCCAACGACGGGCGCGTGCTGTTCGAGGGCCAGGATATCGCCAAAGACATGGTGGCCTTCCGCGCGGTGATCGGTTACGTGCCGGAAGAGGCGCAGCTCTATACCTATCTCTCCGGACTCGAATATCTGCAGCTGGTGGGGCGTCTGCGCGGGCTCGGCGAGGCGCTGATTGAAGCCAAGGCAACCGGTCTGCTCAAGCTGCTCAATCTCGAGTCCTGGCAATACTCGCCCATCTCCACCTATTCCAAAGGCATGCGCCAGCGCGTGCTCATCGCCGCGGCCCTGCTGCACGATCCCAAACTGCTCATCTTCGACGAACCGCTCTCCGGCCTCGATGTGGTCTCCGGCCGCCTGTTCAAAGACCTGCTGGAACTGCTCGCCGCGCAGGGCAAGGCTGTGCTTTACATCTCGCACGTGCTGGAGGTGGTGGAGCAGGTCTGCAGCCGGGTGATCGTGATTGCCCAGGGGCGGGTTCTGGCCGATGCGCCGCCCGCCGACCTGGCCCGGCTGATGAGCCTGCCCAACCTGGAGAGCGTCTTTGCCCAGCTGGTGCGCCAGCAGGACACGCGCGCGGTTGCAGAGCAGATGGTGGAGGTGATGCACCTTGGCCATGCGTGAGGAATTTCAGCGTTTCATTACCATGTCAGATGCGCAGCCGCTGTCGTTGCGCTCACAGGCTGCTCTGGACCCCGTGCGGCACCCCGATCGCAGCCAGTTTTCGCTCCTCGTCCGTCACTTCCTTGAGCGCTTCTTCAACCACGAAACCGCCTCGCCCGACGGCGACGCCAAGGCGCGCCTGATCCTGATTGCCTTGGTCACGGGACTCCCTGGATTCGTGGTCGCGTTGTACCTGTATCCCGTCTACCATCCCTTCATCGGATGGCCGCCGGGACACGCGCTCGACGCCGGTCCGCCTCCCTACTGGGTGCAGGTCAACCATCACTTCTTCTTCGTTGTCCTTTCCTTTGTCGCCATGGGCATCATCACTGTGTTCGAATGGGACCTGTTTTTTCCAGATCTGCTCGATATCTTTGTTCTAACCACCCTGCCCATTCGGAGCGGAAGACTTTTCCTGGCCCGCATTGCCGCCATTGCTATCTTCATCGTCGGCTTTCTGCTCGATGCCAATCTCCTTGCACTTCCGATTCTTCCCGCTTCATTAGAGCCGCCCAGTCTCCTACGTTTGCTCACCGGCCATATACTCGCGGTTCTGGCGAGCGGCCTGTTCTCTGCTACTTTCATCCTTGCTCTGCAAGGCGTAGTCCTTTCCGTCCTCGGCGAGGCGTTATTTCGCCGTCTCTCGCTCCTCCTGCAAGGGCTCTCCATCACCGTTTTGCTGATGCTGCTCTTTTTCTCGCCCGCACTCTCCAGTGCGGTCCCCGTCTTCCTCAAATCCGAAAGCCGCTTCGCGCTCTACTATCCTCCATTCTGGTTTCTCGGCATCTACCAGCGCCTGCTCGAAGGCCCATCGGCTCTGCCCATCTACTCCCGCCTTGCGGAAACCGGATGCGCCGCGCTCGGCCTCACCATCGCCGTGGCTATGCTCGCCTACCCCTTCGCCTACCTCCGCCGCGTGCGCCAGCTGGTGGTCGGTCCCGGCACGCACGACACGCGCAGCTGGGCCGCACGGCCGCTGCACACTCTCTTGCACGCCACGCTGCTGCAACGTCCGGTCAGCCGCGCCGTCTTCCACTTCATCAGCCAGACCCTGCTGCGCGTGCAGCGCTACCGCATCTACCTGGTGCTTTACGGAGGAGTCGGCCTCTCCGTGGTCGTAGCCAGCGTCCTGCGGCTCACTGTCGCGCACGGCCAGGTTCGCGTGGAAGTCTCAGCCGACGGCATCCGCGCAGCCGTCGCTATCGTCGCCTTCTGGACCATCGCCGGCCTGCGCATGGCCTTTGTCTCGCCGGGCAACCGGCAGGGAAGCTGGGTGTTCCGCATCGTCGACGGCCGGCCGCCGCAGTTGGGCACGGCGTTGGAGCAGCTCAAGGCGGCGCAGCTCTGGGTGCTGCTTTGGGCCGCGATCGTCACCCTCGGCGCCTGCCTCATCTTCCGCGCCATCGCCCCGCCGGAGCTGCGCAGCTGGCCGGCAACCGCGAGCCTTGCCTTTCTCGCCGTGGCCCTGTGCCTGCTGCTTACCGACGCCTTCTTCCTCAACGTCAAGACCATCGCCTTCAGCGGCGACACTGCCCGAGAGCAGCCCAACCTGGCCCTGACCCTGCTGAAGTACTTCACCTTTTTTCCCGTCATCGTCTGGCTGCCGGTTGCCTCCGAACCGTGGATTGAGGGCAGCGTCCCGCACTTCATCCTGGCCGCCGCCGCAGTCGCAGCGGCCCATCTGGGACTCCGCACCCTCCATCGCCGCATCGTCCAGGAACACTGCAATATGCCCGGCCTCGAAGACGGCGAAGACGACTTTCCCATGAAGCTGGGCCTGCGGTACTGAAAAGAAACCTGGACCCGGCTGTAGGTGGGCGCGGCTACGCCGGGCACATGCGCAGGTGCTGCGGACGGACATACCCAGGGTTGCGCGGCGCTTCGCCCTGGGCTACTTTCGCGTTCTCCCTACGGGAGAAAGCCCGCCGGTGTTTCCTGTCCTCGCGGCTCGGCGAAGCCGGTGGATGGCAGACACAACAGACATTTGTTACCTGATTTTAGGTAGAATATGATAATCTGATTTTATGAGCGAGAAGGTCATTACCGTCACTGAGGCTGCTCGTAACTTTGCCGACTGCATCAACCGCGCTCACTATCAGGGAACGACCTTTGTGCTCGAAAAAAATGGCGTTCCCGTGGCCCGGATCGTGCCGGAAGAGGAGAAGCAAAGCACCGGGCGCAGTATCGCAGCTGCGCTCGCGCGCGTTCGGCTGACGGACGAGGAGTTCGCGGCCTGGTGCCGTGACCTGGAGAAGGCTCGGAAGATCCTGTTGCCGCCGGTAGACAAATGGCAATAATGGTCGACGCAGATGTGCTAATCGCCGGCGAGCGTGGCGTCTTCGACCTGAGCCGCTGGCTGAGCAGCCGGCCTGACGAGCAATTCGAGATTGCCGCGATTACCGTGGCGGAGATGTTTCATGGCGTCGAACGCGCTTCCGGCCCGCACCGCCTCCGGCGGCAAACCTATGTTGAAGCCATTCTGGCAGCCTTCCGAGTCATCCCCTATACCGTGTCAACAGCTCAAATCCACGCCCGGCTGTGGGCGCAGTTGGAGTCGAGCGGCCAGATGATTGGCTGCCACGATCTGCTGGTGGCGGCGGCAGCCGTGGAGCGGGACAGCGCTGTGGCCACCTTCAATGCACGCCATTTTGGTGTAGTCCCGGGGCTCACGGTGATTACGCCTGCTTGAAGAGCGCTTGAGGACAGGGCGCGCGCTGGTCGCGTAGAATCCCTCACGATGGTATGAGGAGATTCAAGCATGAAGTCTGTCTGGAAACGTTTTCGTGCTGCGCTTGTTCTGTGCTCCATCCTTGCTCTGGCTTCCCTTCTGCCCGCGCAGCAGCGCTGGAGCGAGGCCCAGGCCAACGCCTGGTATGCGCAACAGCCCTGGCCGGTAGGCGCGGACTTTCTGCCCTCGACGGCCATCAACGAGCTGGAGATGTGGCAGGCGGACACCTACGACCCGGCGACTATCGACCGCGAGCTCGGCTGGGCCCAGGCCATCGGCATGAACACCATGCGCGTCTTCCTGCATAACCTGCTGTGGGATCAGGACCCCAAGGGATTCGAGCACCGCATCAACGATTTTCTGGCTATCGCCGCGCGGCATCACATCCGCCCGGTGTTTGTGCTCTTTGACTCCTGCTGGGACCCGCATCCCAAGCTCGGCCCGCAGCATCCGCCCATCCCCGGCGTGCACAACTCGGGCTGGGTGCAGGCGCCCGGCGCAGAGGTTCTCTCCGACCCGGCGCAGGTTGCGCACCTGGAAGGCTACGTGAAAGGCGTGGTGGGCGCATTCGCCAACGATCCGCGCATCCTGGCCTGGGACCTGTGGAACGAGCCGGACAACGCAAGCGAAGAGTCCTATGCCAAGGGCGATCCACGCAACAAGAACCAGATCATCCTGGCCCTCTTGCCGCAGGTGTTTGCCTGGGCGCGCGCCGCGCATCCCACGCAGCCGCTCACCAGCGGCCTGTGGCACGGCGACTGGAGCTCGCTCGAAGCCATGCCGCCGCTGGCGCGGGTGCAGATCGAGCAGTCCGACGTGATCAGCTTCCACAACTACGGCTGGCCGGAGGAGTTTGAGCAGCACGTCAAGCAGCTGGAGCAGTTCCATCGCCCGCTGATCTGCACCGAGTACATGGCGCGCAACATCGGCAGCACTTTTGACACCATCCTGCCCATCGCCCGCGCGCACCGCGTGGGCGCCATCAACTGGGGCCTGGTGGCCGGCAAGAGCCAGACATGGATCCCCTGGGACAGCTGGCAGCGGCCCTACGTGAGCGACCAGCCGGCCATCTGGCAGCACGACGTCTTTCACCCCGACGGCACGCCCTACCGCGAGCGCGAGGTGGAGATCATCCGCAATTTGACAAGCGGCAAGTAGACGGCGGGATCGCCAAGTTGAAAGACATCACTTCCCCGGCAGCGTCTGTCGCTGGCCGGTGCGCCAGCTTGCGTAGGCGGCGTCCAGCACCTGCTGGTTGTGCAGGCCGTCGGCAGCGGTGGCGCGGAACTCGCCGCGGCCTTCCACCCAATCTGAAAAAGAGTCCAGCATGCGGGTATAGCCGTCGGCGTTGGAGACAGTCTTGCGCTCGGCGACTTTGCCGTCGAGCCAGAGCTCCACGTCCACATCGCCTTCTACGGTGAGGCCAAACGGGCTGACGATGGCGCCCATCTCGCCCGTCACCTCCACCAGCGAGCGGTACGCGCCGCGGGTGCTGACCGTGACCGCGCCCATCGCTCCATCGGTGAAGTCCAGGCCGATAGTCGCGTACGCTTCCACCGGGCCGGACTCGCCATCGGTGCGAGCCAGCGTGTTTACGGCGGAGACGCGGCTATCGAGCACGTAGCGCAGCGCGTCGATGCAGTGAATGCCTACGTCGCCGATGGGGCCGCCGCATGCCAGCGCGGGGTCGTAGATCCACTGCCGCGGGCTGCCCTGGGCGGGATAGCAGAACTGGGAGTGCGCGAGCGCGGGCTTGCCGATGCGGCCTTCGGCGATCCATGCGCGGATCACGTCGAGGCTGCGGTTATAGCGAAAGTTCTGCGCCACGCCCAGGGGCAGGCCGGCCTTTTGCGCGGCGGCCAGCATCTGTTCCACTTCGCCGGCATTCATGCCCAGCGGCTTCTCGCACAAGACGGGCTTGCCATGCGCGAGCGCCAGCAGAACGTAGGGTAGGTGCAGGGCATCGGGCGAGGTGACAAAGACTGCGTCGATTTCTGGAGAGGCGCAGAGCTCCTCGGCGGTGGCGAACGAGGCGATCGAGTATTCCCGCGCGTTGGCCGCAGCCTTCTCTTGATCGCGTCGCCACAGCCCCGCCAGCGCCGAGCCGCTTGCGGCAGGAAACGCCGGCGCCAGCCGCTCGACGCAATGATGACCAAACCCCAGCAATCCGTAACGAATCATGCCTGCTCCCATCCTGTGCCTACTGCAACGTCAGCGATTCCCGCCATTCCGTCTGCCAGCTCAAGATCATACGCCGGCGGATGCTCCTGGCAGTAGCGCCCAATGTCCTTTGCCGAGGGCCACTGGTTGGATCCGTTCATGGTCAGCGCGATCTGATCGAGGTCACGCTTCGTACTACAGTTGTATCTCGTTGAATTCCTGGAAAGCCCGCGAAGGCCCGGGCCTAAAGGCCACGATATTTGGCTATCTTTCAGGGGGTTAAAACCCCCTGCTCCCTCCGGATTTTCCGATCTACAACTGTAGTATTAGGCAATAAATTACGCATAGTGCGCCGATGTCGCGATCATGCGCAATATATCGCTCATTTTCCAATACAGAAAGGGGAAAAGCAGTCAATCGCCAATATCCATAAGGCTTCCAGAAAATGCCAGCACGCTGGAGACTTACTGGAGACTTAATTTGCTCTCGTGCCCCATGCCGCGGCTGGTGGCAAGTCGCGACAGAATCCAGCCAAACGGCGGTGGAGGCCATCCAGGGGATGCTACATTCCCCTGGCGCTGGTCGATGAAAGCCACAGCGCACCACCGGTGCGGTGGGCGCGCTGCTTCCACCGAACTGCGGATTCGGTAGTGTCCTAATTTGGTTTTGTGCATTTCTCCTCGGGCTAAGTGTTGTCTGTGTATTCGGAGGGGCCTGCCAAGATAAAGCCTCCTTCGGCGATGCCGGGAGTGGTTCTGGCATTAAAGACAGAGCCAAAGCACCATCGCGTCTCACGAATCTCGTCTGGGATGATTGTGTCTCTATAGAGCACCCGGCCATAGATCACGAGCGTTTTGTTGGGTGCTTCCGGTTGTTGAAGAAGATGGCTCACATCGTATCCGTGGGGAACAGGGAACCCATGGCTCGGAGCAATCAGCAGTTGATTCGGCAGAACGATTGGCGAAGCGTAATTCGGCGGCAGGGGGAGTTGATCGGCACGTTCGGCGAACATATAGCTTGCATCTCCACTGATAAAACGGGCTGGAGTACGGCCTACGTTCCTGATCTTGACGCTATAGAAATGAAGACTCTTGGAATCTTTTTCGACTACAGCGATCAACCACGGCCTCTCCGACCGTACAATTGCCTCTGCACTGAGGCGTGCAGCTTTGGCATTATCCTTAGCCGCTTCAGCGTTGTCACCAGCAGCCGAAACCAAGCCTTCCAAATGGGTCGCATGTGTCTTCAAAAGATCGGCCTGTTTCCGCACGGCTTTGAGGGTCCAAACTCCAATCAATACCCCCACAATGCCAACCATCACGAGCAGAATTCCTCCCCAATAGGCAATCCAATCAAACGTATCTCGGTCCGCATTCCGTTGAATCGTGACGTTTGCGGAGGGGAGTTTGCTGACCACTACGGTGCTTTCATCGTTCTCTGCTTTTTTGCAGTCGGGATCGTTCTTGAACTGCTCGCTATCGCAGTTTTTTTCAACAAGGGTAATAGTCGGCTTGGCTGGATTCTTGACGCTCTCAGTCTGTTTTTCTGGATTTTGGGCGGGCTGATCTCCCCGATGGGACGCTTGCCCTGGGATTGGTGGAGGACTCCCAAGGGATGCCAAGACAGCAGCGAGCATCACCAATCTTTTCAACATAATTCTGCAATTGTACCGATGGGTGCCGAACTTGTGAATTCCAAATTAGGACACTACCGCGGATTCTAGGTTCCCTCGCAAACATTCCGCAATGCTATTCTGGAGAATGAAACAGCTATTCATAGATTGTGACGGCGTTCTCGCCGACTTTGATATCGCAGCCAGGGAGCTGTTTGGGCAAGATTCCCGAGAAGCTGAGGAATCACTGGGCACTCCTGAATTCTGGAAGCGCATCATCGGACGCGGCAACTTCTACCGCAACCTTCCGCCCCTGCCAGATGCCATGGACCTCTACCAGGCCGTGGCTCACCTTAACCCGATCATTCTGACAGGATGCCCTGAAGGCGGGTGGTCGGAACCGCAGAAGATCGCCTGGGCCGCGCATCATTTTCCCGGCGTCAAAATGATTACCTGCCTGTCGAAAGAGAAGCACCTCCACATGATGAATCCGGGGGATGTGCTGGTCGATGATTATCTGCGGTATAAAGACCTATGGGAAAAGGCTGGTGGTGTTTTCATCCATCACATCTCGGCAAAGGAATCGATCAGGCAACTGGCAGAATTAGGCCTGGAAGTTCGCTAGTCGATTTCCGGTTGGTCCCAGGTGGGAAGCGCATTGGTACGATCAAACCATTGTGAGGCGTTGCGCCGCCCTATCATTGGTACAGTTGTACCCACTGGCGAACGATTACATCAATTTCCATGCTCACCCTTGACTACAGCCAAAAATGCAACATCCCAAGCAATCTGGTGAGAGTTGAATACTGCAATATCCTCACTCATGCAGGCACGAGAAAGCTGTTTCACTGCGTCCTGCAGCCAGTGACTATTTCTTGCCGCGTGTTGATAAACCACCAGCCAGTCGCCCGGATTCAGAACTCCCCAGACAGTCTTGAGGTCATCTTGATTGACATGCTCCGGTCCGGCAGACGAAGGCGCTATGCCCGTGTCCGGGTCAAGCAGGACGATCTTTGATCCGGCGATACTCCGCAAACGCTCAATTACGATCTGGCGATATACTCGCCGCTCCGAAGGCCGGAACTCATCCTCAATCACGACGATTTGACGACCCAATCGCTCTCCCAGTTTCTCCACCTGTGAGACATTTCGAAAGAAACTCCACACCTCGGTCGGAATATCCGCGTTGCCCACGCCAGTTTCAAGCGGCGGCCGGAGGCCGGCCCGGAGGAATGGGACCTGGACAATTGTGCTGATGGATTCCTGTTGGGCAAGATGAGCCAGGGTTCCCCACTTCACAATATCGCGATTGTCTCCGTACCAAGTGTCCTTCAAGGGCCACCTCGATCAAGCCGCATTCTCACGTGCCTAGAGGCGGAGATGGAGCCTAGACGTCATCCTTAAGTTCAACTGAGCTGTCACCAACATCGGCACCTTCGATTCCCTAATAGAGGTACTGCTGGAAGCTGGCAAACATCTTTCCGATCTCCTGCGGCGGACCCAACTCAAGAATCGCGTCCGAGACGACGTTGTACCGCAGCTGGAGCAGCGGCGCCAGCTTGTCTTGGTCCAACTCCTCAAAGCCCTCGGCGACATAGTGCAACAGCACAAAGTCCAGAAACGCGCGCTGCTTTTCGCCGAAGTTGGCGAGGATGGACGGCCCGGCGCGGTCGGCGCGCTCCTGGCGCGTCAGTCGCGGCAGGGCGAAGGCGATGTACGCAAGCACGTCATAGAGGTCCGAGTCCTCAGCCTCCAGCGCCCGCTGGATCTCGGTAAACTTCGCCTGGTCGAAGCCCCGACCCTCCAGGCTCTCAAGCAGTTTGCGGCGCGTTGCAGGCGTTCTCCAGATGGCCCGCAGCTCGTCCTCGTCCTTGAAGAACTCTGGCAGCGCGCCAAAGAGCAGCTCCAGGAATTGCGCCGCGGAGATGGGCCTGCCATCCACGCCCCAAAAGCTGGTGGCCGTCATGTGCTGAATCTCACGTGCCTTGCCGTCTGCCAGCTTGATCACCAACTTCTGCCGCGGCTCTGGCGGTTCCGGCGGCTCAGGTGGCTCGGGACCGGGAGGCTCAGGCTCAGGTCGCGGCCCTGGCGGCTCGGGCTGCGGCTCGGGCGCAATCGGCTCGCCGTCCCACTCGGGGTCCTGGAAGAGCTCATGCGCCCGCACGTAGTCGTAGATGGTGAAGTAGTCCTTGCCCTCGTAGAGCCGGGTTCCCCGCCCGATGATCTGCTTGAACTCGATCATGTTGGTCACGCGGCGCATCAGCGCGATGTTGCGGATATTCCGCGCATCCACGCCCGTGGAGAGCTTCTGTGAGGTGGTCAGGATCGTGGGAATCGTCTTCTCGTTGTCCTGGAACTCGCGCAGGTGCTGGTCGCCAATCTCCTTTTCATCCGCGGTCACGCGGCAGCAGTAGAGCGGGTCCTTGTTCACCGCCATCTGGTTGATCAGGTCGCGCACAACCAGCGCGTGGATCTGCGTGGCGCAGAAGACCAGCGTCTTTTGCCGCTGGTCAATCCTCTCCATCAGGATCTCGACCCGCTTCTGCTCGCGCTCCTTGATTTCGATGATGCGGTTGAAGTCGGCCTCGGTATAACGGCGGCCCTCCTCCACCTCGCCCTCCACCACCGTGTCATCAGGCTCGTAGACATACTCGTCCATCGTGGTGGCGATCTGCACCACCTTGAAAGGCGTCAGGAAGCCGTCGTTGATGCCCTCCTTGAGCGAGTAGCGGTAAACCGGCTCGCCGAAGTAGGCGTAGGTGTCCACGTTGTCGCAGCGCTTGGGCGTGGCCGTCATGCCCAGTTGCACGGCGGGCGCAAAGTACTCCAGGATGCCTCTCCAGTTCGACTCGTCCCTGGCGCCGCCGCGGTGGCACTCGTCCACAATCACCAGGTCAAAGAAGTCCGGCGGGTACTGGCCAAAGGACGGAGCCGGGTTCCCCTCGGCATCGCGGCCAGACATGAAGGTCTGGAAGATGGTGAAGAAGACGCTGGCGTTGGTCGGAACTTTGCCGCTCCTCTTGATCGCATCGGGGGCGATGCGGGTGCGGGCGTCTTCGGCAAAGCCGGAGAACTCGTTGTAGGCCTGGTCGGCCAGGATGTTGCGGTCGGCCAGAAAGAGGATGCGCGGCCGGCGCGTCGGCTTGCCGCCCAGGTTCCACCGTGCCTGGAAGAGCTTCCACGCAATCTGGAAGGCGATAGCCGTCTTCCCCGTGCCGGTGGCCAGGGTGAGCAGGATGCGCGGCCGTCCTGAGGCCACGGCATCGAGCACCCGCTGCACGGCCGTGTCCTGGTAGTAGCGCACCTCCCACTTGCCACTCTTGTCCTCGTAGGGCACCTGGGCAAAGCGGTCGCGCCAGTTGTCCGGCTCGGCAAAGGTGGCGTCCCAAAGCTCATCGGGAGTGGGGAAGCGGTCCACCGGCCCTTCGGCGCTCACAATGGCAACGGGACCGCTGGGCTCCTCGATGGAGGCGGGAGCCTCCACAGGCGTTACGCCCATGTCCATCCGGTAAATGGCGTGGCCGTTGGTCGCGTAGGCAAAGCGGATGGCCATCTTGGCGGCGTAGGCCTTGGCCTGACCCGCGCCTTCGGTCTCGCTCAGCCGATTACGTTCCAACCGGTGTTCGTTCTTCAGATGTCCGATGCTGGGTTCGACTGCGGCACGGCGTTTCATCCATCGCCATCGTGCTGCTGAGGTCCGTCCTCTTCGTCTCTTGTCGACATGCACGGTGA
>Ga0182030_10015387_pt1 | contig 15001 bp, 9 predicted proteins | sample 812S3MmetaG_FD_121299 | JGI IMG/M metagenome (GOLD analysis project Ga0182030, IMG submission 121299) | Permafrost microbial communities from Stordalen Mire, Sweden - 812S3M metaG (Illumina Assembly) | ecosystem: Environmental > Terrestrial > Soil > Wetlands > Permafrost | place: Sweden... | reverse complement strand
TTTTTAAATTTGGTGTAGTTTTTAAATTTGGTGTAGTTTTTAAATTTGGTGTAGTTTTTAAATTTGGTGTAGTTTTTAAATTTGGTGTAGTTTTTAAATTTGGTGTAGTTTTTAAATTTGGTGAATTTTTAGGTCTTCCTATTTTCGGAAGAATTAATGTTGGAGATAAAGGTGGAGATATTATTCTTCCTTTTGATTGTACTTTTGGAGATTCAGCTTGTTTTGGAGGTTTTTCTTTTGGAATAATATGTAATGTTAATCTGGGATGTTCTTTTAATTTATCCATATTATATTTAACTGCTTCTTTAAGAATTTGTATATCAAATCCTCTTTCTCTCATTTTAAATAATAATTTAACTGGTTTATTTAAATATATTGGTTTATGTCTATTTGTTGGTTTAAAAAAGACATGTTGTAACTTTCCTATTTCTTCCTTAAACCCTACTTCGAACAATTGATTTATAGGATTCATCAATGTTTTCTCAATGTAGTAATTGTAATCTATTTTATATGGATTATCTGTTTTCAAACTATCTTCATACTGTTCTTTCAATTTCATTTTATGTCCTAATAATAATACCGTTGGATCTTCAACAATTAAGAAATCTAATCTATCACCAGGATTAACTATTTTACCAGCTTTCTTTAATTCATTCGAAAATACTTTCATGAAGAAATTTTCTGATTTATAATTAGCACCCAATTCCCTAATAATAGTTAACTCTTCATGTGATATTTTTCCATCTAATAATTCTTGAATAGAATCAATTAATATATTGATCGCTTCAGATATATTACCTTTATTCATGATTGTATCTAATATTTTAGTATATGTTTTTCTCAAATATACGCTATTATCTCGCCTCGCTAATATAATACCTTTCTTTAACATTTGTAATCTATTACCTATTACATTACCATCTTTATCTAATATATCTTCTGTTTTGAATTCTCCATTTTTACCAATTAAAAATGCTGCATATTTCTTCTTTTTGAGACATAATAATCTCATAGCTTTTTCAAATTCCATCGCAAGTGGAGGAGGAAATAATCCTGGTCTACCTTCTGGCCAAAATTTATCATCACAATCTTTTTCACCAGGTTTAATACCACTGATCTCTTGTGCTAATCTTACACCCCAATAATTAGCTTCTTTAGACTCTTTTATTTGTGGTAAACTCATCATAACGGAATTGTGAACTATCATACGACCAATACCAGCTCCAAAATGATGATTCTCTGTTTCAATATCAAATACATCTTCTTCCATAGTTCCAAGTGGTATAATCTTCTTGATAACATCCGCTGGTTTTCTCTGTTTTTTCTTTGTTAGATTGAAAGAATAGGTTTCCTCTTTATCTCTTCTTTCATTAAGAGACACATTATATCCTATAGCTGATGCAATATAAAATAAACCAGCTGCTCCTAGTTGTCCTTTAATATCAAAAGTTGTTGTTGCACTATTTTTTCTACCATCACCATCACCATCATACCATCCTTGAAGAAAAGCTGATTTGATATTATTAGTTGCCATAAGTATTTGATAAGGAACTTTCTTAAAACGAATACCTAGATCTGTTGCAGAATTTTGTTTCATATACTCTGATCTAGCTGTATAAAATAAATCATTATATTTTTCTACTAATGGACGAACAGAATAGCCATTACCTCTGGCATTTAATTTATCAACATTCGAACTTTCCATACAAGGATCTATAATGAAATCAAATCCAGGTTCACATCTATTAAATATTCTTTGTGCTTTCTTGAGAAAAGTATGATCTTGATTTGATACAGACCATGAATGAGCCCATCCTCTATCTTTGTAATAATAGGATCCACATGTACCTTCTGCCATAAAAAATCCCCATGCCCATGCTTTTTCTTCATCCATATCTGGATCACTATATTCTTCATTAGGTAAATTATGATGTAATAATGCTGTTCCAACTGATGATTCATTTGGTGTTATTGCTCTTGCATCCTTATCTAGTAACGAATGATCTTCAGTAACATCAACAATACCTGTATGCGTAACAACACGATACAAATTTTTTGTAGTTCTATGTCTCATTAGATATTTTATTTTTGACCATCCTTTTTCTGTCCAAACTTCCAAGCCCAACTGTTGTAAATCGTAATATTCTTGTTGTCCTGTACTTTTTGGTAAATTAACTAAATCTTTGATCTGAACAAAATCTATGGCTTTTGTAGCATAACGAATTAGAACCGGTGTATGGGAACGAATTGAATCAGTATCTGTGTAGATCAATTTCCCCTGGTACTTATCCTCAATATATTTACGTGCTGCACCAATTAATTCGCGACCTTTTGCAGTGATAGACATAGCACCTTCAATCAATGGCATTTTACCTCCATTATGTACACCCAAAAATCCAAAGAAAGAATTAGCAGATACTTTCAGAGCCAATTGACGTTTATCTAAAACAACTATTAATAATTTATAAGCTTCTATTTTTTCTAATCTTTCTTTTTGTGATAATTTCAACTCTTCGTAGTTTTCTTTTATTTTATCTTTTAATGATATTTCATATTCTAATTTAGCTAATTGAAGTAACGATGTATGTATTGAAGGTTTAGATTCTTCGGCTTCTTTTAATTTTTTAGTAGTATGTTTAATATCAAACAATTGAGCAACAAGAAGATCTTTTTTAGCTTTTGTTATAACTTCTGGAGGAGCCGGAGGTTTAGATTCAGATAATTCTTTAATCTTTTTAGTTAATTGATCAACGTTACCAATTGTAAGAGTTCCATTAATAAATCCTTCTAAAGCTAAATAGACATCTTCTGTTTTCTCATTTGCTTTGAGGTCGTCTTTAATTTGTACTATTTGTCTATTTACTGCTCTTCTTTCAGTAACTAATTGTTTAACTAATCGTGGTAATAATCCTTCCTGATTCTTATAAAATTTAAATCGATAATGTTTCTTTATTATTTTTTCTTTCTTTTCTTTTTGTTTACCAATTTCTCGTAATATCTCTTCATCTTCGTCTTCTTCATTATCATTTTCTGGTTCATCTTGATCAAAATCTATAATATTACATTCTTCATCTGGTACACAATTTTCTAATTCTGGTGGTACTAACGTCGTATAACAAATATTAAAAGCCATCATAATACTTGGATATAGTGACGAGAAATCTAAACAAATTATATTTTCGTGTAATCCTGGTATTGGTTCATGAACATATCCACCAGCAAATTTAAATCCGGGAACATCTCTTTTATCAAGAATAAATCCCATACGGGCAGCAAGATCATATAATTGAGATACACAACGTACTTGTTGTCCACGAGTAAATAATTCAACAATTGTTGTCCCGACAATATTTGACATTTCAACTAATCCTACCCAAATATTCATCTTTTCCATTAAATCTATTACTAACTCGGAATCTTGAATACAATACTCCATAACTTTTGTTGTTTCATCTTTAGCTTTATCAAAGTCTTCTTGAGCCTTATCTTTTCTTTTAATATAATCTGGATCATCGAGCAATGATGGATTATTCTGTGATTCTTCATTAATTTCAACTAATTTTGTTAACATATTACGCATATCTTCATAAATTATGAACATTTCAGTAGCTTTAACATCATGTTTAGTTTTATTAATAAATTTCTTACATACACTATTCAGATCATATTTATCTAGTTTATAATCTCTCTTGACTATCGGTAATAAATCAATAGATATACGGCCTTCCATTTGTAATATATTGATACTTTGATGACCATAAGCTCCTGATTTCCAATTTTTACTTGTCATATATGCTCTTTCTCCAGCAATTCTACTCATTTCTGGCCATTCTTTGAGACAACGTTTAACTCTATGATCAAGATATGGGTAATCAAATGAAAGAATATTATAACCCGTTATAATTTCAGGATCAGTTAAGTTAACAATTTTAGCAAAAGCTTCTATCATTTCATATTCTGAATTTACTTTTATTATTTCACAGTCATCTAATTTATCTTTTGGAATATGATTACAATCACCAATAATAACACCATAACGTTTTCTACTTCTATGATCACGATATCTTTGGTATATACAGGATATCATATAAGCGACATGTAAAGCATCATATTTATCTGGCATCGCACGATGATTATTTGAATAACATTCTATATCAAAAGCTAGAATTTTTGGTTGTGTATTCCAATTTTTACATTCATCTAGAGAAATAGGTTCCATTGTATCCCAATAAGCTATATATTCATTTTCCAATGTAGAAATTCTCAGATCAGGATCTACTTTTTCTGCTTGCACACGGAACCATTGAGAATATCTAATATTTCTAACAGTTAATAATTTACGAACTATGGATATAGAATCTTCCCATATATTACATTTAATATATCCCCAATCATCAGTTTTCAATGGATTTTCAAGCAAATAAAAGCATTTATTTAATGCTTTTAAATTATTAAATGACAATTGTATCATTGGAAATGTTCTGTTTCCACGATAATAATATATTTTTTTCGTCTTTTTGAAAGAATATTTTACAGGTGCATCGTCACCTAATCTTTCAGATAAAAATTTCATAAATAAATTAACACTACTAGGATTCCAGTTATATTGTTTGTTACGAACAAATATCGGTAATTCAAGATAACAAAATGCAGGAAAATCAACGAATCTTAATAAGTTTCCTTCAGATTTCTTATTTAAAGACCAACAATGTATTACAACATGATTATCATCTCCATATCCATCTCTCACTGTCCAATCATAAGCATGTACCTCCAAAGATTCCATTTATAATGTTACTTTAAAAATAACATCAGTTATAATAATTCATTTTTTAACAAAATGTTTTTATTTCGTCCTCATGATCATATTCAGAAAATATTATTTTTTTTCCTTTATAAAAAATTACAATAACGTTTCTATTTAAACTTTCTTGATGTAATAATTGTTCTTGAGATTTAGTTATTAAACTTTCTTGAGGTTTATTTATTAAATTTTCTTGAGGTTTATTTATTAAATTTTCTTTTTTTAATGGATCTACTTGATTAATATTAGGATAAAAAATCATAGCATTTTCACGACCAAATATACAATATATATTATCATTATCGATATCTCGAAAACAATATTCAGTTAATGAACCTCTTCTTTGTTTATGATCATAACGTAAATTATCAGGAAATTTATTTGTTTTATCATAAAAACGTAGCGTTGTTCCATTAATTATACATAATAATTTATCACAAAAAGGTTGAAATTGTGCAATAAAATTTTCAAAAGTTATATCTTGATTAAATTGAACTTTATAATCATCTGGTAATTTGAGCTCATAAAGAGATCCATAGGACATATCAGTATTTATATATATGTAAAAATATTACATATATATTATGATTTATTTGTGTCCACTTTTAAAAATATTAGTGGCGCATATTTATATGAAGTTCTTAAGTTAAGATTTTCTATAGTCCCATCGGAACTGTTTTCTAAACATTTAAAAGCATCGATAATAAATTTTATTTGACCACCTATACTGACTATTTCCAAAAAATCTCTGGCCGTTATAATTGCTTCTTTGTTAACATCAAATATTATTTCAGTATCATCATCAATAAAAGATTTGTGTGGAATATATTTAAATATCTTTCTACAATTAATGTGATCAAGACATAATATATCTATTGTTCTTGGTAATTTATCTATTGATCCATATTTTTTTAATAAATTATAAGATTTGATTGCAGCATAACCAGGGATATTTTTATTATAATCGCATCCACACATTATACATAAATCGATAAAAGTATTATATGTCAAATTTAATCCTTCTAATATTTTATCAAGACGAACACAATTAACATCAGGCACAGCATTTCCATACTGATCATATGTATATGATTGACTAAATCCAGTTATTAATAATGGACATCCAAATGCATAATTATCAGTATCATCTGAATAAACTGCAGCAACCTTTCCATCAATACATAATAATGAACATAATTGTTCAGCATCATGCACTGATTTCAAACATGGAATTCCGATTCCTTTTAATATCATTAAAAATAACTCTCTTTCCTCAATAGAAATATGATTATAACTTTTTAACGTTTTTTTCAAATCATCAATAATAGATGACGGAGCATTTTTATCTTTTAACATAGCATAAAATGCATCTATTTTATATTTAACAGCTGATTGTTTTTCATGTCGATCATCAATAGTTTTTTGTTTCTCTTTACGTGGAATACCATCAAATACAAATATTGGAGTAATGTTATAACTTAACCATTTTATTACAAATTTGATAAGTGTTAAAAACCATTCTCTTCTAATATCTTGATTATTAATTTCATCATTTTTCAAATCAGTCATATCTATAATTTTATTTCTTGCTATCGACATATTTTTTTTCATCCATAAATTAGCATCGATGGCTACCCTTTTTCCAGAAAAATCTTTTATTGACAATTTAAAACAAGCATTTTCTGCATGTCTTTTTTTTAATTCATTTAATCCTTTGATTGTCATAATATTTATTTTATTAAAATAATTATTATTGTTAATAATTATCATTTTTAAAGGTTTAAGATCTAGTTATCATCAAGATAAATGTATGGATTATATTGTCGTGAATCACTATCCAAAAAACAAACACATCTACATAAAACTAAAAATAGTGTGAGCACTGAAATCGTCTCAATTGAAAATACAATTGATAGTGATGATGATTTGAAACAATCCGATATAAAAACTATGTTACAACAACAAATGAAAGATATCGAATTAATTAATAATAAATTATCTATTTTAATTAAACATTTTATTGTATCCGAAATGAAAAATAACGAATATGTTCCATATTATATAAAAGAAGATTTTGTATGTTGTGATAATAAAACTTTACTTAGAGATAATGTTTTTACTATGGTTGTTGAATTATTAGGTTATATGGAAAAAGATAATCTAATTTATCCTTTTGGTAATAAGAAAATTAGTAGTAATTTTACCGAACAAAAAATATCTTTAAAATACAAGGATAACGATATGTTATCCTATGATAATATGTTAGCAAAATTAATGAAAAGAGATGATATTTATGTAATAGAAATATTGGATGTATATTCAAAAGAAAAACAAATAGAATTAAAGAAACTGACTTTTCCTGTTACAGTTAGATGTGACAATATTGTACTTTTTTATGAAGAATGATGATAACGACAAACAGAAATATATTTATCCGAACCTCCGATATCTTTTTGTTCTTTACAATTACCTAAACGTTTAGTAAAAGGAGCTTGTATACCTAACATATTTTTTGACTGAGAACTTCGACAAATTAGACAATCAGCTGATAATTTTTGGAAATCGTCAGCCAATGAACATAAATCTAACACTTCTCCAAATCTTTTTTTAGCAAAATCACCATCTAACCCAGAAACTCTGACATGTTTACATTTATTCTCAATCCAATCATTAACAACAAAATATAAATTTGGGAAAAATTGTGCTTCATCGATACCTATAACATCATAAGAAGATATATCAATATCATTTAATGATGATGTTCTTATTCTGTCTATTTTAGATGATAATGATTTATAACTGGAATTATGAGTTGATCCACTATCATCACATACTGCAACGTCTTGTCTGATATCTTCACTATATATAATTTTAAGTACTTTACAACCAATATCAGCTAATCTTGTTAATTCATTATTTAACCATGTAGTTTTACCAGAAAACATTGGTCCAACTCTGACATATAATGAACCTTTATGTGGGGATTGGACGTTATACATTTTGAATAAAAATAAAGAATTAAAATATGAATGATCATTTTTATATTATATATTTATACAATAAAATTATATGAGTACAAAAATAGTCCCGACTTTTTTATTGAAAGGTATTAATCCGGACAAATCTTTAATTGATTATCAGAATGGTGTTTTTTCGGAACTTCCTGATAGAAAAATTAAAATAAAAGTTTTAACAAATACGAATATGTTGGCACCTATTTATGGTGCAGATAATTCGTCACAAATTTTTTGTTTAAAAGATAAAAATAATTGTAATGTTATTCGAACAACAACAGGTTACAACGATTATGAAATTTTCAATAAGAATGGTGGACAATTAGCAACAGGTGGAAGATGCGAACATTGTAAGGAAGATTTTGATACTATTGCAATTGGATATCCATTGAATTATGAAGAAAAATTAATATTAACATCAGAAATTACACATAATTATAGGATAATTCATGTTTTTTGGGTAGAAGGAAAATTTTGTTCATTTGAATGCGCACTTGGTTATCTTCGATTAATTTTATCCAAACCATGTGATTATAGAGATAGCATTATTAGAGATTCAGAATATTTATTAAAATTTTTATATAAATTAATGTATCCATTATCGTCTATATTAAGACCATCACAGGATCCACGTTTATTGTTAACTAACGGTGGTTCATTAACAAAGGAACAATGGAACGATCAAAAACATATATATATAAGAACAGATAAAATTTTAATTATGCCAGTTAAAGTAGAATATCTCCAACAAAAAATTAATAATATTGTTGAGCATTGAAATATAAAGATATACATATTTTCATGAAAATATGTATATGTTAAGTTTATTTACTGGGGTTATCGGTATATTTATTTTAAATAAATATAAATATAATCTATTAGCAATGATATTTAAATTATATGATGATAGATCAACTGCTATATGTGATGATAATCATATTAAAATATCATATATTTATGGAAGGGATAAATATAATGTTTATTTACCTTATTCTCACAGAAATATTGCTAAGATGATACAATTAAAAGCTGAATTAATATGTGACGATAAAATCGTAGAAATTACTCAACAGCCAGGAATACCATATTTAATGACAGCCAAAGATTTAGGAGGTAATATTATAAAATTAACTAATTTCGAAAATGGATTATATCATGAATATACAGAATGTCCTTTATATGGTAAAGAAATTATGGATTAAAATTATATTTTAGGTGGATATTCTAATTTGATGTTCCAATTTTTAGCGTGATAATCTATATCTACTTCTTCGAAAAAAATTGCACCATAACAATTAACAACTTCATCATTTTTAGAATATGAATATGGATCACGATGTTTATGTATATATTTAATACATATTTTAATTAGAGTATCAAATAGATCCCATAGTTCTTCTTTAAGATTTTGTGATACTACAGATTTACCATTTTTATCTTTAGTTAAAAAAAGATCTCTAAATAAATTAATTTCATTCATTGGAAGATGTTTAAAAATATCATTTGCATTTGTCAGAAAAAAATTTTCGTTGCGAATTTTTATACTATCCCAACATTTATCATAAGTATTTGTGATAAATTCTTGAATCAAATAATGTTTTTCAAAAGCTGAAATAAGTCTGATAGTTAGATCGACCATTTCTGGTTGAACGGTTTTATAACCGGCATCATATAATTTTTTTATACTATCATAAATTGCTTGTGCCATGACCATTGTATTTTTATAAAAACGTTCTTCTTCTGGTGTAACCGATATATTCATATTTATTTTTACTTTTATTTTATTTAAACAATGTTAAAGATTAATTTATCATCCAAAAATAAATATGAACATAAAAGAGAAAATTAATTATGAAGATCTACATGAAAAATGTGGAATAATCACAGCTATTTTAACAGATCCTTTATCTGAAATCACATCAAAACTATTAAAATTAAAATCATCTGATCCTAATTCAGTTGGATTTTATTATAATTCAGACATTTCCATCGAAAAAAAATATACCATATTTCTTTTTAATATTTATGATAATGATCCAATATCCTGGTTAAAAATAGGTTATAACATGGATTCATTCATATCTTCACCATTTGTTAAAAATATAACATTTTATCCATTAGGTTATGATAAATTACTATTATCTACAAGACAAATATATAGTAAAAAAAATTTTCGTGGAACAGTAATCGAAACAATTCAATTAAATTCAAAAGTTTCCCATGATAAAAATCTAAGTTATAAAAAAATATTATCTGGTACATTAATTGATAATTGGATAACTGGATATAGTTTGGTCAATAGATGTTTGTTAATATTAATGGGAAACGAAAATGTAAATCTATATACTAATCCATATGGTATTATTTCCTGTCCTTTGTTAAAAACACCTGTAACTATTAATTCCAAACCAGAGAATATTAATTCTTTCGAAAATAAAAATATAATGGAAAAAACAAAAGCTGATATTAAATATCTGATAGATGTAGCTGTGGATCTTTTTATTAATAACAACGATTTCAAACAACATATCATTGATGATCAAGGAACTTCTAAATTATTAGATTTAGAAGAAAATTTAATATCATTTATAACAGATGGAATAGAAAAAGGTATTCTTGATAATTCTATATTAAATAAAATTATCTCTGATATTAATAATGAACGTTTTTATTTAGGAAAAAAACAACCATTATTAACAGTGAAAAATCCTTCAACAGAAGTTAAAGTAATTTCAAATGATGGACCTTATACATTTCAACATCCCCAAATTAAAAATAATGTTGATTATATTAGGGAATTAGGCATACAATTAAATGATATCGTAAAATTATTTAACGAACAAGAAAACGTGATTATTCAATTAGGAAATATTATTTCATTATATAATAAGATAATAGATGGTACAGATCTACAAAAAGTAGAATTAAATAATAACAATGATTTAATTTCTAAACAAATAATAGCAACTTTACCTGGTCGTAATACAATGATCAGTCATAATAATATATGTATACCTATGTATGGTGCTAATTTATCTTTATTATCAGAATATGAATTAATGGATCTTTTGGTATATATTGATTCATTAAAAACAAACGATATATCCTTTGCAAATGTACAAAATGAAATAACACATGAACTTGCATTACGACGAAAAAAATAATATTATAATTATTTATTTCATGCTACTAAAATATGTTTGGTAATATTATCAATGATTTGCGTAAGATATATATTGATAATAAACAGTCACAAAATTATAATTTAGAACTGGAAGCTAAATTCGGATTTTATGATGGTGAATTTAAATCAACTGTTCCAGATATACATTTTTATCGACTTCTCAATAATTTAAAAGATAATGCTGATTATACTTATCATGGTTTAGAAGAATCACGTGTTACTTTTTATCCTAATAATGTAAGAAAATTATATACAAATATACCAGGTGGTCTTAGTCATATACAATGGCAACGAAAAACAAATATACGTAATTTCGAACTTTATAATTATGAAATACGAATTTCTGCTAATAAGGAAGAAAATTTACTAGAAACAGAAGAATTAAACAATATGATAAGTACTGGATTTAGAGAAAGAACAAGATATAAATTTTCTTCATCATTATTTAATATTGATATGACTGAAGGTATAACTCAGTCAAAAAAGAAAACTTTTACAAGTTATGAAGTGGAAATAGAATTCCAAGGTAAAAACGACCAATTATCACTTTTCGAAAATGAAGTTACTAAAATATTCAAAATTTTAAGAGGTACTAATATAGTATATACAACTGACATTAAAAATAGCTTAAATGAAAACATCGGTCAAATTTTATCGAATCAACAATATATTAATAAAAATATATTAGTAGAAGCCAGAAATATTAAGCGTAAAGATTTGGTATATGGAGGTATTGTCGGTAACGAATATTTCAATAATAGAATTCATGTAGAAGATGATAAAAAGAAATATATCAAAAATATTTATCCTATTCAACCAAGACAAAATCATAAAGATGGTACAGGTTATCATATAACATTTAAAGCTGACGGTTTGAGAAAGATCTTGATAATACATACCACTGGTATTTGGTTAGTTTATCCTCCTTATGAATTTAATCTTGTCTTAAATAATTCTTCTGGTTTATCAAATCTTAATGAATTATTGAAAACTAATAATGGTACAGTATTTGATGGTGAATTAGTAGAACCAAAAACTCCTAATGGTACTGTATATAATTATCTAGCTTTTGATTGTCTATCCACTGCAAAAAATAGAAACAATATTCAAAATTATCCTTATACTTCAAGAAGAGAATTTGTTTCAGCAATAAGTCAAACAATTGGTAAAAATAAATACATATCAGTATCACTCAAAGAAACAAAAGAAATCACTACTCCAGAAAATTTCTTCTCTTTTACCAAATATTTTTTAGATAAACGTGAACAATTATGGTATAAAGAAGATGGATTAATGTATATACCAATAGATACTGTTTATAATCCCTATAGTCAGAGATATAAATCATCGAATAGAATCTTAACTGATGTACCAGATACTTGTAAATGGAAAACACAACAAAATATTACTATAGATTTTGCAATTAAATGGGTTCAACCAGAAGGAACACGTCAAAAACAATTAGAATTACAAGTTTACAGAGATGAAGTCGGTAATGTACCATTTCAAGATACTTGGCATCCTATAACTTCAGATATGATCGATCATGAAAATCCTCTACTTAATGATGTTATATCAGGTAAAATAGTAGAGTTTGCTTGGTTTACGGGACTCAAAAAATTTGTTCCTATTAGAATTAGACGAGAAAAAGGTTCTGCTAATCGTGAACAAATAGCATTGGATAATTGGCATGATATCATGGATCCAATCACAGAAGATGATATTACAGGACAATCATTAGACATGGTTTATTCTTATCATAATAGGATTAAAAAATGTCTATATGATATTGCTAAAACTCAACCTGATCCATCAATAATGTATAATTGTTTGATGAGAGGTACTGTACCTCATAACCAAAAATTATTCTATCACGGTATAAATTTACTGGATATAGGTAGCGGAAGAGGAGGAGACGTATCAAGATGGTTTAATCTTCAAGATAAAAAATATCCGAATGATACAGGATTTATAGTTGCAGTTGAACCAAATGATGATAATAGAACCGAACTAATTAAGAGAGTAAATAATAACGAATTAAATAATAAAGTTAAGATTCTACCAACTGGTGGTGAAGACACAATACAAATAACCAACGCAGTAAAATCATTTATACCTGGTGGTAAAGTTGATGTGATATCATTAATGTTATCATTATCTTTCTTTTGGTCCTCTGAAAAACATTTAGAATCATTAGTGAATACTATTGTTAATAATCTTAAACCAGGAGGATTAATCATATTTTTAACTATTGATGGTGATAATCTCGAATCTTATCTTAATTCTTTACAAACACAGCAAGTTAATATTCTATCTTCTCAAATAAAATTATATCCTCAAAATAATGAAGATTTTAGTAGAGAGGTAGATTTTATTCTTCCAGAAACAATCGTTGGTGAACAAAGAGAATATTTAGTTCGCATTAACGATCTTTCATCAAGGTTACAAAAATATGGTATCAACCTAACTCTTAAAGCACCAGCAACAGACGAAAAATTATTATCAAAAGAATGTATGTTATTTTCTTCTTTATATTCTTATGGATTTTATTCAAATGATAACCAAAAATTACTAATTACCAATGCTCCAAAACAACCAATTAATATTATCTCTGCACCAGTAGTTCCAATTACTGGCGCTCCAAAACTAACTACTAAATCTACATTGTCAGGAATCCCAACTACTACGTCATCAAAAATTTCTCCAATATTTACAACTAAACCTATCATATCTCCAATAATCAAAAAGAAAGATGAGAATTTTTTGCCGATGTTATCTGTAACATATGCAAAAGGTAATAAAATTATTAACGGTCCAGCAATAAATGATGATACAATTGCACCGTTAACATGTAAATGGTATAATAATCTTGTCAGAATAGCAACTATTGGTGATGGAAGTTGCTTTATTCATGCTGTTTTAAAAGCATTTTATAAACCATATCAAGAAAATAACAACGCTGAATATCGTATTTCTTTAGTTGAAAATATAAGAAATAATTTGGCTAATATACTTTTATTAACTAGATATCAATATGCAGAAATAATGAAATTACAAGAGCCAATATTTCCAAATAATACATATTGGGCAAGTACATCAAATGGTTCATATCCGAGATTGTTAATGAAAGAGTTAAAAGATGAAAATTTAGTGAAAATATTGAGAGTCGATTATAGTGTGAATGGAATGATTCATTTATTTAATTCTTATGCGAGATTGGGTGACGAAATATATAAATATTTATCTGATATATTTAACATAAATGTGATAATATTACAAGCCAATAAAGATGATCTTTATTATGTTAGCACATCATATGCTCCTAAAAGTGACAATACTGTTGTAATTATAGGTAATACTGAACATTATGAAGTATTAGCTATTGATACCGACAAAGGATTAAAGACTGTATTTTCATCTAATGATCCGTTTTTGATAACATTGATAAATAAATTCCCAGGAGCTAAAAAAGAAAATATTATTATTCGTGATGCTGATGAATTATTTGTTGAAAATTTTGTCGAAACATTTGGTACTATTGAAGGATTATTAATACCAGATTTTGCTCAAATATTTGCTCCAAATGATCCGTTTATTGAAATGTATGAAAGATTATTGCCCAATATACAAACATTATATGAAAATAAGTTTAAATAATAATTACATCTATCATTATTAATATATTATATTAATAATAAACTTTCATTGATAATAATAATTATTATTAATAATTACTATTATTAAATAACTTCTATTGATAATAATTACTATTAATAATATCTTTTATTATTAATAACTTCTATTAATAACTTCTATTATTAAAAATATATTTCATCGATAATAATTGCTGTTAATAATAACTTCTATTATTAATATCTTTCATTGATAATATTTGTTACCGACAATTTCCAACAACAAATAATAATGACAGAAGTTATTATCGTTTAAAGATATTATTATTAATACTATTAATAGTAATTATTATCAATGAAAGATATT
>Ga0182030_10015386_pt1 | contig 15001 bp, 17 predicted proteins | sample 812S3MmetaG_FD_121299 | JGI IMG/M metagenome (GOLD analysis project Ga0182030, IMG submission 121299) | Permafrost microbial communities from Stordalen Mire, Sweden - 812S3M metaG (Illumina Assembly) | ecosystem: Environmental > Terrestrial > Soil > Wetlands > Permafrost | place: Sweden... | reverse complement strand
GGCCTCGGGAGCGCCGGCCGCCAATAGCGACTCGACCGCGCTGTCCAGCGCCGCCTTGTCTCGAGCCATTACGGCGACGCTGGCACCCTCGGCTGCCAGCGTCTGGGCAATGGCTAGCCCCATGCCCTTGCTACCGCCGGTGACAACGGCTTTCGATCCGGCCAAACCCAGGTCCATGGTGACTCTTTCTACTCGGCGTTGTTGTGAGTAATGACGCGCAGCTAATCATGTGCCGGTCTGCCGATCGCCTCGAGCCGCGAGGACTTCGGCGACGGCTTCGGGAGTGGCGCCCAACGCGCGTAGACAGGCGCGCAATACCCGCCTGCGGATGTCAGCGTGCACGGTACTTTGGGTCGCCCAATGCCGTTGGGTGCACGCCCACACTGCGCCTTGCACGATCTCGGCATCTGTCAACGGATCGATATCGTGAAACACGCCCTCGCGCAGACCACGTTCGAGCTGCTCGACGAGCGGTTCGAGCATTGTGCCGAATGCGGCTTGAACGAGTTCGGGTGAGGTGAACATCAATGTCTGTGCCTCTAGAGAAACTTGGCGCAGACTTGCGCCGACGCGCTTGTCGAAGGCCACATCGAGTCGGGCGTCGATCCAGGCGGCTACCGCCTCTATCGGAGTCGCGCTCGCTCTCATCTTGCGCCGCAGCCGGCGCGTTTCGCTCACAGCTGCTTCCGTGAAAACCGCCGCCACGAGCTGGTCTTTGGACTCGAAATGCCGGTAGAAAGCACGGGTACTCAAATGACACCGCTCAAGCACATCTGCGATGTTGAGACCTCGCACCCCTTGCTCGCGAACAATTGTCGATGCGGCCGCCAGAATCGCACCGCGCACATCGGGGTCAGGACTCAGTTTGTCGCGCCGCCGCGTGGCGCGGCCGGCAGCATGCTGACTGTTCCGTGTCACCGATCGGGTCAAGCTGTCGCGTCGTACGTGGCGAGATATTCGGCAAAACTGGCACGGACCCGGTCGGGCGTCAGGCCGTAGTCGGACAGGTCAGGGTCGTGCGCACCGCGAGAGCCCGGTTTGTGCCCATCGGCCCACTGCTCGACCGAGCGCAGAGTCGCATCGGTGAACCCCAGGCCCAGCTGCTTGTAAGCGCCCTCCAGCGCGCCGACCGGGTTCACTTGCAGGTCAGCGAAGGAAACGTCGGCGAAACGGTCGTCGCCTACTCGCTTGCGGAAGTCCATCGCGCGCCGTACTCCCTCAGCCCAGCTCGCGAGCTGCTCGGCGCCGAGTTCCTCAGCGTCGTCGCGGTCGCTGCTCCAGCTGCGCACGTATTTGATGAGGCTGCATACCGAAGCCATCACCTTGGCCGGATCGCGATGGCTCCACATGAATTTCGCGTTCGGATATGCATCGACGAGCGCATCGAGGGCGAAAATATGGACAGGCGTCTTGAGATGCCACAGGCTCGGCTTGCAGTGCCATTGCAAAAGCTTGAGCACCCGCCGATGGTAGGTGTATGTCTCGCGCATGTCGCAGTCCATCAGCCACGACAGATAACTCGGGACGCGAACAACACCGTCAAAGTGAAAGGTACGGAAGCTCATTCCCATCAGATCCTGACATTCGGTGGCCGCGGTGGCCTCCGAATTGTGGAGCGACTTCATCAGCGGGAACATGTCATAGAGCATCTCAATGCCTGCTTCAGCCTGTGCGATCCGGGGATCGGTGTGCTGAGTTTCCGCCTCCGGCGGGGGCGTCGGCTGCTGTGATTCCCACATACGCAGCGACCGGAACTGGGGATCGGCGGCCACCAACTGGCTCAATGCTGTTGTGCCGGTGCGGGGCAGACCAATCACAAAGACCGGACCGTCGATGATTTCGTCTTCCATCTCAGGGTGCTGTTTGTAGGCGTCCTCGATCTTGAGACGCTGAATGAGGGCGTTGCTGATGGTGGCGTGTTGGATCACGCCGCCCATGTCATTGAGGTCGGCTTCGGTGTTCAACGCGTCGACGGTGCGCTCGAGCCCCTCCCGATAGTAGGACGAACCGAAATCGTCCAGTCCGGTAGCCGTTCGAGCGCCGTCTTCGAGATCGTCAACTGAGAATCTCACCGCGCGAACCTTTCGTGTACGGCACGTCGTCGTGCCGCGAGGATTGCCTGCCGCTCTTCGGCTTTGATTAATTTGGTGTCGACCGGGAGCACCGAAGCGATGTCGTCGAACTTCACCACTCGTGCCGTCGGCGTCGGCGCCGTCACCGTGCGCACGCAACGCAAGATCATCGCGCCGTTGCTGTGGCCGGCGGTGTCGAGCCAGTTCGCGATCCCGGGATCACGAGCGCTCAGCACGACGCGCACCAGCCCATCGGAATCCACCGCCGCCTGCTGGGCGTTCAAGCTGGACTGATGGCGTCCGTAGTGGATGGTCTCCCACCACGGATTGCCCAGTGAATAACTCCAGTAGACGCCCTCGGGCGGTTCGACTTCGAGGATCAGCGCCTGGTCGGCATCGAGTGCCCAGCGACCGATTACCGGTCGGTTTTCGGCGGCCGCGCCCATCGCGCTGCGATCGATTCCCGGCAGGAAGCCGTTGACTGGCGGCGCCTCGCCGAAGTCCAGGAAGAACTTCAGGTTGTCGTGGACGAAATCGCCCAGCGCGACCAGTTGCCGCGACACGGCCACATCCTGATCGGCGGAGCGGTCTTTCGCATGCGCCGAACCGCCGATCCGCTCGATCTGCAACGACGACGGCACCTCGGTGTCCCAGTCGTAGAAAAAGTGACGCACCGTCAGCGTCGGATGCTCGCCTTCGATACGCATCCAGTTGCCGCTTTGCTCGTCGGCCGACAGGATGACCTCGAAGTTTCCGTCGTCGTCGACCTCAAGTTCGTCGACCAGCGCATTGCACGTCGCAACGATGCCATTCATCGTCTGCAGTCCGACATAGCGGGCCGTGCCGCGGTTGCCGTGCAACCGGTAGCTCTCCCCACCGCGCAGAGCCGATCCGGTGTACAAGCCGTCCGGGCACTCCATCCCCCAGGTGATGACGTCATCGGTGCTGGTGGCTTGGACGCCGAGGATCGGATCGGGGTCCACCCGCAACGCCGTGTCGATCCCGGCTGCCAGCAGTACCAGCAAGTGCCGCATGCCCGCAGCTAAGTCAATCCGATTACGGCTGACCGGGTCGGATACGACGACCGCCGCTGAGCTCGTCAGCCGCTCCGTCAAGTAGGTCCACGCCTGCGGCAGGTCCAGCTGGTCCCCGTCGGCGCTTTCTGACATCGCCGCCTCGGCAATCGAGAACGGCAGCCATGCCATTGGCTTGTCGCGATCGGCCACGATTCCTCCGCTTCCATTACCCGTGGAGCCGCTATCCGAAAATATTATTTTCGTTTTAGCGTGTATGCACTGTCACACGCGGTTGCGACGATTGTCAACCGCGGCGCCGGGTACGGCGCACACCGCCCGCGCGATCTCGCCGGCCCGCCACACGAATTGCGTTGAAATGCTGTGCTTTCCCGATACCGATGAGAATGTCAGCAACGCCTATGCCAGCGTGGTGGAGGATCGTCATCTGACAGCCGATAGCTACGTCAGACCGTCACGCACGGCGTTGGCGAGATCGTCGAATATCTCGAGCAGCTCTCCGGACTCGTCGTCGGGCAGCACACCGAGAAGCGGACGCACCTCACGCTCGAGGTAGTCCAATACGTCCTTCGCGTCACGGCGCGCAATCAGCGACCGCAGCTCCTCCATCACCGATTCCCAGTTCGCGGACTCGGAGTCGTTACGGGCGACCTGCGTTGCAAGGACGTCAACCAACTCCCAATCTCGGTACATCGCGTTGGTGGCCTCAGCGATTCCGAAACCTGTGACGGGCCGTCCCCCCATCGTCCCGTGATAGCGGCACGGGCCCTCCATGTATTCGATCGGCAGCGCGTGCGCAGGAGCGTGAACAAGAGGCTCGCAGATCAGCTCGAGTTCGAGTTCCTTGGAACTGAGGGTGTGGCGGTCCGGTAAGTACCGCGCACCCGAGGGAGGTCGCATCAGAGGGCGAATCTTGTTGGGCCAGCGTACATAACCGGTCGTGCTCACCTCGAGGTCCTCGACGCACGCAGGCGCGGTCCCGTCAGCGTACGTAGCCGTGACGCCGGTGAACGGCACCACCGCATTGCCGATCCGGCGGTCGAATTGCCGCCACACGCTCAGGTCGACACCATTGTCCAGGCTGATGGTGTGCCACTCGTGGGCCTGCCCGCGGGCGTCACCGCCGGTAGCCCCGCCGCCGGCATAGCGAGGGAACCACTGTCGGTCGATGTGACCCGAATGCCCGACGACCTCTTCGGTCACATCACCCCAGTGCAGCGTTCCCACCATCCGCATGCCGGTCTGGAAGTAGGAATAGGTGTCGTCCTGGAGACAGGCGACGATCTTGCCGTTGTAAGTTGATCCGCCCACCGGCACCGGAGGACGTGTGGGCGTCACCCGCAATCGCAGTTCCATTGCGGCGGCATCATGGTCGCGGCCGACAGCGGCGAAATCGTACGTGTAGGGCATCAACTCCCCGGCGCTGTCGCGGCATGCGGCCCACACGGTTGTTCCCGCGCGGCTGTCGTACCTCAGATCCAGGTAGCCCTCTGCACTGGTGAGCTTGGGGTGCGCGCCGGGTTCCATGTTCTTCGGCGGCATGTCGTAGTCGGTAAACGAGCCGTAAGTCGCCTGGTCGACATCGAACAACGCGAACGTGTGGAAGTCGGCGACCACGTCTGGGGCAGGGCGGTTTCGGTTGAAGATCACAATGAACGCGAAATGGCGCCCGGAGGCTTCGCCGGTCAGATGCCCAGCGAGATACCAGGTATCCGACTGGTAGTCACGGTGGGTGCCTTCCGCGGCCGGGAACTCGAGCTGCGAGTCATTCGGCACCAGTTGGTAGGGGTACCGGCGCCAGTCCCCCTGCGTCGACCCGTTGATGTCGCCCATTCGCACCTGCCTCGATCTCGATGTCTGGTTACTCGTTAACGATGACGGCCCGGATACCGGTGCCACGGACCAGATCGTCGAACGCGATATTCACGTCGTCCAGCTTTATCCGCCCGGTAATCAGCTGATCCAGCGGAAGCCGTCCAGTTCGCCAAAGGTTCAGCAGGAGCGGGAAATCCCGGCTGGGAACCACTGAGCCATATTGACAGCCCACCAGGGTCTTGCCGTGCATATAAAGGTCGTAAGCCGACAGAGAGACCAGTTCGTCAGGCGGTGACGCACCGACGATGCAGGTTGTGCCGCCACGGCGGGTGGCGCTGATCGCGCTCTCGATCGTGCCGCGGCGACCGACGGCCTCGAATATGAAGTCCGCGCCTCGGCGGCCCGTGATCGACCGAATCTGTTGGACCACGTCGCCGTCGGCCGGGTCGACTCCATGTGTGGCGCCCAGCGAAATCGCGGCATCCCGGCGAGAAGCAACCGGGTCGACCGCGATGATCTCGGCGGCACCGCGAACCTTTGCCGCCATCAGGGACGCCAGGCCGACCCCGCCAAGCCCGATCACGGCCACCGAGCTGCCGTGGTCGACCGGCGCGGTGTTCAGCGCCGCCCCCGCTCCGGTGGCGACGCCGCAGCCGATCAACGACGCTACCTCCAAAGGGATTTCGGGGTCGATCGGGACGACGGCGCGCGCCAGGCAGTTCGTGGCCGTTGCGAAACTGGATACGCCCATCGACGTAAACAGCGGGGCACCATCGGCGTCCGTGGCATATGGCATCGAGTACACGTCACGGATGGCATTTCGGCACAGGTGCACCTCGCCGTGTTGACAGAACCAGCACCGCCCGCACGCCGCCACCCAGGAAATCACCACGTGGTCCCCCGCTGCTACGTGATGCACTTCGGAGCCCACCGCTTCGATGACACCCGCGCCTTCGTGGCCCAGCACGCAGGGCGTACCGACCGGGAGTGCGCCGGTGGCTTGCGACAGGTCGGAGTGGCATACGCCGCTGGCAGCGATCCGCACCCGAACCTGGTCGGGCGCAATCGGTGCGAGCGTAATGTCCTCGACGCTTAGCGGATCTCCGATCGCGCGAAGGATGGCACCGCGTTCGACCATGGTGAGCACCTCAATGTTGCGGAAAAGCCGGATGGCAGGGCCGTCGATCTGTTACCTGCGTCGAGGCACCTTAACCTCCTCGCTGACCGGGTGGCCGGGCAGGCTGCACATGGACCGGCAATCGTTGTCCGGACAAAACAGAATAGCTACCATGGTCGTTACCGTTAACGTTACTGTTAAGTTGTAGCCCGGGCAACCCGCCCGGGCGTCTTCGGCGTTGCCATCGGGCAAGGAGGACGGTTTGACCGTTTCGCAGGTGATTTTCGACCCGTTTTCTGACGATTTCTTCAACGCCCCCTATGAGACCTACCGGCGACTACGTGACGAGGCCCCGGTCTACTACAGCCCGGAATACGATTTCTACGCGCTGACCAGGCACGCTGATGTCGCGGCCGGATTCAAAGATTTCGAGACGTTCTCGTCGGCACGTGGAATCGACCTCGAAATGGTGCAGTCTGACGACCCGGTGCCGCCGCTAGTCATCATGATGGACCCGCCCGCACACCGACGGATGCGTAACCTGGTCAACAAGGTCTTCACTCCCCGCGCCATCCAACGTCAACGACAGATGGTCACCGAGCAGATCGAGCGGTTCCTCGCCGCGGCTGACCCGGAGAACTTCGATGTGGTGCAAGACTTCTCCGCGTTGTTCCCGGTCGAGGTGATTACCGGGATGTTGGGTGTCCCGGCGGAGCTTCGCCAACAGGTCCGGCTATTACTGGACAAGCAGCTCGAACGGGAATACGGCAAGATCGGAATGCTGGAGGGCGGGCTTCAGGCGGGTATCGAGACCGGGCTGATGTACTACAACATCATCCAGGACCGCCGCGCTGAGCCGCAGGACGACATGATCAGCTCACTGATCGCCGTCGAGGTTGAGCGCGAGGACGGCACCAAAACCAAGCTCGATGACATCGAAATTGCCGGCTTCGCATCGATGTTGGGTGGGGCAGGCGCCGAGACGGTGACCAAACTGATCGGCAACGCGGTCGTCACCTTCGCTGAACACCCCGATCAGTGGCAGATGCTGCTCGAAGACCGCAGCAAGATTCCGGCGGCGATAGAGGAGCTGCTGCGCTGGGAAGCGCCCGCCCAGTATGTGGTGCGCTACAGCACGAAAGAGATCGAGTTGCACGGCACCAGCATTCCGGCGGGCAAACCCGTAATGCTGGTCGCGGGTTCGGCCAACCGGGACGAGCGCGCCTTCACCGGCGCCGATACCTTCGACATCGAGCGTGATCGCGGCGAGGCGCAGAACCTCGGGCTGGGCTACGGCGTACACAGCTGTCTGGGTGCCGCTTTGGCTCGTATGGAGAGTGCGATCGCCCTGGATAGGCTGCTCGATTTCATGCCTCGATATGAGATTCAGCACGACGGTTTGAACCGCGTCGCTATGACCAATGTGACTGGCTGGCACAATGTTCCGGTGCGGGTGCTGCGGTGAGAGTTGATATCAACTTCCGTTACCGGAGTTCCTGAAGCACCGGGATCAGTGCGCTCGCGTCGGCGACGCTGCGAAGCAGATCGTTGAGGTGCGTGCAGGTGCTGGTGCCGGTGAGTTCATTGCGGACCCGGAAATGCAGGTCCTGCAAGGTCATTCCGGTGATTCGGGCAGCGCTTTGCATTGCGCCGGGGCATTCCTGCCAGGGCAGTACTTGGGCAACCGCACGTGACTCGGTGATGACGCTGGTGTCGGCATCGACGGTGGCGGTCAGGGTGTATTCGTGGACGATCGTTTCCTGTGCGTCGGCTCGCATGTAGCTGTCGCGGAACATGGCGTCGACCAAGAGCTGTGCACCGGTGGATGAGCTGACATCGAGACGCCTGCGACGCCGCATCCCGTGTAGGGGAAGGTCATCGAGCTGGTGCCAACCGATGGGGTCCTGTGAGCTTTCCAAGCGGGGCGCGATGGGTCCCGTGACCACCGGCATCTCGCCGGCGTCATACAACGACACGATCGGGCCGTCAGCGGCGAAGCCGGCGCACTGGTCGGTCATCGGCCGGTAACCCGTACCCGCCAACTTTCCCAACGCACCTGACGCCGATAAAGCGTGCCCGGAGATCAAGGTGGCGACCGGAATATCGTCGATTAGCGTATACAGCAGGTCGCGGCGCCGGCGAAGTTCGGGCGCCACCGCGTCGGCGGCCGCCCTAAAGCCACTCATCGCCGGAGCCCCGACAAGGCGGGCGATGCCTTCGATGGGTGGGTCGGTTTCGATATTCCGGATGACGCGCGTCACCATCTCGGCCGTCGCCGTCAAACCGACGTGCCGTAACTCATGCGCGGAGCCATCCGCTGCGGTCGACAAGTCCCGGGCCGCCCCGCGCAGATACACCGGGTCGAACGAGCCGTCGCTGCGGCTCATATCGATCGACGAGGTGCGTCGCACTGAGCGGGGGCGACGTGCCGGTGTGTCCCGGGTCGGCTCATGCACCCCGTGCCAGGGATGCAAAGCAAACCCTGGCGTACCAAGATCGGTTGCCATTAGACCCTGAACCCTTCGACGATGAATCGCTGCGTGCGATTGTGGTCGTCAAGCTACGCCGTAAGACCTGGACAACCTGCATGATGGCAGGAGTCGACCGCACCACGGAGAGGCGAATGCTAATGAGACATCAATTGGTGATTCGCGGCCCTGCCGGTGTGGCCACGCCGATAACGGCGCCGAATCCGGCAACCACTGCAAGCATTCGCATCGCTTCATCCTCGTACAGATCCGCGCCGGTGTCATGCCTTCCCGCACAACACTTGTCAACGCGTGAGTTCCCCGGGAGCTCCATGACAATACCGCTGATACTCGCGGCCAGACGTCGCGGTGTTAGCAGTCGCCCACTTGGTCGATGACACCCTGCAATGGAGCAACGGGCGAAACATTCTTCACGTAGCCGAGATTATCGGTAGACCACGCGATCTTGGAACAGTAACCGGGGCCGGTCGGCACGAGGGCGCGCCACGTATCGAGCGCCGGTCTGCAGTTGGCCGAGTCAGTCGCATTGATGACAATGGCACTGTCCGGCACTCCTGGTGCGTGTTTCCAGATGAGTAGGCTTTTCGTCGTTTCCAGATTGCAGGGCGACATGGGTACGGGGGCCACCCCGAATTCGCTATGCGCCGTCGGCGCGAACGGCAGCGCAAACGCCGCAGCCACCAGAGTCGATGCAGTTATCAAGCGGATCGCCAACGCGCATGCCCTCTCTCTCGGAGGATAACGGCCAGATGTTACCGCATTACCAGGTCAATGGGTCAGTACCGCTCGCCACCTGCAGTTTCATTTCAAGTCTTGACGGCGCTCCTGCCGGCATGGAAATGCCTCGTGATGATTATTGAGGGCTACGATAGCAAGACTCAACCGCGCGAATTCTACGAAAACTCACTTGAATACATTCCCAATGCGGCCAGCGTGGCTGTCGAGTACGTCGATGCAGGCCACTTCTGGTCGATGGAGCGGCCTCAGGCGGTCACGGCCCTGATCAGGAAATTGCTGCATCGACCCCGCCCACACAGACGGAAGTTGCGCCCCAACCATGCTCAAAACCTCACAGCACGGCGGGAGCATGGAGCAGCCCTCCGTCAGCCGTGTGGCGCCTGGGAGATCTTGGTGTCTCCGGTACCCAACGTCTGGCAGTACGTCGAGGCCGACAACCGCGTTGCCGAGATTTCGAAATTGTTCGGCTGAACACCGCTCTTGTCCTTGAGCATCTTGGTGACTTCGTCATTCTGCTTTTTCTCGTCCTGAGTAATGAAGTCCTTGCATTTTGTGTCACCGCCGGTGTTGATGACCTCTGAGGCCGAACATCCGCTGAAAAGCAGCGCGGCGATCGCGGTCGTGGCGAGTGCAACTTTTTTCATTGTTTGCCTTCCTGGCATTGGAGTGGTGCAGCCGGTCACTGCTTGAGTCACGTTTATACTGGGTATTTGTGCTGTGGCACACACCACTTAGATAAGGAGAGCACATGCTGCACGGACTGGTGCTAGCGGCACAAGACAATCCCCAGGCAGCCGGTCTCATCCTGAAGGGCATCAAAGGCATTTTTGTGGCGATCGGCAGCATCATCGCCGCCATCGTCTGTGCCCTTATCGCCGGGATGAAAGGGCGAAATCCCTTCGGCTGGGGCATCCTGGGCCTGTTCTTCAGCATCATCACGCTCATCGTTGTCATCGTCATTCCGAGCAAGAAGTCGTAGCCGACGAAAGGAACTCGATTCTGTTACGCGCCGATGCTCTGCGGCGGTGGCACTCGGAGCTCTCCGTCCAAAAGAGGGACAATCACCACCATGGACGCCGAATCCCCACCCCCGGTCGCGCCGAAACGGCCGCGGGTGCACGTCACGCCCGAGGACTTGGACAGGTTCGACGACGAGGATCTAATGCGGCGAGCGTCGAACGACGACTGCGCGATGAGGCAACCTTCTACTACGCCACCACCGCGTATGAGTGCGCGTGGACCTACCGGCGCACGCTGCGACAATCGGCACACAACTTCTGGCTGCGTGGCGCCTTTCCGTTCATCGGCGCTGTCGCGATGACGTGGGCGTTCGTGCAGAGCGCCACCGACATGTACGCGCCGGACTACGGCAAGACCCACTTTGGCCCGGTCGGTGGCGTATTCGTCCTTGGGATGGGCCTAGCGCTGCTCGGCATACCAGTCGCGGCGCTGAGCGCACTCGGCAGCCGGGACTTCTTCCGCGGCAAAACCCTCAATGCGGGGACCGAGATCGTTGTGCCCGGTCCCGGGGTGCGTTGACACGAATGCGCCGCGGGCCATTATTGCCATTTGAGATCTTCGTCCAGCTCTTGGACTTGTTTGTCGCGCTGAACTGCGGGCCGGGTATCAATTATGACCTCTTGCCAGTGCGCAGGACTGTAAAGGTGAATATCATTGCCGCTGGTGACCTTTAGCACACCGCCCGCGAGTACTTCATAGGTGGCGGCATCCGAATATTCATCATCATCATCGTGGCCTTGAACTTGTATCCACATCTTCATAGTGCAAGTGTCCCTCCGTACCGTTAAATCGGGACGCTCGAGGTTACCGGCGTGATGACGAGACACCCAGAGTCGATAGTCCCGCTTGTTTGTGGTCGGAAGTCCCGAGAACGAGGTCTTTCGTCAGCTGGCAAGCAGGCATAGCGGAGTCCATTCTGTATCTGGCTCGACCAACGCAGGAGACGCTTCAGAATTGTGCGAGCTACTCCTGATGAAACACCCGATTGGGTGAGGTAACGGCTGATTCGTTCGAATGATGTTGCAGCCGAGGACTTTACCGCCATTGACCATCTCAAACTTGCGTTTGAGGAACCTCTTGAAGGGGAGGGTCACACATGGCCAGGGCTCACGCGCCTCATCGGGCATTCTGGGCCCCTACTCACCGCGACCAAGGACATCGACATCGGCGAGGCCGCCGTGCTGGCCAAACTGGTGCTCAGCTGGCGGTACGGGCGCACAATTGAGGTGTCCGTCTGAAACCTGGAGAAATGCTATGAGCGAGCAACGGTACGACTTCTTCGGCGAGATCTTCCAGCGGTACTTCAGACCCGCCATCGACGCATATCCGCGAATGGGTGCAGTTCTCGTCGAAAGGTTACTCACGCTGAGTGACGACGTCCCGGATAGGTTGACACAGACCCGGTGCGCCGCAATGGCATGGGCCGAAGCCGAGACACCGAACGCCAGGATCACCTCGGAGCTCTTCGTTATCACCCAACACGGACTGATCTATGCCGCCGGGCTGAACGAGTCGCGCCGGGCGCTGTACTACCTGGCCACCCCGCCCGCATTGTTCGATCCGTTCGTCGGTGAGGTCGACACCGCCGAATTGCATGAGGGCGCGGTAGTTGTGGTGGACAGCCGGTGCGGCCGCGATCTCGCATCCGCGCATCCGATGGACGCCGCGCTGCGTCGGATACTCGATGAGCACTTGGCGCTGCGGGTGGATCTGCCCGTGTAGCTGTTTTCTTCGCCGCGGCAGAATCTGAGAAGTGAGTTCCCTGCGGCGGATGACCGAGCGCCGTCAGCGGTTTGGTTGGTGATCGTCGCCGGGACTACGGGCCGCGTGATCCTTTGGTTCGGATTTGTCAACGCGTTGTATCGGACCGTTACGACGATCACGACGGTAGGTTTCCGCGAGGTTCACCCGCTGTCCACGGTGGACGAGTTGTTCACGATCGTGCTGATCCTCGTCGGTGTGGCAATCTGCGACACAACTCGGTCTCGGTGATGCTGCACGCGGGCATTCCAGGACGAGGTCGTCAGCCAGGCAGGCGCGGCAGTAATCAACAAACTCGCGGTCGTGAAGTAGTAATCCAGATCTGGAGTCATCCAAAGGCAATCATCGACCATCGCCACCACAAACCCAGAGGAGAATCCGATGACTAAGACGGTAAACGCACCTACCCAGCCCGCACAGATCCGCCTGACCCGACGGTCGCCGGCCTACTGGCGCGTCACGATCGACAATCCGCCGATCAACGTCATGGGCCCCGACATGGTCCAGCAGTTTCAGGAAGTCATCAACGCTCTCGAGACCGACGAGCACGTCCGACGGGCTTGCCACAGTGGGCCGGACTTCCTTGTACGTCTGACCCACGTGCCCGTCGTCTCCATCGCCCTCATCCGCGGCCGTGCGACGGGCAACGGCAGCGAGCTCACGCTCGCTTGCGACATGAGCTTCGCCAGCCGCGAAAAGGCCATCCTCTCCCAATAGGAGGTGGGCGTGGGGATGCTTGCCGGCGGCGGTCCCATGGCCTGGCTGCCCCAACTCATCGGCCGAAACCGTGCTCTCGAGGTGCTCTTGAGCTCAGAAGACCTCCGGGGAGACCAGGCCGAGGCATACGGCTACGTTAACCGCGCGCTGCCCGATGACGATCTCGACGCGTTCGTCGAGGCGCTCGCCACCCGTATCGCCCGGTTCGACAAACGGGCGATCGCCAATACCAAGTGCCTCGTCAACACCAGCCTGCCGCCCGAGGTCGAACTTGGCGCCGGGTCACAGCGCAAAGAGCCGATGGTCCGTATGCCTCGGGCCGCTTCCGACGGCGTGGCGATAGTGACGTAGAAGTCGCCCCTGTCGGTCGCGGCGAAAGGCGCCGGCGGGCGCGGGTAAAACGCACTCGCCCTCAGACACTGACCCCACATCAGCGGGATGGGCGCGCGGTTACCATTGCCACCCAACATTGGGACTCTGGTCACTAGCAGGCGCGGGCAAGTTCCCACGAGCATGGTGACGTGATTGGAATCCCTTCCGCCGAATCAATCTTGATCTCCACTTCTACCCGCGACCCGGTGGCACGCGTCGCCGCTGACGTTACGGTTGCCGACGTGGCCAAAGCCATGGTGGCCACTGACATGCGGCCCGCCGCCCTGGTGGGCGAGCGCGACGGCGCCTGCCGCGGCGATGGCACCCATGCCGACCAAGATTTCGACTCGCTGTGAAAGGCCGCGTGGCCGCCCTCGTCGGCGCTGGCATGAGCGCAGTTGCCGGATGGGACCTGTTACAGCGCCGTCACACGATCTTGCGCAACTACCCGCTTATCGGCCACCTGCGGTTCCTGCTCGAAGCGGTTGGCCCCGAGCTGCGCCAGTACATCGTCACCGACAACGATTCGGAGCGCCCCTTCAGCCGCGACCAGCGCCGTTGGGTGTACACGTCATCGAAGTTGGCCAACCGATACTTCGGGTTCGGCACCGACAACGATCTGGAACGGGTCCACAACTACCCGATCATCAAGCACGCGGCGTTTCCCGTGCCGGCGACGAATGGCGAACCTGAGCATCCCGACCCGGCGGTGCCCTTGCCGGCGGCAAAGGTGCTCGGCGGTGCGCGGGCCAGAACCAAGGCTTTCCGGCCCTCGTCGTTAGTCAACATCTCGGGGATGAGTTTTGGATCGCTCAGCGGCGCGGCCATCACGGCGATCAACAAGGGCGGGGCCTTGGCCGGCGCTTTGCACACCACCGGTGAGGGCGGGGTCTCGCCGTACCACCTCAACGGCGGCGAACTCGTTTGGCAGATCGGCACCGGCTATTTCGGCTGCCGCAATGACGACGGCACGTTCAGCTTGCCCCGTCTGATCGACCGGGTGGCGACCACCCCGTCGATCCGGGCCATCGAGATCAAGCTCAGTCAGGGAGCCAAGCCCGGCCTGGGCGGGATGCTGCCCGCCGCCAAGGTCACCCCAGAAATTGCCGCGATCCGGGGTGTTCCGGTCGGGGTGGATTGCAAGAGCCCTGCCGGCCACTCCGCATTCCGCGATGTAGATGGACTGCTTGAGCTGGTGGAGACCATCGCCGCCGAGACAGGTTTACCGGTGGGCATCAAGTCAGCGGTCGGAGAAGGGCAGTTCTGGCTCCAGTTGGCGGCGCGCATGGCCCACACGGGCAGGGGCGTCGACTTCGTGACCGTTGACGGCGGCGAGGGCGGCACGGGCGCGGCTCCGCTCGTCTACAGTGACCACGTCGCCCTGCCTTTCAAATGGGCCTTTCCCCGTGTCTATCGGGCCTTCGCCGAACAGGACCTGCATCACGACGTGGTATTCATCGGCTCTGGCAAGCTGGGCATTCCCGAAAACGCCCTGCTGGCATTGGCGATGGGATGCGACATGATCAATGTAGGCCGAACTGCTATGTTCTCGATCGGTTGCATCCAGGCACAACGCTGCCACACCGGCCGCTGCCCCTCCGGGGTCGCCACCCAGTCACCGTGGCTGCAGCATGGCCTCGACCCGGCCCTGAAGTCGGTGCGCTGCGCCAATTATCTCGCTACCCTGCGCTTCGAACTCCTGACCCTGGCCCGCACCTGCGGCTGCGTGCACCCCGCCCTGGTGCCCCTCGGCGCCATCGAACTTCTCGACTGCGATTTCAAGACCGCGCAAATCGACAAGCTGTTCGACTACCAACTCGACTGGGGCATGCCCAGCGCTGCAGACGTCGAAGCGATCACGGCGCT
>Ga0182030_10015385_pt1 | contig 15003 bp, 15 predicted proteins | sample 812S3MmetaG_FD_121299 | JGI IMG/M metagenome (GOLD analysis project Ga0182030, IMG submission 121299) | Permafrost microbial communities from Stordalen Mire, Sweden - 812S3M metaG (Illumina Assembly) | ecosystem: Environmental > Terrestrial > Soil > Wetlands > Permafrost | place: Sweden... | reverse complement strand
TTGGAAAGAGCTCGAAAAGCTCAATACGCACACGTTCCCGATCGAGCGCGCAGAGCACGCCATACGGCTGCTGGGCCGCGAGATCACCGACACGCGCGAGCCGATCAGCATCAACCTCACGCCGACGTAACCGGAGCAAATAATGCAGCTCGTACACGAAGAGCAACTGCCGTGGAAGCCGATCGCCGTCCAGCGGCAAAGCGGCAAAGAAGCCAAGGTCCTCATGTCGGGGATCGAAGGTGCGCCCGACAACTACACCTTCGTCTTGGTCCGCGAAGGGGTCGTCGCGACGACGCCACGCCACAAGCACAACTTCGATCAATTGCGCATGACGATCAGCGGCCGGACGAATTACGGCCCCAAACGTTGGATCGAGCCTGGCGAAATCGCGTATTTTCCCGAAGGCGTACCCTATGGCCCCGAAGAGTGCGAAGGCGACCGCCTCGGCTTCACGCTGCAGTTCGGCGGTGCGAGCGGAAATGGGATCATGACCCAGCGCCAAGTACACGCCGGCCGTGAAGAACTCGCGCGGGCCGGGAAGTTCGAACGCGGCGTTTACTACCCATCGCCTGCGGGCGGCAAAGAGCGCCCGATGGACGGCTACGAAGCGATTTGGGAGTTCACCAACCAACGGCCGCTCGTCTATCCGCAGCCGCGTTACGACGAACCCGTCTTGATGCGGCCGGCGAACTTTACGTGGCTCGATGATCCGGCGCAGCCGGGTGTGTCGTCGAAGATCCTCGGCGTGTTCACCGAACGGCGGCTCGAGATCGCGATGCGGCGGGTCGCGCGCGGTGCATCGACGGTACTCGGACCTCGCGACGGTGTGTTGCTGGGTTGCGTGCTTTCCGGTTCCGGCAGCGTCGATCGCGAACCCATCGTGCGGCTTTCGGCTTTCGAAGTGACGGCACGAGGGGTCGTTCACGTTACCGCAGCCGACGATCTCGAACTGCTCCTCGTCGGCTTGCCGATCTTTGCTTAGCCGCATTCTCGCGCTCGCTGTGATGGCGTGCAGCCTCCTCACGGCCGCGGGCGCATCCGCTCAGCCGGCTCCCGCGTGGCCGACGCGGCCGGTTACGCTCGTGATACCCTACGGCCTCGGCGGTGCGGGCGACACCGTCGGACGGTTGATCGCACAAAAGCTGACGGCGGAGTTCGGGCAAAATTTTATCACGGTGAACAAGACGGGCGCCGGCGGTCTCGTTGCGGCCAACGACGTTGCGCGCGCGCAGCCCGACGGGTACACGCTGTTCATCTCGTCGATGGGCGAGTTGATCCTCGCCAACGCGATCGATCAGAACAGCTCCTTGAACCCAGTCAAGGACTTCACGCACATCGCGTTCTTCGGCGGATCGCCGGCGGTGATTTTTTCGAACCCGGCGTTACTGCCCGCAAAGAACCTGAAAGAACTCGTTGCTTACTCCAAAGCAAATCCTGGTAAGCCGGACTTTGGTTTGGCGGCGTACGGTTCGAGCGGCCATCTCGTGTCGACGTTGTTACAGCGCGAAGCGCACATCACGTTCAACTACGTGCCGTATCGAGGCGGTAACGACACGTTGACCAGCGTGCTCGGCGGACACATCCCGATCGCGGCATTTACGATCTCGACTGCGGGCAAGCAAATCGAGAACGGCCGGGTGCGCGGGCTCGCCGTCTCGTCGGCCCACCGGATGCCGCTCTTCCCGAACGTGCCGACGTTCGCCGAGCAAGGGTTTCCGGACATCGTTCTCAGCGGTTGGTACGGCCTTTCCGGTCCGGCGCACATGCCGCCGGATATCGTGAAAAAACTGAACGCCGCGGTCGTCAAGGCGATGGAGCAACCCGAATTGCGCGAAGCCTACAAGAACCTGACGCTCGAGCAGCCGCCGCCCTACGATGCGGCCGCGTTCACTGCGTTCGTCGCGCGCGAGACGGCGCGCTGGACGCCGATCGCGCAAAGCATCCACGTTCAGCAGTAGGGGCGGACGGCTCGGCATGAAGGACGAGCGTCAATTCTGGGCGGGAATGATGTTCGTCGCTTTCGGCGTCATCACGTTCGTGCAGGTGCCGCACTACGCGATCGGCTCGGCAATGCACATGGGACCCGGCTATTTCCCAATGTTGATCGCGATCGCGCTCGTCGTTTTCGGGGCCACCGCCGCGCTGCGGTCGTTCAATGCGGCCGCTCCGGCTGCCGTAGGAAAATGGCCGCTCGTGCCACTGGCGTTCGTAACCCTCGGCGTCGTCGCGTTCTCGGCATTGATCGAACGTGCCGGTCTGATCGTCGCGACGTTGTGCCTCATCCTCTTAGCGTGCTACCAGCGCGTCGTCCGCCGGCCGCTGGAAGTTGCCGCGATTTTCATCGCCGTTGCCGTTCTGACGGCAGCGGTCTTCATTTACGGAATCGGCTTGCCGATCGCGCTCTGGTAGTGGACATCCTCCAAAACCTCTCGCTCGGGTTTCACGTCGCGCTTTCTCCGACGAGTTTGCTGTTCTGCCTCTTGGGTGCGTTGATCGGAACGCTGGTCGGTATTCTGCCGGGAATCGGCGCGGTGACGGCGATTGCGATGCTGCTGCCGCTTACGTTCAAACTGACGCCGATTGAATCGCTGATCATGCTCTCCGGGATTTACTACGGTGCGCACCACGCCGGTTCGACGACCGCGATCATGCTCAACATGCCGGGCGAACCGACGTCGGTCGTGATTTGCATGGACGGAAATCCGATGGCGCGCCAAGGCCGGGCCGGTCCGGCACTCTTTATTACGGCGATCGGATCGTTCTTCGCAGGCTGCGTCGCGACGTTGATTATCGCCGGGCTCTCGCCCATCTTGGCCGAAGCGTCGCTCGCGTTCGGCCCGACGGAGTATGCAGCGATCATCGTGATGGCGCTCGTCATCGCATCGGCTCTCTCGGCGAACAGCATGATTACAACGATTGCGATGGCGATGTTGGGCTTGCTCATCGGCGTCGTCGGCACGGACGTGAGCACGGGCGCGCCGCGTTTTACGTTCGGCAATCCGCACCTCGCCGACGGCGTGAGTTTCGTCGCCGTCGCGGTCGGACTATTTGCGATTTCCGAAATCGTCTCGAACATGGGACTGACGATTCCCGTCGCTGCCATCGGCACCAAAATCGGCCGATTGCTGCCGAGCCGCGACGATTTGATGCGCTCGTGGAAGCCGATTCTGCGCGGCACGACCTTGGGCGCAGCCTTCGGAGTGCTGCCGGGAACCGGACCGTTGCTGAGTTCGTTCGCCTCGTACGCGCTCGAGCGGCGTCTCGCCAAGGATCCGGCGCGCTTCGGGCACGGTGCAATCGAGGGCGTCGCGGGACCGGAATCGGCCAACAACGCGGCCGCGCTTACGCACTTCATCCCGATGCTCACGCTCGGCATTCCGGCCGGCGCGGCGATGGCGCTTTTGCTCAGCGCGCTGCAAATTCACGGCATCGTTCCGGGCCCCGGCGTCGTGCGCGATCACCCCGATTTATTCTGGGGCATCGTTGCGAGCATGTGGATCGGCAACTTGATGCTGCTCGTGCTCAACTTGCCGATGGTCGGATTGTGGATCCGTTTGCTCGCGATTCCATACCGGTTGCTCTATCCGGCGATTCTCGTGTTCTCGTGCATCGGTGTGTACAGCGTAAATAATTCGACATTCGACGTTTTGATCGCCGCCGCTTTCGGCGTCCTCGGCCTCATCTTCAAACAGCTCCGCTGCAGCCCCGCGCCGCTCGCCCTCGCGTTGATCCTCGAGCCGGTCCTCGAGGACAACTTTCGCCGCGCAATGATCATCTCGCACGGCAATCCGACGGCCTTCGTCACCCATCCGATCAGCCTCGGGATCCTCATCCTTACGGTGGCGCTGGCCGCGTTCTTCCTACGCCGCCCGAAGCCGGGCACGTTGCTGGAGCAATGAGAATGCGAAAGAGTCCGGAAGGACCCAGCCCCACGACATGAGGAGGTAGGCTGTGCCACAATCGTTTGGAATTTCGCGCAGCCGCGTTGCGCGCTCGTCATTCCTTGCGATGACGGCCGGTGGAATCGCGACGCTTTCGCCGGCGATGCTTCGCGCGCAAGCGAGCCCCGACGTGATCCACGTGGCGACGGTTCCGATCGACGCCGGCGCAGAGGCCTACTATGCGGCCGATGCCGGATTTTTTCGCGACGCCGGGCTGAACGTACTCGTGCAGCCGCTCACGACCGGTGCCGCGATCGGTGCGGCGCTGATCTCCGGATCGCTGGAGATCGGATTTTCCAACCTGCTCTCGCTCGCCGCGGCGCGAGAACACGGCTTAGCGCTCCAATTGTTGTTTCCGGGATCGCTCTACTTGAGTCGATCGCCCGCGACGGTGTTGCTCGTAGCACCCGATAGCACAATCCATGAAGCAAGGGATCTCAACGGATTGACGATCGGCGTGCCGGGCCTCGGCAACGTCACGGGATTGGGGGCGCTCGCGTGGGCAGATCAGCACGGCGGCGATGCCAAGTCGCTGAAGTTCGTCGAGTTTCCGCCGGCCGAACTTCCGGCCGCCGTCGAGCAGCATCGCGTCAGCGCTGCGATCGTGACCGAACCCTTCGTGACGGCATCAGCCGGTAAGTTGCGCGTCCTCGCGCCGGGCATGAGCTCGATCGGAAGCGAGTTCGTGATCGGTGGCTGGATCGTCTCGAAAGCGTGGGCCGATGCGCATCGCGCGACCGCGCTGAAGCTCGCCGACGTTTTTGCCAAGACCGCGCGCTGGGCAAACTCCCACCACAGTGAGTCGGGCGTGATACTTTCAAAATACACCAATCTCGCCCCGGACCTCGCGTCCCGAATGGTGCGCACCGCCTACGCCGAACGCGTCGATCTGCCAAGCATCCAAGTCGAACTTGACGCTGCGGTGAAGTACGGCTTCCTCAAGAACAGCGTGCAGGCAGCGGACTTGCTTTGGGCACCGCCGCTGTAGTCTGAGCCCCTTGGCTTGCGAGCCTCCGTGCGGGCGCTCACTTTGGTTATCAGAACGAGGGGGGAGATGCTTCAGCCGTGAAACGTGCGGGGTTCACCGGGCTCCTATGGAGGCCCGAAAGTGTTGTTGCGTCGCCTTATTATCGCTGCCGCCATCGCTGTGGGCATGACCCTTTCGGCGACGCTCGTACAGGCCGATCCGTTGATCACCCTACCGATCGACAAGCCGTTCTTGGTAAAGAACTGGAACTATCTCTTTCACATCAAGAGCATCGAGACGGTAACACCGATCGGTAACCCGCCGTTTCTGAAAAAAATGAACGATTGCTCCAAGGGCTACATCATGCTCGTCGCGTCGGTTCAATACAATTCCGACAGCGGCTCGGCTTTTCTGCCGGGTGTCACCATGAGCTTCGAACTCGCAGACGGCTCGGAAGCAGACGGACCGCAGGGAGACGGCTCCTTCCTTTACCCGAGCTTTGCGAACGAGCCGCCGCACCTCTTCGCGAAAGAGCATCGCGACATAGCGTATATTACTTGCCAGTGGAGCGGGCAACCGCTCACCAAACTCATCTGGGCGAATAAATACCGGTTCAATATTCCGAAGGGCTACGTGAAGAGCACCGTCGTGGCACCGGCGGTATCGCCATCTCCGTGACGACTGCGTAACACGATGATCCGATATTACTTTGCCGTCGGTCTCGCTTGCGCGCTCGTGCTGCCCTCCCGCGGCGCGATTGCCGCGCCCGTTGGGCCGGGCGAAGCCGGCGTCAACACCGGTTCGGTTAGCGCGTCCGACGCCGGCGCACCGATCTACCCGGGTGGAAAACCGATCAACGGCGGGTTGCAGAAGATGACCCTCTACTCAAAGCCGATCGGCTCGAACGTCACCTTATCGACGCCCGATTCGTTCGACAAGGTATACGCGTTTTATAAGCACGCGCTTCCTGCGAACGCCGTAGCGTCGGCGACGACGGACGACCCTGTCAATCGCGTCGGGACGTTCAAATACGCCAAGAGCGATGGTTCGCAAATCGACATCGAGATCAAATCGTATCCGGGGCACATCAATTACTCGATTACAGATACGTACAAGAAGTGACGCGAAAGAAAAAAGACCCGCAATCGTAGCAACGATGCGGGTCCGAAACGTGGTCGACCCACGAGCAGGCAAACGTGTAAGCGCTCGTCAAACCTACCAAACCTGTTAGTCTGAAAGGGTGCGGACGTGGCTAGCAAATTCCTCGGCGTCGCATTGGTGATGGCCGCTTTGCTTTGCGCGTGCGGTGGTGGTGGGTCGGCCGTGCCACCAACCGTGACGCCAACCACCGCGCCGACTCCAGTCTCCACCGCTGCGGCGGTCAGCATCCCGGTTGGTGCGGTGCCGACGACTGCAGCGCTGGGAACAATCGCAGGACAGACCGCAAGCCTCACCGTCCCCGTCGCAGCCAGCGGAAGCGGGAGCGTCAACGCGCAATTGCTGGCGACCCAGCCGTCCGTAACGCCGACGCTGCAATCTTCCAAGCGCTTGCCGCGGGCGATCGGCACCTCGCAGCTCACGCCGCTGCTCTTCGTTGCGTTCATGCCGACCGTGGCGTTCACGTTCAGCTCGACGCCGGCTTTTACGTTTACGTTCCCTGCCGGCTTCTCACTCGCCAGCGGCACGCAGCCCTACATTGCGCTCTACGATCCGACGCAGCCCGCTGCCGGGTGGCAGAACTTCCTCGGCCCCGGCACCGTGACCGGATCGTCATCGACTGGAATCACGATCGCGTTTGCTTCGATTGCAAACGCCGTCAGCTTCCAAGCCAATCAGACCTACATTTTCGCTTTGTTCACGACGGGCGCCATAATTACAGTGCCGACGCCCACACCGTCGCCGATACCAACCCCAACCCCCACAGCGTTCCCGGGCGGCGCAACGATAGTCGCGACGTTCATTACTAACGCCCCAGCAGCAGCCCGCTCTGCAACGTTCACGTTCGGTGGAACTGGCGGCAGTCCGCAGACAGTCGCACTTCCAGCAAACTGCTCCTCACCGACGTGCAGCGTTTCCGTTAGTGCACCGATCGGGAGTAACTCCGTACAGGTGCTGCTCTACGCAACGACGACGGGCCTAGGCACGCCATTGGCTTACGGAACCGCGACGGTTACCGCTCTTCAGAATCAATCCACGGCCGTGAACGTTAGTCTAACCGGTGTGATGTCGACGTTTACGATCTCGCTAAGCCCCGCAACAGTAACGCCGGGTCAGGGGACGCCGATTACTATCAACTACAACCCGGTCGACGCTGCCGGCGACAACCTCGCCCCTGGATCTTTTGCGAGCAGCGCGTCGCCGGGACCACGTACGACACCAGTTCCAAATTTCGTCACCACCACGCTCGTGCAACCGACAATCAGCGTTACCATTGCCGATCCAGCGGGCGCCGTGACTCTGGGTACTGCGGGAGTGTCGGGATTGGGCTTAGCCTATTTGGGCGCTGGTTCGGGTCCGGCCACCATCACAGTCCAGGCTGTAGTGATTACTTGCAGCGGAACATTCAATACAACGTGCGTTACCGCGAACTTCGGATCAGCAAGCGCGACGTTGAACTACCCTACGGTAAACCTGACTAGCATTGGTTATGCAACCTCGGTTTCCGGCGCGGACACCCTCGCCATCTATGCCCCCCTTGGCTCAAGTATCTTTCCGCGAACGCTCTACAATGGCGGCTCCGGCGCCATCGCGTTCGATCCAAGTGGGACCCTATGGTTCCCGAGCGCAGGACCTTCCTCGACCGTTATGGGTGTCAATTCCAATGGGTCTGCAGTCGGGGCGTTCACGCTCTCGGGAAATCTTCTAGCATTCGATCTGAGCGGCAATGCATACGCACTTGGCTCGTATACCGCCTTTGCACCCTGTTTGACGGGCTTCGTCGATTCGTCGACAGTCAATGTATATGGCATCGCTGGAGGTTCGCCGAACTTGACTCGGACGATTACCGCCGCAAGTGCGGTAAACTCTGTAGCGCCGGGGCCGGGCGGTACGCTCTACGTGGGAACGGCGAGCGGCGTGTATCAGTACGGCAGCACCGGGAACGGTACGATCACGCCGATCGCAAGTAACACGAACGCCGCGGGGCCGGTGGCGACAGACACTCAAGGCAACGTTTATGCCATTTACAGCGGTGCGCTCGCGAAGTGGACCTCAGGCACGTTTGGCTTAGCGCCTCCGACGACGACCTATACAGCGACCGGTCTGGGCAGTTCCCAGTCCCCACTCAGCGTCGCAATCGATACGACCGGAAATGTTTTCTTGTCTTATGCGGGCTATACGGGCGGTAACGCATCAACGCTCGTCGTGTACCCAAGCGGATCGACAACCCCGACGATTCTGCAAACAGGGACTGCTCTATGTACCTGGGTGGCGACGCCGCTCAAATAACCCCGAGCGGTCTGCAGCGGTTCCAATTACGAGCGGCAACTCGCAAGGGACGGCCAGTAGACTGCGCCTCCGCTAATTTGCGTGCCGTCGTAAGAGTCGGCGGCAGTTTAATTCAAGAAGATAGACTAAACTAAGCACAGGTACTCGCTAATATCGCCGCATCGTGGGGGATTGCCGATGAACTGCATCGTGCTTAGTTCGCTCTTTTTACGAAGCAACGGCGACATCGTCTGTTACGATGACGCGGGCCAAGAGCACTTACTTGGACGCGTCCACGGTCCGGGGCAAAATTGGTCGATTCAAAACGTCGTCGAGGGCGCTCTTTACAAGCATGTTCGCCGGTCCCTGCAACAGGGCACGGTTCCTTGGCCGGGCACTTGCGAGCAGTGCGCGCTCTTCCGGCCGCACGAATCCTTTCTCGATACTCTCGTACAGAAACGGATTCGAACGCTCCAAGTCGAGCCATCGCTCGCCTGTAATTTGGGGTGTCTGTGTTGCTCGCAGCCGCAGCAACTTGTGCGGCGACCGAAACCGTATAAGATGCCGATCGATGTTTATGATTCTCTGCTACGTAGCCTGAGAGATGAACAGTATTCTATTGACGAGATAGAATACTGTGGCCAGGGTGAACCGATGACGCATCCGAAATTCAATGAGTTCGTAAGTATTGCGCGCGATCTGTTCCCGCAAACAACTCAGCGGCTGATCACGAATGGTAACTTCGATTACGCGGCCGCACGGTTTACGTCGGCAATAGATGAAGTCATGGTATCTTGCGACGGAGCGCGGCAAGAAAGCTATGCAAAATACCGTGTTGGCGGCACCCTCGATAGGGTGCTCAAATTCATGAGCGATGTTCCAAAACACGTTGCAGGCATTCGACAGCGGGTTGTATGGAAGTACATTCTTTTTGAGTTCAATGACAGCGACGAGGAAATTCTGGAGGCGCAAGAGTTGGCGGCCCAACACGGCGTTGACGTCCTCCTATTTGTCTTCACACAGACGGCGTATAAATCGAAGAGGTACACTCTTGAAAACGGTCAGTTACTACCGATTATCTGGCGTAGCGCCCGTGTAAACGGGACGCCGGTACATTATCGCGACGTTCGCGAATTCTCTGCGGCGAGCGCAGTCGGCTGGCCCGCGGTGAGCGCGGATGGTGACGTAAGATTCATGCTCGACTCGTTGTCTCTAATCGACGGAATCCGATTACGGTTACACGGTTGGGTGACGGCGGCGAATGATGTCAGTTACGTTCGCATTACGCATAATGGCGAGACCGTAGGTGAAACCTCACTGAGCGACCCGCGACCGGACGTACTCGACGCCTTTCCTCAATACGAAGGCCGTAATCCCGGATTCGCACTTAGTTGGCCGGTCGCCTCATTCGAGTTCGGCGCGAGCGACATCGTGGTGGACGTTATCGGTGATGACAGCGGCACGATCGGTTCGTTCACGCGTACGTTCACATTGCACGGATGAAAGCTGGGAAATTCGTCTTTCAGCATTACTCACGGATGAACGGTCGCCTAGAAAGGCTCGGATTGACCCTTCAGTGATGGATGGAAGTGCCCCACTTACATCTTGGTAATTGGTTCAGTCTCGGATAATGCAAGGGACTAAGAAACGCAGAAACGACGGGCGTAAGCCGTCGTCTCGAAGCAAACGTGGTGGAGGCGAGGAGACTCAGAACTCCTGACTCCTTATGCGAAAATTGGCGAAGCGAAGGAAGCCGAATAAGCCCGAACGATCTTGACCACTACCGAACGTGCAATGGGAAGTCCGTGCGTTCGTCTGCATTCGCTTTCATTCGGCCGTGCTCGGGTCTCATCGGCGGACTTCCCCCGCGTTCGGGATTCATCAAGAGATTGACAAAACCTACTCAGTGTAGGTAAAATTGCTATGCCAACACTCGAAATCGAGGGCTTTCGGCTTACCATAAACGCTCGAGACGAACGCGGGCACGGTGCTCACGTGCATGTGATCAAGGCTGGGTCGAAGGTACTGATTACTCTCGACGCAGCGCTAGCGCCATACCGCATAGTCGGCATGAAGAGAAGAAACATCGCGCGAGCACGCGAGCTAGTTGGAGAGAACTTCGGCCAGCTAATGGAGTGGTGGATCGAATTCAATGGCTAAGCGGATTCCGAAAAGCATTCAAGTACCACCGCTGACGGACGCAATGTATCGAGCTGCTGTCAAGGGTGCAAGGCGCGATGGGCCCTTCGATGTTGTTGCTGTTCGCTACGATCGAAGAGCCGATACAGTGGATCTGACGTTGCGAAAGGGTGTTATCGTGCGCCTGCCCCGACTCCAGATACGTGAGCTGGCAGATTCGCGACCGGCCGATATCCGTAAAGTCGAAATCCAGCCGGGCGGTGACGGTATTTCGTTCAGATCAATCAACGTCGACATTTACGTTCCAGGCTTATTGGCGGACGAACTTGGCCCGCTTTTCGCAAAGGCGATGGGAAAGCGATCGAAGGGCCGCACAAGTGTTGAGAAGGCAGCATCGTCACGCGTAAACGGCCGTAAAGGCGGGCGCCCGAGAAAAGCGGCGGCGTAACGCCTAGGCCTCACTGTGGCCAGCAAGAAACGCGGCGATCGGAACGCCTACCATGTTGACCACATCCGCTTCGTAGAAGCCAATCTGCAGGGGGGCGGGATGCTCGGCGTCGCCATTGTAGAGCTGCAGCGCGAGCCGCGGGGGAACCTCGTCGCGATGCAGAGTCAATGTTGCCCGAAACTGATCCCGCTCCCATTCAGCCATCTCGTGCCCATGCGAGGTCTGAATTTCGCTGGCGATCGACGGGTCCGATGCCCGGATCTGGTCCGTGATCTGATCGACGCGCTGCTCGAACGTAAACGTATCCATGGTCTAACGTACCCAAGTCGTGCGGACCTCACCGTCTCCTGACTAATGAGAAAACCCGCAGTCGTCCCTTATCGGGTGCGGGTTTCGAAACGTGGTGGAGGTGAGGAGACTCGAACTCCTGACCCCTTACATGCGAAGCAAGTGCTCTACCAGCTGAGCTACACCCCCACGGGCCGACGGCGATTATACGGGAGAGGTTTGGGCCTGTCAAAGGCTTGGGTCGGACCCGGGCGCCGTCCCGTTCATCCTGGGGCAGGCTGCGGGGTACCTCCCTAGCGGCGGTGGGAACTGCGGGGTAGGGTGCCGATACCAACTGGCATGAAGGCTGAAGCGGTGATCGCTCCGGTAGCGCATATCGCGGTCGACGTTCAAAACATCGTCGTCCGTTACGACCGCGTGCTTGCCTTGGATGGCGTCTCGCTTAGCGTCGAGCGGGGCACGGCGCTCGGAATCGTCGGCCCGAATGGTTCGGGCAAATCCACTCTTCTGAAGACGGTCGCCGGCCTGATCCGGCCCGATTCCGGCAGCGTGCGCGTTTTCGGTGACGCACCCAATAAGCTGCGGCCTGGCGCGATCGGCTATGTTCCGCAAATCGAAGAGGTCGACTTCAGCTTTCCGGTGAGCGTTCGCGACGTGGTGTCGATGGGGCGCTACCCGCGTCTCGGGCCGTTCGCGTCATTTAAGGCGGTCGACAAGCGGGCCGTGGATGATGCCATTGAGGCGCTCGATCTCGGCGCTGTCGCGAATCGTCACATCTCTGAACTCTCGGGCGGTCAGCGGCAGCGCGTGTTCGTTGCGCGCGCCATCGCGCAGGCGCCGGAACTGCTGCTGCTCGATGAGCCCACGACCGGCGTCGATGCCGCGACGGAAGAAGCGTTGCTGCACATCGTGCGCGACCTCGTGGCCGGCGGCATGCCCGTTCTCATGACGACGCACGACCTGGATCGCGCGGTCGACTGGTTCGACCGCCTCGTCGTAGTCGATCATCGCATTCTGGCCGACGGCGATCCCGCGACGGTGCTCGACTCCGGCGCGTATGCGTCGATTCGCGAACACACACATACCCACGGCCACGCGCGGAGCGATGCATGAGCGAGGAAACGAGCTGGGACGACCGGCTGAGCAAAATTCTCACCAACGATTGGCAGAGTGCCGACCACATCGCCGCACGCCTGAATGCCAAGCAGTTCACCGTGCTGGCGCGACTCAAGGATATGATGCGTCGTAATCTCGTTGAACGCCGCATCGTGAGCAGGGCGACGACATCCGTCCCGTCCGGCAAAGGGCGCGTCGGTAGAGCGATTCAAACCGCTCAGTTCCGGCGCATGCCGCTTGGCCCCACCACGCCCGACTAAATCAGCGCGCCGTCCTCAACATATTCGGCGCGCACGCCGGCCTTGACGAGACGCGGCAGCACCTCATCGCGGAAGAACGGAAACTCGTCGCGATAGTTGACGAACGAGAAGCAGAAGCCGAAGAAGCCGGCTTCTGCGATGCGAATCAACTCGGCCGCGACTTCGTCCGGACCGCCGACGACCGGATACCCGCCGTGCCCAGCGGCCCAGCGGCTACGAAATTTGACGAAGTGGTCCGTAGCGTACGTGCGCGCGTACGTTCCGTTGAGTTGCATCAGGTGATCGACCGCATCCCAGTCGGCGTTGTCCTGGGAATAGTACTGTAAGTATTCCTCGGCTTCGCGCTTCGTCGGGCGGCACACGACGAAGCCGTTCGCACACACGCGGATCTGTTTGCCGAGTTCGCGACCGCGTGCCTCGGAGGCCGCAACGTCTTTGGCACCTTCCGCGATGTCGTTGAGCGGGATGAAGATCATGTCGCAGTTGGTGATGCCGAATTCACGTCCCACCGGCGACGCGCCGGCGTTCATCACGATCGGCCGCTGACCGCCGTAGGGCTTTGGATCGCCGACGACGCCTTGCACGTTGAAGAATTCGCTCTTCAGATCGAACGGTTCGGATTCCGTCCAGAGCTTCATCACGATCGAGAGCCAATCGGCGCCATAGGCATAGCGCCGATCGTGCTCGCGCTGCTCCACGCCGAACATGGTGAACTCGTCCTGATTCCAGCCGCAGACGAGGTTGAGGCCGAAGCGCCCGCGTCCGACGAGGTCGGCGGTGACGAATTGCTTGGCCGCAACGATCGGATGGAACAGCGGCGCGTGCACGGTCCCGAAGATCGACATCCGCTTCGTTTGCGCGAGCAAGCCGGTCGCCCACGTGATCGTCTCGAGCGTCGCGCCCTCGAAGTTCGTGATGCCGCCGTAGCCGCGCCAGCGTCCGATCGGCAACATGAAGTCGATGCCGGCGTCGTCGGCGAGCTGCGCGGCGGCGAGGTTATCTTCCCAGCTTCCCGACCACCGTTCGGGCACGGTCGTCGCGGCGCGTCCGGACGAACAATTCGCGCCGAAGAGGCCGAGCTTGAGACGGTTCCCGTTGTAGAGGTCGTAGCGGCCGAAGCTCATCAGCGCGGCCATCCGCGCAGCAGCTTGCGCGCTGCTAACGCACCGGCATCGGCGGCGACGCTGAGTTCGATCGGCTTTGCGGTCGCGCGCAGACGTTGCTCTTGCGCTTCGAGCGCGGCGACGTCTTGATCGAAGATCGAATTCGTTTGCGTCAACCAGATGTCGTCCATTCGCGCATCGTCGAGTGCATAGTCGCGAGCCGTCGCCCAAAGATAGCGCGTGCGACCTTCGGTTTCCGGCGTCAGTGCATGCAAAACGGTCCAGCGCAAGGTCGGTGCATTCGCCGTGCGCGGCGTCGCGGTGACGACGGTCAAGCACAGACCGGGCGGATGGAATTCGGCGACTTGGCCACGGTCGATCGTGCCGCTGAGTCCCATTTGCGCAAACAGTCCGGGTGGCGGAATGTCGAGCATCATGCGCGTGGCGCGTACGTGATCGGGTAGCGCTTCCGTGATCAGGGGTGTTTCAATGACGGCGTTGTTGCCGAGCGTCCCGGAGTGCAACGACGCCTCGTGGGTGAGATCCATGAGGTTATCGATCAGCAGCGACTGACGCGCGTTGACGATCTTCGTGTCGTGAACGGCCGTCCAGGCGGGATCGGTGAGCCACCAATCGACGATTGCGTTCGGATCGGCGCGGTCGGGATCGCCGGGCCAAATCCAGATCAAGCCGCCGCGTTCGACGAGCGGATAGGAACGCACGCGCATCGCCGGTTGCACGGGTTCGCCGCCCGGCGTGCGCACGCAGCGTCCGTCGGTGCCGAATGCGAGACCGTGATAGCCGCACTCGAGCACGTCGTCGTTCAAGCGGCCCAGTGCCAACGGGTAGGAACGATGCGGACACGTGCCGTCGAGCGCGATCGCGCGTCCGTCGCGATCGCGAAACATGACGAGTGCGTCGCCGCAGATCCAGCGCTCGATCAGTTCCGCGCCGATCTCTTCGCTCCACGCCGCAGCGTACCAGCCATTCCGGATGAACGTCGATTCCACGAACGTCATTTAACGAGGACGTCGGGATCGATGATCTCCGTTGCCGGGAACGAGTGCGTGATAAAGCCGTACTTTGCTTCGGTGTCGATCAGGGGCTGGATGCCGCTGGCGTACACCGACGTGCCGTTCGTCACGCGCGGCATGCGCAAGATCGTCGCTTCCGGTACGCCGTTCCAGGCGGAGAGCATCGGCGCGGTTTCTTTCGGGTGCGTGTTGGTGTAACGCGCGGCCGTCGCGATCACGCGCGCGAACGTTTTGACGACGTCGGAGTGTTTCGTCGCGTAGTCGGCGGTCGCGAACCACAC
>Ga0182030_10015384_pt1 | contig 15003 bp, 13 predicted proteins | sample 812S3MmetaG_FD_121299 | JGI IMG/M metagenome (GOLD analysis project Ga0182030, IMG submission 121299) | Permafrost microbial communities from Stordalen Mire, Sweden - 812S3M metaG (Illumina Assembly) | ecosystem: Environmental > Terrestrial > Soil > Wetlands > Permafrost | place: Sweden... | reverse complement strand
ATTTATATAGGATTCAGCCAGTGTCTACTATCCTCCATTTTATGTCATACGTAATTCTAATAGCAGAAATGAAAATTAGGCTCTGGTGGATGTGACAAAGTGGGGGCTATGAATATTGAATTTGTAGCTACTAGTAGATTTTGCGTGACCTGATGTTACGACTATAGTCACAAATAAGAATTAAAACAGACTAAATCCCTCTCACAAATCCTTCTCCAGTCTCTCAACTAAGCAAAAACTTGTTTAAGGGTAACGAAGTGCTCTTTCTTTAAAATCCATTCACTCAAGCACAAGTCTCTATACTCGTACCGAGTTACGTGTAGGTTACTGCGCAGAAGTTAGAGAACCCAACGTCGCTAACCTTACACCCAGATATACTGAATGTCTTAATCGTATCACTATAATCGGAACATCATGTTCAGAGACTAACAGTTCTTGTCGGTTTCTATGAAGAATGTTTTAATGTTTTGAAAACATATATGTACAGACAGGCTATAGAACATACAGGGAGACCGATCCATAGGGATCAGAGGGGTAGTAGATGCTTGTAGCGGGTATTCCGGCTTGGGGTACGAAGACGGTAGGAACCACGTCTGGTGTACCAGTGGAATCATAAGTAGAGTCTGGCGTAGGGAAGAACCAGAGGGTTACTGCGGACTGGCCAAGACCGATAGTTCGGGCCTTGCTGATAGATGGGGCGGGGTTAACCATTAAAGCTGCGGCACAGGAGGAGAGAGAGGACTTGATTGCGACCATTTTGAATAATGTTTTGAGGTAGGATAGTGAACTAATTGTTGAGAAGCGAGCTTTTTCTGGTCCTGCTAGAGGATTGTTGAGTGGGTGGTGATTAGATAACATTGGGCGGAATAGCGTTCTTTTGTATACTTTTGGCTGTTATATTGAAGTAAGTTCTTTTCTTGTTAACCCTTTTCATGTGAGCTCATAAGATCACCCCTAGATATTGCGGCTCATGACGGTTACCTCGTAGTTGTGAAAAAGCTATAACCAAATTTCTATTCGTCAATGGATACAGAAAGAGGGTCGAGGTTAGCCACTACTTTGCGGGCCATAGGTGGTGGGATTTAGCTGGTCGCCGCCATGTTGTAAGGCCCAAGTGGTGGGCATTATCTGGGGAGTGCCAAGTGATGGGAATCAAGTGGTGAATGCCAAGTGTTAGGCACCAGGTAGAATATAACAAAGTTACATAACTTTATTACCACTTCATAGATTTCCCTTTGGCTCTGTACATAGGTACTATCCCTTCCTTATAGTCCCCTAACAAATTGCTGTATTAAATCTATAGACTAATCGACTGTAGGGGCTCGATTGAGTTACATGACCTACCCCCTTTCCATTTCATAGTGGTGTCGGTGGGAGCTTGGATAATGAAACTGCAATTATATTCTAAACAAACATTAATTGATGTCCAAGATTGACTCGGATGTATTGAGAAAAGAGTCCGAGCTGTGTGATACCAATGAAAAGCAACGAATACTGCGATATCATTAATCTCTGTTAAATGTGGGGTGCATACATCTGTGGTTCAAAGACTCGAGAGTTAAAACTAAATTTTAGTTTTAATTATTTCGGAAGCGAGCCCCTATCTGGTCTTGAGTCTTTGACAATGGAAGTATGCCTGATAACAAGTAGATAAATGACAGTAAGATATACAACCTACTCTGATACAGTAGGGATATTTGCTAAACGAAAATTTGCACTTCATAGAAACCCATCTAATGGCATGATCCAACCACGTCACGTGACTTCTTGCACCGCTTAAACGGTTTAAACGGTTTAAACAGGAATGCGAAATGTGGTTGGCAACGAGAACACAGCGATGACAGCAGTGGCGTTCATATCGCCCACTCTCATTGCCCTTTCTGCTCTTTGATCAGATAATTAGGTTTGAGATAGTGTTGTTGATAGCCAATTTATAGCTCCCCAAACGCATAGCTCAACACTTATCCCATAAGTAGATTTGATAACACTCTTCGAGCAAACGGTATCGAACGAGATATATCCTGCTGAGGTGAAGAAACTATCTCAGAAACTATTCTGCGTTTTAAGCTAAGCCATTCAATAGTCCTAACCTGGGCTACTTTTTCTTTTGCATCATTTGACTTCAAAATATACCATTACTATTGAATTTATACTTTCTGAAGATCAATCTCAATACTCAAAAAAGGAAGCCACAATAAACACGCGAATTGATTAAACAAGAAATAATATCGGCAATATGGAACCCCTTTAAGGGAACAAACACACAAAAACCACCCTGAAGGCCAATATCTGATCATCAGAGCCAGAAACCACTGAGGAGTTGCCAAAAAATCGAATAATAAGAGAGGAGAGAACCAAAAACGGAAGAGGAGAATTCAAATAGGAGAGGCTCAGGAATTCTCTTCGAACGATTGGAGATGAGTAGGACGGATTTTTGACTTCTGGTGTTGAATACTAGTTACCAAGCAATAATTAGTGGATATTATGTGGAGAGTATCAAGCGCTGAGTAACATTTAAAAGCTACCACGTGGATGTTACTACTTGACGGCCGTAACCTAGCAGCCACTACTTGGCGGGGCCCAGGGAGTGGGGTTTAGCTAGTGGTCGCCACGTGGTAGGTATCAAGTAGTGAATGCTAAGTAGTGATCCCCAGGTGGTGGTTACCAAGTGGCGAGCCCTAAGTAGTGGCTACCAGGTGGTGATCACAAGTTGGGAATTACTAAGTAATAGGCACTAGCTAGTAGATGCTAAGTGGTGGGTACCAAGTAGTGGGCATTAAGTGATAGATACAAAGTAGTGATTACTAAGTGGTAGGTACTAGTTGGTAGATCTTAAGTGGTGGTTACCACGTGGTAAGCCCTATGTAGTGAGTATCAAGAGGTGGATGCTAGGTGGTGGTTACTAGATGGGGGTTACCAAGCGGTAGGCACCAAGTAGTGATCGTCAAGTAGTGATCACCAAGTAGTAACCGCTAAGTGGTAGGCATCAAATGGCGATTACCGGGTAGTAGGCACTAAGTAGTGGGTACTGCGTAACAGCTACCACTTGGTGGCCATCAGCTGGTGGCCACTACGTGATAGGCACTAGGTGATAGATGCCAACTGGGGCGCACTAGGTTGTAAGCCCCAAGTGGCAGCAACTAAGAGTTGACCCCCACATGGTAAATGCCAATTGGGGAGTACCAATTGGTAGGTACTAGGTAATGGGCCCCAGTTGGTGGGCATTACTTAGGGGCCACCACTTGGGGGGCCCCAGGCGGTTAGATATAGCTTGTGAATACCACGTGGTGAATTCCAGGTTGGCGTGACTAGGTGGCAGACCCCAAGTAGTGGACACCAAGTTGTAGGCACTACGTGACGGTCATAACTTGGGGGTCACCACTTGGCGAGGACTAGGTGGTAGACCCCAAGTGGTCGACACCAGGTGATGCTCACCACATGGAAGATACCAGGTGGTGGGCGCCTGTTGGAGAATATTATCTGGTAGTATCAAATATATCGCTTTAGCATACATCACATATCCACACTACTTAAATTATTAGGTTCATGTTCGAAGAAACATATCCAGCTACCTACGTTCAAGAGGAGGCGGGAGATGATCGGTGAGAATATAGAACGAGAATGACAGCGATGAATTCGATGACAGCAGTTTATTGGATTTTGCTCCGAGAAAACGGACCATGGCCGGGCAGAGTAAGATTCGACTCCTTCCGAGTCTCAAGAAGCTCCTTGAAAATATATAGTATATTCCATGACGTAAAACTGTTTCGATACTCAACTCATGACCACCCAATGTGATGCTCTTGGATATGTTGATTTTAACTCTACTTCCCTTCAAGCTCAATTTATACCCTTTTGAAAATCACCTTGAAGGCTCAGAAACCGATTTTTTCAATAATGAAATAATAATCAATCGGGTGAATGAGAAATAATATCTGCAATTTGCGGGCTAATTCTTCAACAACTAGCATATATAAACACCCATGCAAACCAAACCCCCCAAAAGAAATAGACAACATAATACTTGGAGAGAACATCCAAATCAAGCTTCTGTAAATAGAAATTATTCTTGCTCTACTGATTAATATCTAGCTTATGGCTTATATCTGTTGTAGGAGGGGTGGATTTTTTTATTGCGTGAGCGAATATTAGGAAGAAAAGTTGACGACAATGAGGAAATGGATGACAATAGCCAAAGATTAGGATAGGGGAGCATCATCCGAGCGAGAACTTGCTGGATTTGGAAGCAAACTTAGAAACGGTTCTGGGTCTAATGCAATGTCATCCCTATATACATCATACACATCTCTATGGTTTAGTTGACTTCCATCTTGAGTTGAATTTAGTCCATTTATACCCTTTGAAAACCATCTTCAAGATATCGGCAATGAACCACTAACAGAAAGAATACCTCTAGACTTAGGATTAATTTTCCCTTTCGCTGGTTCCATTTTAGTCTGCGGGCGTGAGCGACTGCTGCTTTAATCTAAGCTGAGGGTGAGCATACCTGAGCCGAGGGTAAATATGCCGAAGCAGAGCTTAAGCAAGCCTAAGCAGAGCCTGAGCACGCATTGAGTCTGCCTGTACACCATAATTTGAAACCCATTTGGCCTCCTGTATGCCCTGGCTACAACTTCCTTATTGAAGTTGGCCTAGGAATCCGTTTTTGCTCCCTTATAGGGGCTCTGCGAGAGCAATTTTGGTTGTTGAGGTGTGCCTGTTAGCCTAAGGCTGTCTAGCTTTGTTTCAAACACGTCGTACATTGTAGGCCTTATATGTGGTCTAACGCCCTCGTTCTTTGTTTCCTATAGTTGGTAGTATACTTGATATGCCCTAATTGAACCCTCCGTACGACCCTAAGTGCCTGTTGCTTGTATTTATGATACCACTCATCCGATTGGTTGTAATCGAACCTTCTTGTACTTAGTAGCCTCTGTAGTTCAATCAATTCTAAGCATTAACTTCAAGCCCCGATAAAAAGGGGGCGATTCTAAATTATTAATTGTATATAAGACCTGGTCTTATAAATGAGGGGGTCTTATACGAAAAGGGGTCTTATTATGCAATTTTTTACGGCAACACTAAAAGACTTGTCTGGAATAATAAGTAAGTCATGCATGTCTCGCGTAGGACTAGTCAATGTAGGATTCCTGCGATGAAAGCTCCTAGCACAGCCGATAATAGACCTGTCACTTGAGCCAGAACCGCAATGTACCATCCTTGCCGCCAGAGTACACCCCACGTGACTAAATAACTAGAATTGGAGCCTTCCTTCTTTCGCAGCGGGATAGGATGGTAACCGGCGTTGGCACCAAGGTCCGTATTCCAGAGCGCGAGAAACAGATAAAGGCTCAGTAATACGCTTTCACTGCCAACGCAACATCGATCCCAGAGGGCGGCAGCATATTGATCATGCGTTTCGTAATGATGGCCTATCACTGACGAGGCGGGAAGTTGACCGCGGCGCGGTATTGATTCTGCCTCTTCTCCAACCACGCCAAGTAGATAACCTACTCGCCGTAAAACTTCCTTAAGCCCAATAAGGCCACCCGCCTGTCCAATCAGCCTCTGCGTGTGATCCAGCCCTTCAGCGCCAGTGTTGTCTAGATTCCTCCATTGCCCAATCAAACTTCGTATCTCGGGTTTAAGTTGTTTTCTTCGGGAAAAGAGAAGGAACTCCAACTGATAAAGTGCATAAACACTCTCCCTTCCAATAGCTGAGCTGTCTTTTGCGACTTGAAAATCGTGAATTATGAGAACGTTATTAGCAGTAGTTGTACTATCCGCGAAGGCGACGCCATTTAGCAGAGGACTAATGGCAGGCACTTTCTCACTGGTATGAATAGCTGCAGAGATACTTCGCCAGATACTTTTCTTCGCTGCGAGTGCAGCGGCGGAAACGCCACTATCTGCAGGGACAACCATAGAGATACCATCTGTGGGTTTGCATCCGCCGGCGGCTCTGTTCGTATAAAACCACTCGGCCAGAACATTGAGCTGAGGATCGCTCAATATGGTACGTCTGCCAATGTCAATAGCAATACTTCTCAGTATCTGGCCGGCGTCAACCGGATTTGACCGTTCCGTTCTCAGGTTCCGTAGCCATGGTAATGTTTTCTCGTTGACGAGTTGATGTTCTTCGTCGATACAAGGTCCATAAACGGCTGATATTCCACCAGCTGCCCCAGAGAAAACGTAAGTAGTGCCAGCTACTTGATCTGTCCCGATAGCCACTCTGACCAACCCATTGTAACGTTGGGGTGCTTTATTGTAACTATTCTGCCCAACCGTCTGCGAGATGAACAGAGTAGCTCCAACTACATTTAGCACGGCCACAAGATATTCCTCTGACTGAAATGATCCAAATGAAAACAACCCAATCATGACAATGGCTGAGAGAGCGACGGCGAATTTAGAACGTATGGTCAACGCCCTGCCCCATGCAAACTGTCCTTTTTCTGGATCTGCTTGCCAGATCTGAAACCATAGTGCTGGTTTGCTCTCGAGACTGTGCAATCTAACCTCCCATAGAGATCTGATCCAAAGAAAACTGGCCAAGAGCAGAATATTTGGTGCATAGGATAATCGGCCAAGACATATGTCCCAGCTCTGTCGGCAGGGCTGTCCATCACTTGTCCACCCGGTGATGATAATTGTAGCGTACCATATCACAGTTCCAACGCATATTGACACCCCTGCAGTTGCATCGGTTCCACGGAGTGTTCCAATACTAAATCCGGTAGATACTAAGGACCGATGAAGGATAGCCAAAAGTGATAGTGCACCTAAAGCTAGCGCTTGATATAATTTTTGTTGTATATTGAGTGACTGCACGACCTCAGTGCTTGGAGGAATTGGAGTACCTTTTGCTCCCTTCAAAAATGCGACAAGTGAACCTAAGATCCAGCTGCTCTTGACTCTAGATGAATGCGTCGTGAGCGATGCTGCCATATTAGAGTTGAGGAGCCCACGGATGGTCATTGATGCGAGGCTTGCGATGTAATTGTTGAACATTATTTAGCCTCTACGAAAGATGGAAGGCCTTATGAAGTGCGCGTCGCTGTCCATTAGGGTAGCCTGCACTTTAGGTCATGTTATTTCTAATTGACTGATCTTTGCAAGATTGTGCGAGTATACGTAGCAATTTATAAGGCAATTTTCAAGGCGTCTGACAAGTAGGCTGAGCCGTGAAATCTTGAACATGTGGGCGATGCCACAATACTGTGAAATAGCTTCTACAGACAAGAGAAACATTGATCTGGACTCTAACAGAAGGCAAAAGGATGCCTTGCCGCGTGTATAGGCTCAGCAATGAAATTTGTTGGCCAGGCTTCTCGCGAGGCGTCGTGCTCGCCAGCCAACAATGCTCTATTATTTTAACCAAGACTAGTCAGCCTCACTTTCTTCCGCTCGACATCGCCCCATTCCTTTGATTGGCAGTGCAATGTAAGGCAATGCCACTATCTCTACGGGCAAGGTACTTTATATATGGATTGGTTGCAACAGATCAATGAGTAAGCGCGCCACTACGCGGACCCACTAGAGTTTTCTTTGTCTTCTTCACCCACATAGAACTAGCGGCCACGCAGTATATGGCTCTCTTTTCAGCTAATTGGATCCTCGTACGGCAATATTATTGCCTAGGCATTAGCTAAGAGTACGTCAAAAGACTGAATCGTCAAAGCATTGCCGCTCGTAATGCGTCCTGGCCCCACTCGCAATTCATTGCGACTGCTATCCAATCTTACGTGTCGATGCGACTCTTAATAACCCTAACAGCCCTCGGCTTGCCGACCCCACCGAGCATGCTGAATATCTTCAAAGCATTGTAACACTCGAGCGCCTCTCAATCCTCGAAAAGTCGAACGCCCTGTATCTCTCGAATGCTACAAAAATGCCTTGAGCTCATCGGAATTATCAAAGACCAAGGGGTCACAAAATACCCTGAGTATACGTGCAAAATCCTCGAAACGCACGAGTACGCCGAGCTTCTTAAAGCCTCTCGAATGTAGGCTACTTCTCGAATACTATATAGCTTCTCAATTTGTCTAACATTACTCTCTTGAAGCAAGTCCCTCTTGTCCATGACCAACTACTACATCATCGCACTTCCTAGTCGAGCACCAAAACTTCTTACTTGCACCATAAAATCTTGCCTAAACCGTATCATGGTAACGCAACTCTTCTCGCCGTTGAATTTGATGCCCTTACACACTTTTCTTGCCAGACTGCTTGCTTCAGAAATATGGGATAAGTCTGTTGTGATTCGTAAGCAATGCCGCATACGATTCATCATCAACCCTTCCACGGTGCTTGACGGAAATTTACAAGCGAATTTGAGATACACGGATCAAGTTAGGTGACAGTGGTCAGGAATGGCTTCAAGCCATCCTTATTATTCAAAGCGCCATGCTCGAGGAGATGAGGAGTGACCTGGAGGTCGTGGAGAGTTTAGTCAAGGTCGCTTCAGCGTTTGTAGATAGGAATACACAGAGTGTACCCGTAAATTTTCTAGCTATCCAGCTTACTGGGGTATAGAAACTTGGATATCTCCCCACATCGGACGTTACTACTAGGTCGCCCCTCGTGCAATCGAGCGGTGTGGTCGGACCAGAGAGCGAACAAGTGACTATTATTGTTCCCTCTGCTGGACGCCCCTTACGATTTCCTGGGGTGAAGCCAAAGTGGATTCTCACCCAGCCAAACGGCTGCGTGATGATAGTTGACGCTCTGTCAGCCTTGGACCTGACGCGAGTTCACCGAGTTGTTATCGGAATCCTGAAGAAGCGCGTTAACAAATACTGTAGCGGAAACGTCCATTCAATTCTCAAGGCATTCGATGATGGAGTCCCAAGGCTTCAATAGGTCGAAATTTCTGTTTTGGTCATTTCAGGCGATACCATCGATAAAACTCAGACGACGGAATGTATCCTAACCGCCGCCCATGTATTTGGGCCTATCTTCCTCAAAAACTGCGACAACCAGTTTTCCTGTGCTATCAAGGCAGTGGATGGCACGACCACGTTCGAAATCACCCGCGAAACAGATGCAGCTGTGCACAACGTCGCATCTAAAGCTATGCTGCAGCGAACCTCAAAACAAGTCAGCTAACTAGCGTTGTCGAGAAAGTCATGATCAGCAATACATTCTGTAGCGGGGGCATTGCCTGCAGATCTACTGAATACATGATAACTCGAGCTGCCACTGCTCACAAGTTTAAAGTCGTGTCAGGGGCAACAGACGCAAAGTAGGTAGAGCTCGGTCTCTCAGAGATTGTATTGCGGTGGGATCGTTCAAAGAGTGTTTATTGTCCTTGTTCTAGCTGAAGGAGTGTGAATATCTTATATAATACATAGAAAATGAGGTTGTGGAATCCTCTGGGATGCTCCTGAAGGCTCGCGCATTTGTCTTGAGTGGATTACCATATGAATATATAGTAGAATGGTGAAGAGAACGTTCTCCCTATTTTTATTATTCCAGCATCTTCGAAGTCGCACTGACCCACTGGCGCAACACATTGTAAGGTTAGGAATGCTTAATGAGACTAGCGAAGCGTTTGTTGCATCCAACTATAAGGACTGGAGAACCTTGTGGGCCTGGCGTGTATACTGCAGAAAGAGACAGTTTGGGGGAAGAACGTAGGGGAGAACTTAATAGACATTGATGGAGAAGACAAAGAACTTTGAAGAATATCTTACTGGGGGAGATACTGTGGTAGGCCTTACAGTCCTCGGGCGTGGAACAGCGGCTTCCCATAAGAGGACAGCTGGTGTGTCGTCTCGGTCAATGACAGCATTAGGAGGTCCTTCGCCCTATAGGCTGTAATTGTGCTAATTATCACCGTGTAATAGCTCTCTATCTCCCTTGCGAATTGGGTCCTAAATCAGGTAAATTGCAACGAGTTCCAACCTGGTTGTGCTAACATCCTTGACTGTACGCGACACCAGTAACTTTGCGGACGAGGGATTAAGGGATTGGGATGCCAAGCTCCTGCGCATACGCCTTTGCTGCGATTATAGCAGCTCGTTGGGGGATTTTAGCTTGTCAATTTGATTGGCAGAGCTCAATTAGAGATGTGAAATGCCTTGCGACGGATTTGCGAGACCTTGTGCGGCTCATTTCGCTGTTTTAATTGCTTTATGAACAAGTAGATAAGCCGGGTTTCGTCACGGGCTAAAAATTGGCCACTTAATTCTCAGCCTGAGACGGAAGCCTACTGTCCGTATCACGTGCCGATACTAATCCACGTCACCAATGCCTTTCATACACCGCTTCTTTGACATCTTATAACGTCCAAAGCAACGTTTCCAAATCTGCTCCGATCCACAACCAAAGAATCGTCCGTTCTACTACGGAAGCGATATGGCCAATGCGGAGGATACAGATAACTCCTGGGGAACCACCGAGCAGCGGTTGTGGCGTAAATTCTTGTCGAACGGCAAATTCATTGTTCCAGAATCCACAACTGTCTCAGCCTACCACTTAGCGAAAGGCAGAACGAGCGAGAGAGAGTGGTTCAAAAGACGAAGGTAGGTCTTGGAAATGCCCTCTGCCACCGGCAAAAACCACCGTGTCCATATGATATGGTGAATTTCTATATTATGCAGTTTATCAGATAAGCGGCATTGTTTTCTTTCACTAAGAGCGTGAGAGAAACTAGGAGAGATGAACCACAAGGGAGATTGTATTCCGTTTCTGACAGATGAGATTTTAGAAGTCTGTCTATTCTACGCAGCTCTTCCCAGCAATGAAACACCTCTCAGCAACAAGATACCTGTTATTGAATATCATTTCGCGCCTCGTATAGAAGGCTTAGGAAACGAAAAGGGTCCTTACAAATGCGATCTATATTTTCTAGTTCAATATCTATACCGCCGCTGGTACCAAAACCAGGGTCCCTCCGGACGACCAAGACACAGTGGATACATCTCCACATGCCATCGCTCACAACGTGGTGTCCGCATAGACAGTGGTAACCCTGCAAAAATTTCCTTCTTTACCCCAATGACATATTGAACAGTTTTCTAAGATGCTGATAGACAAGTGGTATCTCTTTGGAACTACGAGGCGAGCAATCGTCCATTCGGACCCTCTAGGTCCAACGACTCTTTCACGCGTCCGGAAATGGATCAAAGCTTGCCAGAACCACCACAACAACAGCAAGAACACGGAGAGCAGCGGTTATGATAAAAGACATATTCTTTGCCGAAGCAGAGAACTCCCTAAACTACCCACTCGAGTCCTCGATGTCGGCACTTCAGAAGCTTCTCATGCTGTTTATTTGATGGAGACACAAGGTCATTATGGAGATTACATTGCTCTTAGTCATTGTTGGGGAAATTCGAAACCGTTTCTCACAACCCGCGGGACGTTCGATGATATGAAAGATGGGTTCCTACCAGAACACGCTCCTGCAACATTTCGTGATGCTATTACCGTCACTCGGAAGCTTGGTATTCGCTACTTATGGATCGACTCCTTGTGCATCATCCAGGGAGATATTAAAGACTGGGAGCGGGAATCTTCAAGAATGGGCGGAGTCTATCGAGATGCTTACTTGACAATCGCAGCGTCAAGTGCCTCTAGTGATGAGGAAGGCTTCCTGAGACCAAGACCACCAGCATGTTCCTCCTTGAAATTGTTTTCTCCTACAAAAAGAGACACCGCTCTACTCTACGTTACCTGCCCAAGAAACCAGAATGGCAAGGATTTATATCCAATGTACCCTTACCCAGTCTCTCATGAGCCACTCAAGGCCAGAGGTTGGACTTTACAAGAATCTTATCTTTCCCGCCGACAGCTCAAGTTCTTCGAAAGTCGGATTGTCTTCGCCTGTCAAGGTTTTGTTAAGGAAGAAGATGTTTGTTGCGATGATTACGACGATTTCTCCCCCAGTGGTGGCCTTGACTCTCTGGAAACGCTCTCTCCATATTGGGATGAAGATTCATATCCGTCATATAGAGGCTGGTACAAGATGATAGAAGGATACTCTAAGCGAGAACTCTCGTTTCATTCAGATAGACTACAAGCGCTATCGGGCCTTGCTACGCTGACGGCCAGCTACAAAAACGGGACGTATTTAGCGGGAATCTGGTGGCAAGATATTGCTTTTGGGCTCTGCTGGAGAAAAAGCGCAGGTAAGGGAGAGACGTACGCGAAACCAGATTCCTATATTGCCCCATCCTGGTCATGGGCTTCGGTAATCGGCCCCGTAAAGTTCCCCAGGCCAAGCGACAATTCTCTAGATGTATTTCCGCTGAAAATGGTTGGTTTCACAGACTATGGGGTGGATTATCGAGGATATAACAATTTTGGTCAAGTCAACAGCGGTTGGATGAGAACCAAGGCACCTCTTGCGTCTTTCACGAGTATGACTCCAATAGAAGATAGAAATGCGGGATCATCGGAATCATTTACAATTTCGGGGATTCAGTATATAGAAGCGGATGCAGTCGCTGAATTTGACTTCGACGAAAAAGAATCGGGAGATTTGAGGCTTTTATTTCTGCTGCGGGAGGAGTGGGACACCGATGAAATATCACATAGAGATGGAATCGAACTCTACGGTATTGTGATTAGGGTTGAGAAGGATTTATCGCAGGAAATATGTGAGGCTGTTCCTGTCCAGGTTAATAATGACCACATATACAAGAGGGTTGGTTTATTCTACTCGGAATACTGGTCGGACTACCGCGGAACGGCCTCGATATTGGAGCATCTGGTTACAGAGGTTGTTTTGATATAGTGACATCTAAGACCTCTTAATTATCTTCCAAAATCTATCAAAAAGTGCGATTCTTGCGAGAAGCCAAGTCTAAAACTCATACCGATAACCTAGCCACTGAATAACATCAAATATTGTTATAGGATCTATCGTTCGTCATTTGGAAAACGACAGACTTGGGTTGTCGTAAAACAGCAATGATTAAAGATAGAGCAGAAACACGATAAATCGAGTTATTCTCAATAAAAATAAAGAGAATATATTAATAATTCCATAAAACAATTAGAAAAAATAAGGATTCCTGTGATATCGACATATATTATATTATTATATTAAAAACCAAAGTAACGTCCATCCCTGCGTGCCGAAAAAACCGGTGTGCCGGAAAAAGTAATAGATACTTTGACTTAAAGCATCCTAAAATCTATGCACATTTTAATATCTCGTATACTTTTATAAGTTATGTTATATAGCCACTCCTGGATACCCTCAACCTATTGTACTAGAAAATCGCATTTATATCGTCGCCTTTACACCTGATTTGTAAAGGGTCTCCTTTTATAGTACAATAGTGTTCCTCTACTACAGCTCCACCACTAGAATTTATATTATCCCTAATACTTCTAAAGGAATCTTTCCCAAGCTCTAAGACCTCATCAATATACAGGAAATTGTTATTAGCATTGTGGCTGCTGTGGCGTGTAAATTTAGTTAAGGTTGCCATGCGGATTAGTACAGCACCCGCACGTCCTATAATACTGTAATTAACTTACGATGTAATTTCACTTAGGTAATTATTTACCAAGCTTTGTAGCTGCTCAAGACTGTGGCCGACGCACAGGCCAAACCGCATAGCAAGGGAACACCAGGTCCGCGCCAATGTATCTCGGCCTTTAAACTAACATTGATCCGGTGTTCGGCGTTCACAGACAAGGCATTATTGGTGCTATCGCCATATGATCTCTAACTATTCATATATGGCTCTGGAATTCCCCAGCATCCGAGTCCAATTTTCTAGGCATAATCAATATTGTAACACTTGAAGAAATCACACAATCGCGATGCGAGTTCTCCTCCTTGGCGCGACCGGGAACCTGGGCAGTCGCTGTCTTCAAGCCCTCATCGCCCACAAGCACACCGTCATAGTCGTCGTTCGCAATGTGCCCAAGCTTCAATCTATGATGTCTCCCGTGCTACTGGGACAAATCCACGCCATCGTAGAGGGCGACGCGACCGATTTCGCAGCCCTAGAGAAAGCGATTCTCGACCACGACATCGAAGGCATCATTGACGTAGCAGGCAACGTTGTACCCCCTTGGCAAGAGTCCGTGATGCCCAAAATTGCGAGAGCCGTGACGCATGCCGCTGTTGCCGTGGGGAAGCAGAGAGGGAAGCCGTTGAGAGCGTGGATTAGTTCCGGGATCGTTAGTCTAGAATATCCTGGGACTGGCTATCTCTTTAGTGACTAGTAAGATACGACCTTCTTATGCCGAGACTGGAATGTGATAATAATGTTTACAGTATGCCCAAAACAGGCGTGAATCAACACACAGGAGTACGTGATGTTGTTGAAGCAATCCCTTTGAGTAAGCTTAAGTGGTCCTTATATGGTAGCGCGGGGATGTATTCAAATCGCAAACAAGGTCAGTTCGAGCCGCTCGATGCACCGATTCCTCATGATCTTCTGGTAAAGGCGAATTCGCCCCCGGGCTGGAAAAAGACTTGGGTGGAAAGGATACCTTTGATTGGCGTGTACTTGAACCCACTCTACATGATTCTTGTGCACTATCAGACGCGGTACGAAGCTGTTGCTGATTTTCTGGCTGAGGACTTGGAGAAGGAAGATTCTGAATGGATTGGGAAGAAGGTTGGGGTAAAGGAGAAAAGCAAGAAGGACGTTTGAAGTGGTGTCGCTTGTGTGATAATGCTAATTTGTACGAATTACAGTACTAGCCAATAAGTTTTCGGTAAATAAATAATTGCCCTGCACCCTGCATTTCACTATTTTTATTAAAACAATTATAATTCAATGAAATTGTATCTAATTAAAGAATTAAATAGCTTTAATTAAAGCCTTGATTGTAAACTATAAAATGATTTCAAAATTCACTAAATCTATTAAGAATTGTACTTAGTATTTAGTATATCACCTATCTATAGTAATAATAGTCTCTATTCTAGCTTTTATTAATACTATTAATATAAAAAAGAGTTTTTTGTCTAGAGTATTCTATATTATCTAAAGGCAATTCTCTAGTTATTAGTATATATCTTTGCTT
>Ga0182030_10015383_pt1 | contig 15003 bp, 14 predicted proteins | sample 812S3MmetaG_FD_121299 | JGI IMG/M metagenome (GOLD analysis project Ga0182030, IMG submission 121299) | Permafrost microbial communities from Stordalen Mire, Sweden - 812S3M metaG (Illumina Assembly) | ecosystem: Environmental > Terrestrial > Soil > Wetlands > Permafrost | place: Sweden... | reverse complement strand
TAAGTCCAGTAAATTTTTATACAAATTATTTTTAAAAATTATTTCATAATACAAATTGCTGAAAATACAACAGAAATGATAATAAGATTATAAACCCAACTGTATATGATAATTTCAAAACCAAATCTTTCAATAGCAGGAAAACCCATGCTGGATATCAAAATTAAGATCTTATAACAGACCTTACGGTTAACTATATGAAAGTTTAACGAAGCAGAATTAATATATTATATCCTATTATTATCATATCCTAAATTATGAAGGATAATCTCATAAAATAAGAGAGAATTAACATTAATCTATCAATTGGGCTATTATGTAACATGAGATTTACATTATTGTTTGCAGATTTAAATATTAAAACAATAATAAAAATCCAAAAATAAATAGTAACCAAAAAAATTAATAATAAAAAAAATATTCCATTTTCCAGAAATTAAAATTAAATTAATTTTTTTTGGGGATTTAATAAATATAAAAGTTATTTTAATAAACGGGGCTGTAAAGTTAATGGGTACTTTCCTAACTTCAAATTAGCATTCAAAATCAATTCTTTTCATAATTTTATAATAATTATTAGGAATAAAATTAAATAAAGATTCTCCATAATATATAAATTAATTATCGAAAAACTTTATTAAACTAATTACTGAAGGAAAATTTTCATGAATATTTTCGCATTAACTTCGTTATTAGCTGCTGTAATATGCGTTTTTATAGGTAATTTTATTTATTACAAGAATCCAGAAAATCAGCTAAACAAATTAGTAGCGATTTTATCAATTTTAGTCGGATTTTTAGCATTCGCAGAATTCGGATATCGTCAAGCAGAAACAATTACTGATGCAATATTCTGGTTAAAACTAAGTGCCCTATGGCCATTTGTGCTATCAGTTTTAATAAACATAACACTGGTATACACCGGTAGAACTGGATTACTTAAATATAAATCATTTTATTTCCTAATGTACATGCCCGCAGCTATTATCTCAATTTTCGGATTAATTAGCATTACAACTGCAGGTAATTCAGCAGCAATCCATGAATACTGGGGTTGGACATATAATATATATTCCATAATACCATTCTTCACTATTATGGGTATTTGGAGTATTTTATTAGGCGTACTCAGTATATTACTGATAGTAAAATATTATTTCGGTGCAAAAGGAGAATTAGAGAAGAAACAAACCATATTTATTTTTTTAGGTTTATTTGTGCCTTTATTATTCAGTTTATTTACAGATCTTATTTTGCCGTTATCTTCTATTCGATTACCCGAATTAACAATGACATGTATTACAGTCGGTTTAATATTTATAGCATATGGAATATGGAGATTCCGTTTCCCAATATTAACTCCTGCTATGGCTGCTAATAAAATAATATCCACAATGTCTAACTTTTTAATTATCTTAAATATTCAAAAAAATATCATACTAGTCAATCAAAGTGCTTTAAACCTGTTAAAATACTCAGAGGCTGAATTAATAGGTAAACCATCAGAATTAATTTTTAAAGCTGATAATCAAGATGATGAATTATCTAAGAATATAAACTTAGATGAAATTGAAAATATTAAAACATTTGAAGCATCATTGAAATCAAAGAATAACGAAGTTATACCTGTTTTAATTTCATTATCTTTAATTAAAATTAGTGAAAATGAACCTTTAGGTATAGTATGCATCGGAAGTGATTTGACAAAAGAGAAGGAAATTAAAAAAGCATTAGACCATTCAGAGAGATTATACTCCGCACTAGTTAAAACTGACCCTGATTCCATTATAACTACGGACTTAGATGGTACAATAGATTATGCTTCTCAACAAGCACATCAAATGTACGGTTTCCCCGATTCTAATGAATTAATGGGGAAAACTATATACGAACTAATGATTCCAGAATGTCAGGAGAAAGCTAAATTAGATTTAAATAAATCGCTTAATGAAAATATTTTAAGGAATCTGGAATATAAATTAGTCAGAAAAAATGGGGATCAATTCATAGGTGAATGGAATACAGCAGTAATTAGAGATATGGAAGAAAATCCCGTTGGATTCATGACTACAGCTCGAGATATAACTCATCATAAAGATATTGAAGCTCAGATGCAAGCATCACTTCAAGAAAAAAATGTTCTATTAAAAGAAATACATCATAGAGTAAAAAATAATCTACAAATAATTTCCAGTCTATTAAACCTACAATCAAGGTATATAAAGGATAAAGAAACCTTAGATGTTTTTAAGGAAAGCCAGGATCGAATTAAGTCAATGGCAATTATACATGAAAAACTTTATCAATCAAAGGATTTATCTGAAATTGATTTTGTCGAGTATCTTAGAGATTTAACTTCAAGCATTTACAGTTCTTACGGGGTTAATATTGGCATGATTAAATTGGAAATAAATGCTGATAATGATATATTTTTAGATATAAATAATGCTATTCCATGCGGTCTGATGATTAATGAATTAATAACGAATGCTATAAAACATGCTTTTCCAAATGGTCAGTCAGGCGAGATCCAAATTGATTTTCATAGGGATAATGATGAATATAGTTTAACTGTTCAAGATAATGGAGTAGGTCTCCCAGAAGATTTAAACCTCGAAAATAGTGAATCATTAGGTATGCAACTTATATATAGTCTTGTAACCCAATTAGATGGGAGAATTGAGGTTTCATCAGTAAATGGAGCTCGATTCGATATAACATTTAAATAAAAAAATTAGCTTTTATTTTCGAAATTAGAAACCCCAATTTTTTTGCTTTATGAATTTAATGTTAAATAAGTAATAATATTAATTTGTCAGGAAAAAATTAAATCTCATTAGTTTTTAAATCTCTGATTCTAAGAATTGTTAAATAAATTTCTAGTATGTGATATATTCACATAACTAACTATACTTCTTAAATAGTTAATATGTTTTAATTCTTCCAAATTAAGTACAGTATAAACTATTATTTGTTGTAATAGTAAGAAAGGTATTAATTATTTCTTTTAATAATAAATTTCTTTTATTTGACATTACAAGTATATATTATTTAATATTAATTGATTAAAAAATTGATATTAATGGAAATTGATTTTATACTTAGTATAATCCATTATTAAATAGTTTCTTTCATTAAAAAAATTATTTTATGATAAAAACTATCGTGAAAATTTTAATTTATACTCTAATTGTTACATTATTCACAGTTAATTTTATGTTACAGTGGTCACAAAGAAATTCTTATACTTAAATATATATGTGATTATTATGAGTGTGACTTGGAATCATAAGAAAAAAAATTTTTCATTAAAATATTTATCAAATATTCAGGATGAACTGATTTATGGCGGGTATTATACTGCTCTCGGAGGACCCGCGTTCATCATTATAACATCTATATTGACAAAAGTCCCTATACCCATCCCATTACTTATAATATCATATCTAATACCTCTAATGGTTTATAGCTATGATTACTACAAGGATATGGATAAAGATAAAGATACGAACATAGAAAGAGCAGCCCATTTCAATAAAAAGTCACAGATATATCCTTATCTCATGATAAGTTATGTAATAGCGTTAACCACATTGTTAATAGTCTTCACTAACATTATGATGATATCATATATTCTAATTTTAATAACCGTAGGTGTTCTATACACCTTAGGATCAAAAAAATTAACTCAAAAAATTCCGGCCTTCAAAAATATTTATACTACATTAACTTGGACATTAGCCGGGACTTTCACAATAGCATTCTACTACTCAATACAAATAAACTTAACTTACATTCTAATCTTTATATTCCTCTTCCTCAAATTCCTGCCGAATACAATATTTTTTGATTTAAAAGATATCAAAAGTGACCAAAGAGAGGGATTAAAAACCCTACCCGTCATTCTAGGAAAGCAAAAAACTCTTAAAATCCTAGATATACTAAATCTAATAGCATTCATTCCCCTCTTTATCGGAATTTACCTAAAATTGATACCACTATTTGCAGCTAGTCTAATAATATTCTACTTCTACAGTAAATACTACTTAAACAAAACGAATACAATAGATAACAAAGAACTAAGAATGATAGGTAATACACTAGCCGATGCAGAATTCATAGCATGGTGGCCCATAGTACTACTAATCGGACAATTGATCTTTATTTAAAAATACATACAATTGAGTAATTCTCTACAATAAATGAGAACACATCCCTCGCGACTATAGATGCATGAATATGCAACAGAACAAAATGCATTCATATTCAGTTCTCACCTACCTGAAAGCTCAACCAGACGGGTAACACGCGAGCATAGAAAAGTTTGATTCATTTTCATGACTTTTAATTAAAATTATTTCTAATGTTTAATCTTAATTTTTATTCATCCTAATTATCATTAGGGATTGCATAAAAACCATCAGTATAAGCATATATAGGTTTAAAACCGCGTGTTTAGGCTCTTACATGTTTTTTTCAAAAATTTTCTTCCCCATAGGTAATCGCCTCTGAATCCCTATTACAATACTATCTAAAATGAGATGTGTTTATAAAGTCCTACGTGGTGCTGGGCTAGTTTTTTTAATATAAATTTATCAACTTCGTTATTCGTCGATATAACGCATAAATAAGTATTTAAGCGTTTTTATTGATATTTGCATATAAATATTGGAAAATTTAAGGGAAAGTTATTTCTTTTTATGAAGTGTAGTTAATTAATGGTGATTATATAATGCTTGAATTTGTTTTTAGTAGTATTGTTAATGAAGATTTAAATAAAATAAAATTATTTACTTGTTTTGCGGATAAGGATTTAACAAACCCTATTGTAATAGAGAATTTAAAACCGGAAATAGATGAATATATTTCAGATATTAATGAAAATAACTCGTATGAAGTGAGTTATGAAGCACTTTTTCCTCCAAAATCAGAATATTTTATTATAGAATTTATGAAAACCACGGATTTAGTAGATGTTATTTCTAGTGCTAAAAATGATCAAAGTGACTTTTTTGAATATGCTAAAGGTGAATTTCAAAGACAAATTAATGATAAATTAAATATGATCATGAAATAATTCATTAATGTATTATATTCAGATCGTGATACTATTATTCGGAACTAAATTATCTCCCAAAATTAAAGAAATGACTATTTTTTGAACATAATGGGCAACATGATGTTACAAATTTACATTATGTTTGCTAAATTTTTATAAGGATGGGGGCAATAAAAAACGAGTTTTAATCAGTTATTTATCCTTGATTTATTTTAGATCTTCAAAGTCCGGAATCATTTAGACTTGTGTACCTGATTCATTTACTAAATAAAATTTGGAATGATTAGAGAAATTAAAAAAGTAATAAAAATTATAATCCAATTTTAAACGATAGTTGACGGGCATCTTTTACTGGTAATTCGTATAGGTTATGTCCTTCTTGACTATTAAGGTCTTCTAGAAATGATCTAATTGAAGGTTCTATCCCTTTGCTTCAATTACCCATAATCCTTGTTTCCTCCTGGATATTAGTTTTAGGCCCTTTATTGGTTAATTATATTTTGATAACAGTTTATAAAATTTTTGAAAATAAGAATCTAGGAGCATCGTAAAGTCGTTAGAGTTCGTTTTTAAGCGGCTTATTTGAAGGTCTAGACATGTATAGATCATTAATGGCTTAAAAAAAAATAATATATGTTTTAATATATGTTAGGGTATTAGCTTTGTATAATGTACGTTATAATTGCTCTATAGGATTTAACTGCTTATTTAAATAGTTTGTATTCCCTAATCAATTTATTATTATGACATTATTATGTAATACTGAATATCAATATATTTCGTCTAATAATAAAAATAAGTTTTTTTAAATATAGGGTTCTAGATTTTTAGAATTGGGATTCTACATAAAAAATAATTCATATAATGAAATCAAGTAATGGGAAATGTAGAAAATACTTGAACTTGGGTCTGTTTTTAGAACGTAAAAAATAATTAGAGTGAGTTAAATAATTATAAATTGAATTTTAAAAAATTTTTAGTTTCATTTTCAAATAATATAACAAATAAAGTTTGAAAGGAGGATTATAAAAATGAAATATTGGATTACAGAAGTGTGTCATGGGGAAAAGCATATTGAAAAGGTTAAAATTTTTAAAAGCTCGGGTAAACCTGAAATATGGACTAAAGGTGAGGTTGTAGAAAGTATCAAGAATGGAAATGAGATTTATACTATGATCAAAGTCAAGGGTGAATGGAAATTAGGCGCTAAAGTGAAAACATTCCAACGTAATGAAATGGATTATATCCATACAGTTCGAGATGAAGTAGCGCAAGATAATTTGGGCAAACTTACTAAGTTTTCTTGTCGATATTAGAAACAATTAGAGATCAATTGTCATAATATATTTATTCATTTTTTTTAAATTCCTGATCTTATTAAAAACTTTATTTATTAACTTCATTTTTAAATCTTTATCATTACCAAAATATGGTTATTTTGGATTATGAGGGTAATGATCAACCTAGAACAATCTAATATGTAAATTAAAATATTAATATAATCCACCATTTAAAAGTAGTCAAATATAGATAAATAGAAAATTTAATACTGTATAAAACGAGTTAATAAAATAGGGTTAAGTTTATTAGATTTAATTCGTTTATTTCTGTTTGTTTAATATTATTTTGTAAATTATTGTTTTTTTCATGGTTAGTATAATTCATAGTTAATTATATATTCAGGTTAATAAGGGAGTATTAGGTTAGTTACAATCCAATTAGGACATTAATTTATGAATAACCATTAAAGAACAGGTTTTAGGTTTGGATAAATTTTAATTCGAATAATATGGGGGTTTTAAAAAAAATGGTTAATGAAAATAAATTTGAGGGCGAGGATTGTCTAGCATATACAAATGATTGCAGACGACTTAAGAGGGAATTGCTTCCTATAGATGATAAGTGGAGTAATTTAACTGAGTTTAATGTGGATGAAGCTAAGAGGTTGCTTGGTAAAATTCGTGCATGTATTGAAATTGACTCGAAATTACAAGATAAATATGAAAATTGTATAAGTTTCCTCTTATTAGTCTTAACTTATGTTTGTGAACTTGAATTTGAAGATTTAAATGATATTAGTCTTTGTAAGAAAATTGTAACTTTTAATAGTAGGTTTTATCCTAATCCTGATAAATATGTTGTTGCTAATCCTGAAGACAGGGCTATGGCTGAATCTTTACTGGAATCTGCTATTTTAACTCTTAGAAGATACCCTGAGAAACCTATTACACTTTCTATGGGTGCGGAGAATCTTAAACGACTTATTATGCATTCGTATAGTGATCCAACTAATATTCCCTCATTTGTTAAGGAATTCAAACGTCCTAGATTTCTTAAAGGTTATAGATGAACTAAATGTTTTTTTACGGCTATTTAATCAATGAAATGTTTTAATATTCCATCGCTCATCGTCATGTTTTACATAAATGTTTTTTTATCTATATTCATCAAATTATTCTTTGATGGTCCCTAACAACGGATTCTACAGTGAATAGATATATCCTTAGCATTTGAGTGATAATTGGATTTTTTTTATTCATTATAAAATTTTAAATTTTTCCAGTCCATGTCAAAGACACTTGAAAAGTAGGAAGCTAATGAATTGTTGGAGATGAAGATAGCAAACACATTATCTATATCTGGGACTTCATCTTGTACTCGGGATATCATAAGGAGAGTTTCCCGGTCATCAACTAGTATAGCTTTTATGAAATAAGGGTGTCCTATTTTTATATCGTTAATTGATTCTGATAAATTTTTTATTATGTTGAATTGTTTATCTTTTAGTTTTATTGACGGTGTGGTTATGATGCGGACGCTGACTCCGCGATCTTTGGCTTTTATTATTTGATCTTTAATAATATCTAATTCATCGGGAAAGTAAAGACTGCCCATCATCATTATCCTTTTTTTAGCGCTGGACATTATTTCTGCTGTTAGTTGGATTAGTGTATCTAAACAGTGTATAATTCTAACCTTGGGGATTTCATTTTCTAAAACATGGTCATAGGTCATGGATAATTCGGAGGATACTCTATCTATATCCGTATTCATTAGTGATTTATGTTCTTCAATAACTTCCCCGGGATATTTGGGTGTTATTATGGTTGGTCTGCCTTTTTCGATGGTTATCCAGTTGTTTGCGGCTAGTTTTTTTAATACTCCATAAATTTTTGTACGGGGAACTCCGGATTCCTCTGAGATTGTGGTTGGATTGGTTACTCCAGTTGACATAAGCGCTACATAAACTTTAGCTTCGTAGTAAGTTAATCCAAGTTTTTGTAATGTTTGTATAGTTAGTTGATCTTGAATCATGATTTACTAAATGTTTCTTATACCCTTATATAAGTTACAAAAAATTTAACTTTTCTAAGTATATACTTTAATATAATATTAGATGAATTTAATGGAGATAAGATAAGATGAGTAAATATAAGGAAAATATGGGTCCTAGGGATGTTTTAACATCTAATAATGCTGCGTTACTACTTATTGATCATCAGGTGGGGCTGATGCAATTGGTACGTGACATTTCTCCTGAACAATTTAGAAACAATATTTTAGGATTGGCTAAAACCGCTAAATTATTTGAGTTACCGGTAATATTAACGACTAGTCGGGATTGGGGTCCTAATGGTCCTATGTTGCCTGAACTTAGAAAATTATTCCCGGATATTAGTGTGATTAGACGTACGGGTGTAATTAATGCTTGGCGTTGGCCGGAATTTCGTGAAGCTGTTGATTCTTTAGATAGGAAGAAGTTGATTATAGCTGGTTTAACTGATTCAACTTGCTTGCAATTTCCTGCTCTTGATGCTGTCCTTGAAGGATTTGAAGTCCATGGGGTCATTGATGCTAGTGGGGCGGTGAGTAAAGAGGAACGTGAAGCTACGGTATCGGTTTTGAGTCAGGCGGGTGTGAAAGTACGTAATTGGTGGTCAGTTGCTGCTGAATTGCAGGCTGATTGGCGTAGTGATGAAGATAAAGGATGGCCTATGGCCATGATATTCCGGGAACATCTACCTAGCTGGGGATATTTACTAGACACTTCCTCTGCATATGAAGTTGGCGAGATGATACCGCCTCCATAAAAATATTAAGAGCTTGAATACCTAAAAATATCGAGAATATTTAGAAAATATTTCCTTTTTTTTTAATGCATTATAATAATATTTATCAACATTTTTAGAGTTTTTTTTTAACTGAAAAATAATCATAAATATTTGGAAATAGTATGAATAAAAATTTATTACCACCGATTTTCATCTCTCATGGGGCTCCTACTTTGCCTCTAGAAGAAATACCTGCTCGTGAATTCTTAATGAAGTTGGGTTCACATTATCGAAATATTAAAGCAGTACTCTGTATATCTGCGCACTGGCAAACAGTTATTCCTACAGTTAACTCCGTAGAGGAACCTGAAACAATCCATGATTTTTATGGATTTCCTGAAGAACTTTATCAAATCGAATATCCTGCTAAAGGAGATCCAGAACTGGCAAATGATGTAGCTGGTTTAATTAAAGATAGTGGATTGTCTTGTGATATTAACCATGAGCGAGGATTGGATCATGGTGCATGGGTGCCTATGATGTTAATGTTCCCTAATGCTGATATTCCTATTGTACAGCTTTCTATTCAAAGCCATCTGGACCCGAATCAGCATATGAAATTGGGTAGAGCTATAGAAGAGTTGCGTATTCATAATGTTTTGATTATAGGGAGTGGTGGTGCAGTTCACCCATTAGGATATCCGGGATTCCATTTTGGAGGCGAAACTGATCAATGGGCAATTGAATTTGATGATTGGTTAACTGATGCTGTTATACGTGGTGATGAGAAACTTTTAATTAATTACAGAAATCTTGCTCCTTACCCTGAACGAGCTCATCCTTACCCGGATCATTACATGCCCTTAGTTGCAACTTATGGTGCTGCAGGGGATGGAGCTAAAGGTAAAGTAATTCATCATAGTTGGTATGCTGGTGACCTGGGAATGGCTGCTTATCAATTTCAAGATTATTCTGTAACAGATTAAGTTTATGTCACTTATACCCTTGCATAAGTTACAAAACTTTTATTGCAATCAATCAACTTAAATTATATTATAACAACGAGGTGATTTTAGGTGACTGTAGAAGAGAATATGCGATTAATGAAAACATTGGATGATGCCTGGAATTCTCAAGATTGGGATACTTTCAATGAAAGGCATAATGAAGAAGTTACTGTGTACTGGCCAGGCCAGCCTGAACCAACTAAAGGTGGTCATGCACATCATATGGAATCTGTGGAATTCTTCAAGACATTTCCAGATAATCATGTTGGAAACGATCCTTATAGGGTTCTATTCGGTCAGGAGGACTGGACTTGTTCAGTGGCTATATTCACCGGCACTATGAAAGGACCAATGAAAACTGCAGATGGTGAAATACCACCAACTAACAAAAAATTTAAAGTTAAATTCTGCACTGTAGCCCATTGGAAAGATGGTAAAATTATTGAAGAGAATCTTTTTTATGATCAAATGGGATTGATGAAACAAATCGGTCTAATGTAAAAAATATTCATAAAGGGGAAGAACAGTTTTGACGGAGAATTACAAAAAAATCATTAAAATAGTCAAGAACGGTCCATTTCTAGTTTATGGTGGAATTCCACTGGTTAAACTGATAATCAGTTCAAATGATTCAAATTATCCTTATGAATGGATTGAAAAACAGGTTTATCCTCAGCTGGAAGAATATGCTCTTTGTAGATGCGGAAAATCCGAAAACAAACCATTTTGTGACGGTAATCATGAGAAATTCGACTTTGAAGGTATGGAAACTGCCAGTCGAGAATCTTATCTTAGTGGTGCGAAGGAGATTAATGGACCGGAATTAAAATTAACTGATAATCGGGATTTATGCAATCACGCTGGTTTCTGTAATCGTGCAGGAGGAATTGATTATCTTGTACTGCATTCAGATGATCCAAAGGCGAAAAAAATTGCTATTCAAATTGCGGGTAACTGTAACTCTGGAAGATTAGTGGTCTGGGATAAAAAAACTGGAAAATCAATCGAGCCAGACTTTGAAACATCCATAGCAGTTACTGAGGAACCTGATAAAGGAGTAAGCGGTCCGCTATGGGTTCGAGGAGCTATACCCATCGAATCTTCTAATGGAGACACTTATGAAGTTCGAAACAGGGTCACATTATGTCGTTGTGGTGAATCATCTAATAAACCCTTCTGCGACGGAACCCATATAATGATTGGTTTTAATGATGGTGATGAATCCATTTTAAAAGAATGACTGTAAAAATAAGTTTTTACACTTTTTTTGAGTTTTCATTCTGAATTTTTTTTTTATTGGATTATAAGGAGTGATTTTTAAAATGGAGAAGGCGTGTAACATTTCAGATATTCCCTCGGGTACTATGAAAGGATTCACTGTTAATGATAATTATATTTTGGTTGCTAATGTTGATGGAAATTTTTACGCTGTAGATGCAGTTTGTACTCATATGAGTGGTTTCATACCCGTGGGAAAATTGGAGAAAAAATTTATTATTAGTTGTCCTACACACGGTGCTCAGTATGACGTTAAAACTGGAAAACTTATTAAAGACGTTGATGAAGAGATAAAAGAAGCAACTGGAAGCGGTGCAAGTGATATGCAGATTTATGAAGTATCAATCAAAGACGACTCAATTTTCATTGATCTTTAAAAAGATGCATTTATTATGAAATTATTTCCGAATTTATATTTAGGCTTGAATAATGAAAATACAGCTACAGTAAACATCTCTCCCAAACATTTGAGTTAAATTTTCTTGTGCTGGATATTATTATTCTTGTATTGGTTTTTCGTTTTCATCAATGACTTTCTGTACTAATGCTGAATCTACATAGGCACGTACTTCAATAATTATTTCTTTTTCAAATTTAACTATCCAACAGTAAGTATTATTGAAGGGCATTCCATTTAAAGCAGTTGAAAGGGATATCATTTCCACAACAGCATAATCTTCTTGAACTATGATATTATTAACCTTTAAAATAATTTCTCCTTTTAGTAACTTATTCAATCGTATAAATGTTTTATATACAAATTCTTGTTTGTTTTTATAGACTCCCGCCAATGGGTGAGTTCCCATTACTGTCCAATTAACATTATCTGCTACTTTTTCGAAGAATTTCTCATTTTCACCTATTTGAAGGTAATTAAATAGATCTTCAACATATTCTTGAGAAACAGTCATTAGTCACCACTCCTTCTATTTAAACAGAGAATTTTATAGTCTTGAATCTTCATCCTACAAACCAATTTTAACTCACACTATTTAATTAATATATATTGAAATTGTTAAAAAAATTTTTGGATAAATTAATTTAGAGATAAGTTAATTTAAATTTGGTAAACGTAAATCTTAATGATATATTTAATTAGATTATTCTTCAGAGCTATTTAGTACATAATGCGTACTTCGACCTTTTCCTTTAATTTCTACAACTTCAAGTTTCAATAACTTTTGTAATTCATCAAAGGCAGTTGAATGGGATAAACCAAACATTTCTTGGACATCCCGGTTAGCAATTTTTCCTTTTTCAATTATTTTTTCCACTATTTTCATTTGTCTCTCATTTAATGGAATTTTTCTTTTCTTTTCAAGGAATTTAACATCTTCACTTAATCCAAGGACTTTATCCATAACTGATTTTATACTAACGGCAACACCGTTTGTAAAATATTCAAGCCATAGAGTAATATCTAGTAAATCAGGATTAACTGTTTTTAATGCATCATAGTAACGTGATATATCTATATTATAATACTCATCTAAAGCAAGGAATCTTTTTAAATCATAACTCCTTTTATAAAGCACGGTCATAGCCATAATCCGTGCAGTTCTACCATTTCCATCAATAAAAGGATGAATTCTAAAAAGCTCATAATGAGTTAATCCCGAGACAATGATTGGATTTAAATTTTCTGTTTCGTGAGAATTAATCCACTCCAGAAGGCTTTCAATTAATTCAGGGACTTTGGAAGTTTCTGGTGGTCTGAATATAACTTCACGAGTATCTGGATGGCTAACCACTACTTCGTGATTTCTGAATACACCTCCATCTTCATTATCCTCTAATACGTCTTTGGTTATAATTTTATGAACTTCTAAAAGATCTTCAAATGTAAAAGGATCCTTTGAAGCAAAATCAGGAAGTTTCTCAAGCAATTCAAAGTAGTTGAGCACTTCTTGACGATCTTCTCTTTTAACCTTTACCTCGTGACCCCCAGCTAAAGCTGTAACATCTTCAAAAGTAAGAGAATTACCTTCTATGGCAGTTGAAGAGTGTGCGTTAGTTAAAATAGCTGCTTTTTTTAAGGATAATTCCCAATTAGGAATAAGGGGTGTTTTAATGATAATAGTCTTTGCTTCAGCAATAAAAGTTAGATTATTAACAATGTTATCAGTGTAATGAAAAATTGGTTTAAACATAAGTATAACACATTCTAAATCGTTTTTATATTAAAGTTCCTCATAAATCATTCAGATAAATATGATTTTAAATTGTTATTATTTAACTAAAATGTCTCCGTATTCCATGACATTTTAATTTGATACATTAAAGAAGTAGTTCTAAATTAATATTGTATTAATAAAGATAATAAATTTATAAGAAAAAAATTTTTTGGAGGTATTTTTTAGAATGTTTCCTCATAGAGTTAAAATTATTCGTAATTATAAATCTAAGGATGAGAAAATCTTAATGGATGTTCCTGCGGATATTCAGCCGGAAAAATCTTATTTTGATAATAAGGTGGATATTAAAAAAGGAGATTATGTTTTTGTCCCTGATTTAGATGAACCATTAATCGTTGCAAAAGTGGAGGTTCGTCCTAGGGCAAGAGGCATGTATATTAAAGAAACTAAACTTATCAGTGAGTCGGAATTTTTTGGAAAGTTGGATAAACGTAAAATAGTTCCTCAGGATTTCCAGAATATTAGTAGAGTTATAGAATTAAATAATATTAGTGGTGCTGTTTATTTGAAAGCTTTAGAGAGAAGTATAGAGAATTCCGATGATATACCTTTAAAACAAAAGAATTCTTTAATAATGAAGGTTAGAGAACTTGAAAATGATCCTTATATTAAAGATTTAAGCATTAAACTTTCTTTATCTGAGAAAAAATTAAAAAATTTTAATTTATCAATCTCATATTAAAAAAAACCTAAATAATAAATTTCATATTCAACTTTTATAATTGAATTAAAAAGAGCTTGAGTCTGAAGTGAACCTAAACTTAAAAGTTTTATCTATAAAAATTTAATTTTTATGATAACTATTTGAGTTTTTTAAAGAATATTTTTATTAACTATTGATGGGTGAATTTATATTATGGATCCTATTTTTTATTATATTCTAACTTTAATTACGTTATCATCTTCTTTTTGGTTTTGTTATTTACTTTACAGGTTCAGATCACGCATAATAGTTCCTAAAAGTGATGATATTAGTTTACATTATTCTCCAATTCTAGCTAATGCTATTGATGGCTCTACATGGTCGAAGAGGGTGGGGTATGTGGATATTGATGGATTTATCGCTACTATATTTGACTTGGTGAGTAGAGAGTATTTGAAAGTTCATTATAGTGGTGATGAAATAATTGGATTGGAAATTGTGGGTCGTAAATTGAATCTTGAACCTTTTGAGGTTTATATTCTACATTACTTTAAAAGTATTAGTAAACATGATAATTTAGTTAAAATTAAAAGTTTTGATATGACGACTGATAAGTCTCATGCTGACCCTAATTTTATTCAAGATTTAATTAAAATAATCAGATCTGAACGGATAAAAGAAAGAACTTTTAAAACGTCTCAGAACATGTTTTATCACTGGAAGGAGCATGTCTTCAATGAGTACTATACCAGTGGTGATAAGTTATTTA
>Ga0182030_10015382_pt1 | contig 15003 bp, 15 predicted proteins | sample 812S3MmetaG_FD_121299 | JGI IMG/M metagenome (GOLD analysis project Ga0182030, IMG submission 121299) | Permafrost microbial communities from Stordalen Mire, Sweden - 812S3M metaG (Illumina Assembly) | ecosystem: Environmental > Terrestrial > Soil > Wetlands > Permafrost | place: Sweden... | reverse complement strand
CGTTGACCAAACTTATCCGTACTCAACAGTTCATGGATCGTCACGAAGTTACCGTCGGACTTAGACATCTTCCTGCCTTCGACTTCTACAAAGCCGTTGTGCATCCAGTAATTGGCCATCGCCGGCGTGCCGTGCGCGCAACGCGACTGCGCGATTTCGTTTTCATGGTGCGGGAAGATCAGGTCGAGGCCGCCGCCATGAATATCGAACACGGCGCCGAGATAGGCATCGCTCATCGCCGAGCACTCGATGTGCCAGCCCGGCCGGCCGCGGCCCCACGGGCTTTCCCAGCCGGGTTCGTCCGCCGTCGATTGTTTCCACAGCACGAAATCGGTCGGATGTCGTTTGTGGGCATCGACCGCGACGCGGGCGCCGGCCTGCTGCTCGTCGAGCCTGCGGCCGGACAGCGCGCCATAGTCGAGCATCGACTGGGTATCGAACAGAACTTCGCCGCCGGCCTGATAGGCATGGCCGCGGCTGATCAATTGCTGGATCATCGTCACCATGTCGGTCTTGCCGTCGGCGCGCGGCAGCACGAAATCGGTGGCGCGCGGCTCGAAGGTCGGCGGCAGCGCGCCGAGCGCAGCGACGTCGGCGTGAAACTGGCGGGCGGTGTTCTCGGTGACCTTGCGGATCGCCTCATTGAGCGGCAGGCCGGGAAAATCCCGCGCGGCGCGGTCGTTGATCTTGTCGTCGACGTCGGTGATGTTGCGGACATAGGTAACGTGATCCTCGCCGTAGAGGTGCCGCAGCAAGCGGAACAGCACGTCGAACACGATTACCGGGCGCGCATTGCCGATATGGGCGAAGTCATAGACCGTCGGCCCGCAGACATACATGCGCACATTGCCGGGATCGAGCGGCACGAAGCCGCGCTTTTCCCTGGTCATGGTATCGTAGAGTCGCAAGTCCATGGGTATCCCGTCCGTTGCGGCCGGGCGTCCAGTGATCTCAAGTGAGAAAAGACGGCCTCAGCCAGCGAATCGCTAGCTCATAATCTCGCGGCAAATGCCACAGATGACGAGGAAACCGTTCATGGAACTACCATGGGCCAGCCCGGGGGACCGCGTCAAGAGCCTGTGGAGGGCCGATTCCGGCCATCAAACCGCCCCGACCGCCATGGTTAAGCATTATTTACGGCTTTGGGCTTATCACATGAGGGCGGTCCTCCGATTCCTTGGTGCAGCATGAGATCCCTATCAGCGCTATTGGCGTGCCTATCCCTGCTCGCCGCCTCCGCAGCGTCGGCCGACAGCCGCGTTTTCATCGTCGAGAACCAGGCCGATGGTTACGGCGTCGACCAGTGCCTCGCCAACGGCGAAAAATGCGGCGCACATGCTGCCCGTTCCTACTGCCAGTCGCGGGATTTCGCCCAGGCCTCGTCCTACCGGCGCGTCGATCCCGACGAAATCACCGGCTCGGTTCCCAAGTCGGGCGAGAACTGCAAGCACGCCGGTTGCGGCGAATACGTCGCCATTACCTGCCAGCGCTGAGCCCGTTGTCGCGATAAAAATCAAGGCAAAAATACCAGGTCGTCCTGCCACACCGGCGCCCCGGAAACGACGTGACGCTGCCCTGAGAAGCGGCTATGTGAAGCCGCGTTGGCCCCGCCTCTGGCATCCAGGCCGCGCGGAGTCGTTCAAATGGCCGGATATGCCTGAAACGCTGATTGTCCCCTTCTTCCGATTGATGCTGGCCTGCGCCGCGCTGCTCGGCGTGCTCGCGCCGGGCGTTGGCGCGTTTGCGCAAACCAACCCGGCGGCGGCGCCGCAGCAGGGCGCGCCGGTCAATCCGATGTGTCCGCGGCTGGAAGCCCAATTGGCGACCATCGACCATGGCGGCGGCAGTGGCGACCCGGCCAGAGACGACCAGATCCGCCGCTACCAGGATGCCGCGACCAAGCAGCAAAGCGAGCTCGATCGTGTCACCTCGCAGGCCAAGCGGATGGGCTGCGACAGTTCGGGGTTTTTCTCGCTGTTCAGCGGCCAGTCGGCGCAGTGCGGTCCGGTCAACAACCAGATACAGCAGATGCGGGCCAATCTCGATCAGATCACCACCAGCCTCGAGCGGTTGCGCGGCGGCTTCGGCAGCCCCGACCGCGACAATCAGCGCCGCTCGGTGCTGACCGCGCTGGCGCAGAACAATTGCGGGCCGCAATATGTCAATGCCGCGCCGGGTCCGGGTAATTTTCTCAACAATCTGTTCGGCAACAACAATCCGGGCGCGCCCGGCGCCGATCTCGGTCCGCAGTCCGGAACCTATCGTACGGTCTGCGTCCGCAGTTGCGACGGATTCTATTTTCCGATCTCGTTCGCCACCGTGCCCGCCAAGTTTCCTGACGACGAAAAGACCTGCAAGGCGCTCTGCCCGGCAACCGACGCCAGCCTGTTCAGCTATCGCAACCCCGGCGAGGACATCAACCAGGCGGTGTCGATCAACGGTCAGCCCTATGCGTCGTCACCGAATGCGTTCCATTACCGTCAGGAGTTCAATCCCTCCTGTTCCTGCAAGGCCCCCGGCCAGACCTGGTCCGACGCCTTGAAGTCGATCGACGACAAGGCCGCCGCCGAAGGGCAAGGCGACATCATCGTCACGGAAGAGAGCGCGAAGAAAATGTCACGGCCGCTGCCGAAAGCGGCTCCGGTGGTGGCCAAGAAAGGCGCCCCTGCGGCAAGCACGACCACCGCAACGGCCCCCGATGCTCCGGCCGCTGACGCTTCGACGTCCACCACCGCGCCGGACAACAAGCAGATCCGTTCGGTCGGTCCGACCTTCATCCCGGCGCGTTAGGGCACCATCCGCCAGGTCTGCCTTCTATCCGTCAAACGCTTCCGCCGATCCGCGGCTGCCGCGCGACACCAGCCGATCATCGGGCTCGGGCAGCGGCTGGCCGCTATCGCGAAATCGGTTGGTGATGGGATAGCGGCGGTCGCGGCCGAAATTCCGGCGCGTCACCTTGACGCCGGGGGCGGCCTGCCGCCGTTTGTACTCGGCGATGTTGAGCAGGCGATCGACCCGCGCCACGATCTCGCGATCGAACCCGGCGGCGACGATCGTGGCCAGCGGCTGTTCGCGCTCGACCAGCCGTTCCAGGATCGCGTCCAGCATGTCGTAAGGCGGCAGCGAATCCTGATCGGTCTGGTTTTCGCGCAGCTCCGCGGTCGGCGGCCGGGTGATGATGTTGACCGGAATGACCTCGCCCGCCGGACCCAGCGCTCCCACCGGCTTCCATGAATTGCGCAGGCTGGAGAGCCGAAACACCTCGGTCTTGTAGAGATCCTTGATCGGGTTGAAGCCGCCATTCATGTCGCCATAGAGCGTGGCGTAGCCGACCGACATTTCCGACTTGTTGCCGGTGGTGACCACCATGGCGCCCGATTTGTTGGAGATCGCCATTAGCAGGGTGCCGCGGGTGCGGGCCTGCAAATTCTCTTCGGTGATATCGCGCGGCAGGCCGGCGAAGGTGCCGGACAAAATCTCTTCAAAGCCGTTCACCGCCGCTGCGATCGGCAGCACCTCGTAGCGGATGCCGAGCGCCTGGGCGAGCCTGGCGGCGTCGTCGAGCGAGACCTGGGCGGTAAACCGGAACGGCAGCATCACGCCGCGGACACGCTCCGCCCCCAGCGCATCGACCGCCATCGCCGCGCACAGCGCCGAGTCGATGCCGCCGGACACCCCGAGCAGCACGCCGGGAAATCCGTTCTTGCCGACATAGTCGCGCAGCCCGAGCACGCAGGCGGCATAATCGCCGCGGTCGCCATCGAGAACGGGCGCCACCGGCCCGGCGCAGCGCCAGCCGCTCGGGCCCTTGCTCCAGCGCAATGTGGTGATGGTTTCCTCGAACGCCGGCAGTTGCGCCGCCACCGAGAGATCGGCATTCAACGCAAACGAGGCGCCGTCGAATACCAGTTCGTCCTGGCCGCCGACCTGATTGAGATAGATCAGCGGCAGCCCGCTCTCGGTCACGCGGGCGACGGCGATCGACAGCCGCAGATCGTTCTTGTCGCGCGCATAGGGCGAGCCGTTCGGCACGATCACGATTTCCGCGCCGGTCTCGGCGAGACATTCGACGACGTTCTCGTAGTCCTCGGATTCCTCGAGCCAGATGTCCTCGCAAATGGGAACGCCGACCCGAATGCCGCGGATAGTCACCGGCCCGGCGGCGGGCCCGCGCGCGAACAGCCGCTTTTCGTCGAACACGCCATAATTCGGCAGGTTGGCCTTGAAGCGAAGCGCCGCAATTCGCCCGCCGTCCAGCAAGGCGCAGGCGTTGTAAAGCTTGCCGTCCTCGACCCAGGGACTGCCGATCAGCATCGCCGGGCCGCCATCGGCGGTGTCGCGCGCCAGCTGCTCGATGGCGGCACGGCAGGCCGACTGAAACGCCGGCTTCAACACCAGATCTTCCGGCGGATAACCGGCGATGAACAGTTCGGGGAAGACCACGAGTTCGGCGCCGTCGGCGCGCGCCTGCGCACGCGCGGCGCGGGCCTTGGCGGCGTTGCCGGCGACGTCGCCCACCGTCGGGTTCAACTGGGCGAGCGTGATGGTAAACTGGGCGGCAGGTTCGGTCATCGGGCGATGGTGCCTTGCGCAGGCGCAAACTGCAATTGCATGCTTCAGATCGCGCCCATGCGTTCGGCGATGGCGAACAGCCAGAACAGGCCTGCCATCACCAGGGCGACGCCCACGGCCGCCGAGCCCATGTCCTTGACCCGGCCGATCTGCGGATCATGATCGGTGGTCAGCCGGTCGGACAGCTTCTCGATCGCGGTATTGAGCAATTCGACCACCAGCACCATCGCGATCACGGCGATCAGCTCGACGCGGCGCATCATGGTCACGCCGATCAGCCACGCCAGCGGCAAAGCCAGCGCCAGGGCAAACAGCTCTTCGCGAACGGCCTGTTCCGAGCGGATCGCAAAAGCCAGCCCGTTGCGCGTATTGATCGTCGCCCGCCAGAACCGCAGCAACTCAAAGTCCCGCCGCGACCGGCAGCGGCTCGGCCTTGTTGCCGCGCTCCTGTTTCAGCAATTCGGCGATCAGGAAAGCCATGTCGATCGACTGTTCCGCGTTGAGGCGGGGATCGCAGACGGTGTGATAGCGATCGTTGAGATCCTCGTCGGTGATGGCACGCGCACCGCCGATGCATTCGGTGACGTCCTGGCCGGTCATTTCCAGATGGACGCCGCCGGCGTGGGTGCCCTCGGCAGCGTGGATGGTGAAGAACGACTTCACCTCCGACAGGATGCGGTCGAACGGGCGGGTCTTGTAGCCTGATGTCGAGGTGATGGTATTGCCGTGCATCGGATCGCATGACCAGACCACCACCCTGCCCTCGCGCTGCACCGCGCGGAGCAGCGGCGGCAGGTAGTCGGCGATCTTGTCCGAACCGAAGCGGCTGATCAGGGTCAGGCGTCCGGGCTCATTGTCCGGATTGAGCACGTCGATCAGCCGCAACAGATCGTCCGGCTTGAGCGACGGGCCGCATTTCAGTCCGATCGGATTCCTGATGCCGCGGAAATATTCCACATGGCCGTGATCGAGCTGGCGGGTGCGGTCGCCGATCCAGATCATATGGCCCGAAGTCGCATACCAGTCGCCGGTGGTCGAATCGACCCGGGTAAACGCCTGCTCGTAGCCGAGCAGCAGCGCTTCGTGGCTGGTGTAGATATCGGTGGCGCGCAATTCGGGATGGCTTTCGAGATCGAGACCGCAGGCACGCATGAAATTCAGCGCGTCCGAAATCCGATCCGCCAGTTCCTTGTAACGGCGCGATTGCTGGGAATCCTTCAGAAAACCCAGCATCCACTGGTGCACGCTGCCGAGATTGGCGAAGCCGCCGGTGGCGAAGGCGCGCAGCAGATTGAGGGTCGCCGCCGACTGCCGATAGGCCATCAGCTGGCGCTGCGGATCGGGGGTGCGCGATTGCGCCGTGAAGGCGATATCGTTGACGATGTCGCCGCGGTAGCTCGGCAATTCGACGTCGCCGATCTTCTCCATCGGCGACGAGCGCGGCTTGGCGAACTGGCCGGCAATCCGGCCGACCTTGACCACCGGCAACGCGCCGGCATAGGTCAGCACCACCGCCATCTGCAGCAGCACGCGGAAAAAATCCCTGATGTTGTTGGCGCCGTGCTCGGCAAAGCTCTCCGAGCAGTCGCCGCCCTGAAGCAGGAAAGCCTCGCCGGCGGCAACGCGCCCCAGCGCCTTTTTCAAGTTGCGGGCCTCACCTGCAAAAACCAGCGGCGGAAACGTGGCAAGCTGCGCCTCGACGTCCGCCAATGCCTTCGCATCGGGGTAATCCGGTATTTGCAGTACCGGCTTGGCGCGCCAGCTATCGGGTGTCCACCGCTCGGACATGAGGTCAACTCCTGAACAATAACCGCTACTTATCGGAGGTAGCGGAGGGCCGGGTTATACACAGGCTGCGGACGGACCGCCAGTTGGTTTTCTGACCGCAGAGACAAGCCCTTGCGGCAAAAGCCGAATTCGCATTTGCTGAGGCGATCGCGAAGGCACGGGGGAATCGCGGTGGCAGAGGCTGCGCTGGACGACGTATTCATCGACGACATCACCCTCCCCGCCACCGACGGGTATTTGCTCGGGGCGACCCTGTTTTTGCCCCGCGGCGCCAAGCGCCATGCCGTCCTGATCAATTCGGCCGCAGCGGTGCCGCGCAAGGTCTATCGAGGATTCGCCGGCTATCTGGCGCGGCGCGGCTGCGCGGTGCTGACCTATGACTATCGTGGCACCGGCGACTCCCGGCAGAAGGCGCTGGTCGGCTACAATCAGCCGAAATCGCTGGTTGGCTTCAAGGCCTCGATGTCGGACTGGGTGGCGCTCGATGTCACCGCCGCGGTGGCCTGGATGCGCGAACGCTACAAGAGCCTGCCGCTCAATTATGTCGGCCATTCGTTCGGCGGCCAGGCGCTCGGACTTGCCGCCAACAACAGCGAGGTCTCGCGCGCGCTGTTGATCGCGGCCCAGGCCGGATACTGGAAGCTGATGGCCTCGCCGGAACGCTATCGCGTCTTCGCGATGCTGAATTTCGTCGGCATTCCCCTCACCCGGCTCTTGGGCTATGCGCCGGGCTGGAGCGGGTTGGGCGAGGATTTGCCGAAGGGCGTATTTGAGCAATGGGTCGGCTGGGTCATGAGCCCACGCTATCTGTTCGACGATCGCAGTCTCAAGGCTTTGGCGAATTTTCCGCACTATCGCGGCGCGTTGCGAGCGCTGTGCTTTTCCGACGATCCGTGGGCGACGAGGCCCGCGGTCGAACTGCTTTGTTCGGGTTTCGCCTCGACCAAGCCGGAAATCCTCACCGTCACACCCGCCGACGCGGCAGCAACCAGGATCGGCCATCTCGGATTCTTTCGCGCCGATCATCGCGACACGCTGTGGCGAGGTGCGGCGGAATGGATCCAGGTAGCGGAATAGGATCAGACACGGGAAGAAGGATTATTCCGCGGCTTCCCGCACATAGCGCACCGTCGGCGTCCGCATGGTCACGAGTTCCTCCGCGGCGGTCGGATGCAAGGCGATGGTGGCGTCAAAATCAGCCTTGGTCGCTTTCATCTTGACCGCGATGGCGACGACCTGCGCCATTTCGGCGGCGGCATCGCCGACGATATGGCATCCGACCACGCGGTCGCTGCTGCCATCCACCACCAGCTTCATCAGAACGCGGGTATCGCGGCCTGACATCGTCGATTTGATCGGCCTGAAATCGGTCTTGTAGATATCGACGTGACTGAATTGCGCTCGGGCCTGCGCCTCGGTCAATCCCACCGTTCCGACTTCGGGCTGCGAGAACACTGCGGTCGGAATATCGGCGTGATCGACTTGCACCGGGCGCTTGCCGAACACGGTGTCGGCAAAGGCGTGGCCCTCGCGGATCGCCACCGGGGTCAGATTGAGGCGATGGGTGACGTCGCCGATCGCGTAGATGTTCGGCGCCGAGGTCTGCGAGAAGCCGTCGACGGCGATGCCGCCATTGTTCGGATTGATCGCGACGCCGGCCTTCTCGAGTCCGAGATTGGCTACATTCGGATGTCGTCCGATCGCGAACATCACCTGGTCGGAGGCGATGCTCGAGCCGTTCGACAGATGCGAGGTGAATTCCTTGCCGTGCCTGTCGACCTTGTTGACGGTACAGCCGGTGAGAATGGTAATGCCATCCTTCTCCATCTCGCCCCGCACGTGGCTGCGGACGTCCTCATCGAAGCCGCGCAGTACATTGTCGCCGCGGTAGATCACGGTCACGTCGCAGCCGAAGCCGGCAAAGATACCGGCAAATTCCAGCGCGATATAGCCGCCGCCCTGAATCACGATGCGCTTCGGCAACTCCGGCAGATGAAATACCTCGTTCGACGAAATCACGTGCTCGATACCGGGAATCGCCGGTCCGTGATTGGGGGCGCCGCCGGTCGCGATCAGTACATATTTGGCCGTCACCGCTTCGCCATTCGCAAGACGAAGCGTATGGGCATCTTCCAGCACCGCGCGGGTCTTGACGACGCGTGCGCCGGACTTTTCGACATTGGCGGTGTAGATGCCCTCGAGCCGCGCGATCTCCTTGTCCTTGTTGGCGATCAGCGTCGGCCAGTCGAACGTCGCCGAAGGGATGGTCCAGCCGAAGCCCGCGGCGTCGGCGATCTCATGATGAATGTGAGATCCAAGCACCAGCAGCTTCTTCGGAACGCAGCCGCGTATCACGCAGGTGCCCCCCATCCGGTATTCTTCGGCAACCACGACCCGCGCGCCATGGCCGGCGGCGATCCGGGCGGCGCGCACCCCGCCCGAACCACCTCCGATGACAAACAGATCGACGTCGAACTCAGCCATAACCGCCTCGAGCGAACAGCATTCCTGGATCAGATTTCCTTGCCGCGCTTGCGCATTTCGGCGCGGAATTCCGCATTGACCGTTTCGGCAAAAGCCTGCGCCCACTTGTTCATGTAGGACATGCTCATTTGAATTGCCACGGGCTCGGTCGACAGCAATTTCTGACCCAGCGGGGTCTTGTAGAACGCCACGATGTCCTTCAGCTCCTGCTCGGTAAACTCGTTGGCGTAGATCTGCGCCATGCCGTCGCCGATTTCCTTGGTGCGGCCGGCCAGGTTCTGGGCGACGATGGGGGCGACCTCGTTGAGATCCTTCTGGTAGTTGAGGTTGTTCTGCAGCAGAACATCCTTGGTTTTCTGCACGATACTGGGGACGGCGTTCTGGTACACTTGGCTCGCATGCTTCATGTTCAGGATTTCGGTGGCCGCCGCGATGGCTGCCGGCGAAGCCGGCTTGAGCGGTGCCGTCGACTGCGCCGCGGCAGGATGCCCGCCCAGGGCCAGTCCCAGCGCCAGACCCGCGGCCGACAAAATTCTCGAAAGGTTGTTCATTCCGATTCTCCTCAATTGCGGCCTTAAGGCCGTTCAAAAATGCGAATTCCTTCAGGACCTGCCAGCATCGCCATGCTGGCAAGACCAACAAACAACCCGTGCTCGACGACGCCCGGTATCGCGGTCAGCAAACCTGCCAGGCGTGGAGCATCGAGGATCCGGCCGAGATGAGCATCGACGATCCAGTGGCCGCCATCGGTGACAAAAACGTGGCCATCCTTGCTCTTCCGGACCACCATTTGCCCGGAAACGCCGGTTTCCGCAAATGCCCCGGCCATGGCGCGTTGCGTCGCGGCGAGGCCGAACGGAACGACCTCCACCGGCAGCGGAAAGCGGCCGAGCGCTTCGACCCATTTGGAATCGTCGGCGATCACGATCATGCGGTCCGACGCCGTGGCAACGATCTTTTCGCGCAGCAATGCGCCGCCGCCGCCCTTGATGAGATTGAGCGCGGAATCGATTTCGTCGGCGCCGTCGACCGTCAGATCGAGCCGGTCAATGTCATCGAGGGTAGTCAGCGCGATGCCGCAGCGCAGCGCGTCGGCGCGAGTGGTTTCCGATGTCGGCACGCCGACCACGTTCAGCCCGGCGCGCACCCGCTCGCCGAGAAGTTCGACGAAATGTTTCGCGGTCGAACCGGTGCCTAACCCCAGCTTCATGCCGTCACGCACGAACTCGAGCGCGCGAGCCGCCGCTTGCCGTTTCAATTGGTCCATGTCCACTTGCAAATGAACCTCCCAATAAGATGCCGACCTGCAACCCGCGGCGCGGGCATGTCCCGCGTCTACTAGCGTCGTTTTGGCGTCAGGAACAGCGCTATCCGTGCCGGACGGGGCACGACTTTGGTCAATCCGCCACTTTGTCCATCGCCGCCTGGATGGCGGCAAAACGCGCGTCTACCTGATCACGCATATTCGGGTGCGTGAACACGTAAAGTTCATCGTTCCTGACAGCGTCGAGGACACGCCGGGCGACGGCCGCAGGCTCCAGTCCGGCCTGCAGGCGTTTGGCGATTTCGGCCACCATCGCAGCCGCCGCGCTGGCCGGATCCGGCGCCTGCGTCGGACCGTAGCGATGCGGCCGGTTGCGGCCGCTCTCGCCGATGCCGGTGCGCACGAAGCTCGGGCACAGCACGCTGACCCCAATTCCGAGCGGCTTGACCTGCGCCGCCAGACCTTCCGACATGCCGACCACCGCGAACTTGCTCGCCGCGTAAGGGCTGAAACCCAAGTCGCTGACCATCCCGGCCATCGAAGCGGTATTGACGATGTGGCCGCCCTCACCGTGGCCGCGGATGTGCGGAAGGAAGGTCCGGATACCGTGAAGCACTCCCATCATGTTGACCTCGAGCACCCAGCGCCAATTGTCGAGCGAGACGTTGTCGATGCCGCCGCCGGCGGCGACACCGGCATTATTGCAAACCAAATGGACGTTTCCAAAGGCGGCAAAGGTCGCCGTCGCCGCACGCTCGAGGCTCGAGGGGTCGGCGACGTCGCAGATGACGCCACGGATGTCGGGCCCGGTATTTTCCAGGCTTTTGACCGCCGCCGCCAACGCATCGGTCTCGATATCGGCGAGCATGACGTTCATGCCGGCTTGCGCGAAGGCCCGGCCGAGCGCCAGCCCGATACCACTGGCTCCGCCTGTCACGAAGGCTGTCTTGCCGCCGAGTTCCCGCATGATTCTCCCCCTCGCCGTCGCCGGATTTTGGCCAGATGCCTGCCGCCCCTCCTTGCATGATTGGAGGCGGACCGGTAGCGATTTCCGGATGACCTCGGTTCGCACAGTCGTATTCGATCTTGACGGCACGCTGGTGGATACGGCGCCCGACCTGATCAACGCGCTCAACTTCATTCTCGACCGCGAGGGGTTGCCGCCGGTCCCGCTCCATGCCGCGCGCAACATGATCGGCGCCGGCGCCCGCCGATTGCTCGAACGCGGCCTGGAGCTGGAGGGCCGCTTCGCGAGCGTGGCCGACATCACCCGCCTGACCGGCGATTTCATCGACTACTACGCGGCCCATATCGCCGACGTGTCGCGGCCGTTCGACGGGCTGGAAGGCGCGCTTGATGACCTGCAGGCGCAGGGCTATCGCTTTGCCGTCTGCACCAACAAGCTGGAATGGTTGTCGAAGCTGTTGCTCGATCGGCTGGGATTGAGCGGGCGATTTTCCGCGATTTGCGGCGCCGACACGTTCGGCATTTCGAAGCCCGATCCAGCCATCCTGCAGCAGACGGTGGCGCGCGCGGGCGGACAGCTGTCGTCGGCGATCATGGTCGGCGATGCCGGTCCCGATATCGGCGTGGCCCGTCGCGCCGGCATTCCGGTGATCGGCGTCGAATTCGGATATACCGAGGTTCCCATTGCCGATCTCAAGCCCGATCGGTTGATCAGTCACATGAACCAGTTGCCGGCCGCCGTCGAAAGCCTGAAGCAGCACCGAGATACCGCATAATCGTTTGATTTTGTTTCTATACTTTTCCAGGCCCGTTTCCGGCGTTAACCATCAATTAACGATGCGGGTCCGCACGGTTGCGCGGCCGTGCGGACACTCCTATGGTCGAGCCGGGGATTGTGGCAGTTAGCCGCACTAGAAGTGACGGATTGGTCATGCGTCGTGTCATCGTGATTGCCGCAACGGGATTGAGCCTGGCCGGCTGCTCCTCGTTTTCGTTGGACGTCTTCAAGCCGACGCCGCCAACGGTGCAGCTCCAGCTCCAATCGACGCCGCCGGGCGCCGATGCCCGCACCTCGCTGGGACCGGGCTGCAAGACACCCTGTACCGTGTCGATAACCGTACCCGACAACGGCTTCTCGGTCACCTACAGCATGATCAAGTTCCAGACCGCCACGATTCCGGTGCAGGTCATTCGCAACCCCGGCGATTTCACCACGGCTTCGACGACGACGCTGGATCCCAATCCCGTGGTCGCGGAACTTCAGCCGCTCGGCCCACCGCCGAGGCCGGAACGCAAGATGATGCGGCCGAAAAAGCCGAAAAAACCCAAGGGTGCCCCGCCACCTGACGCGGGCTCGCCGTTCCCGGAGCCGGGGCAAGCGCCGCCGCCGGCAGCAGCTCCGCCGCCCGCGCCCAGCCGCTGATTGCTTGCACTGCACCAAAAAAAGCGCGGATTGTGCGCGGACAGCAACGTGCCTAGATTGTCAGCGCGGGGTGGTTTCCCGCGTTGCCGGCTCTCAGCCGGCTGCGGTTGTCACGCCGGAAAAGGCACATTGAATGAACGGACCCCTGCTTGGCGCTCCGCGATCGCTGTCCGGTCCGATGACCGATCCGTTCGGTCGGACCATCAGCTATCTGCGCGTATCGGTCACCGATCGCTGCGATCTGCGCTGCTTCTATTGCATGTCCGAAGACATGACATTTCTGCCCAAGGCCGATCTGCTCACGCTCGAGGAGCTTGACCGGCTTTGCTCGGCCTTCATTGCCAAGGGGGTACGAAAATTGCGGCTCACCGGCGGGGAACCGCTGGTCCGGCGCAATGTGATGTCGCTGGTGCGCTCGCTCTCGCGCCATCTCGGCACCGGTGCGCTGAAGGAACTGACGCTGACCACCAACGGCTCGCAGCTGGCGCGGTTCGCCAGTGAATTGCGGGACTGTGGCGTACGCCGCATCAACGTATCGCTGGATACGCTGGACGCGGCGAAATTCCGCGCCATCACCCGCTGGGGCGATCTCGACAAGGTTTTGGCCGGCATCGAGGCGGCGCGATCGGCGGGTCTATCGGTCAAGATCAACGCGGTCGCGCTGAAGAACATGAACGAGGACGAAATCCCCGCGCTGATGCAATGGGCGCACGGCAAGGACATGGCGCTGACGCTGATCGAGGTGATGCCGATGGGCGACATCGGCGAAGGACGCATCGACCAGTATGTGCCGCTGTCGCTGCTGCGCGCGCGTCTCGCCAAGCTATATACATTGACCGATCTCGACGACGACACCGGCGGCCCCGCGCGTTACGTCCGCGTCAGCGAAACCGGCGGCAAGCTCGGCTTCATCACGCCGATGACCCATAATTTCTGCGAATCCTGCAACCGGGTGCGGATCACCTGCACCGGCACCCTGCATACCTGCCTCGGCCATGAGGATGCCTCCGATCTGCGCAGGCCGTTGCGGGCGTCGGCCGACAACGACCTGCTCGGCGCGGCGATCGATCGCGCCATCGGCCTGAAACCGAAGGGCCACGACTTCATCATCGATCGCCGGCACAACCGCCCGAGCGTCAGCCGCCACATGAGCGTGACCGGCGGCTGAATGCCCCCCGCGGCCGGCTCAGCGGATCCTGCAACCGTTTGATTCCGCGTCAATTTGCCGATTTTCCAATTGACGCCGCCACGACGCGCTGAAATGGTGCGGCGGCTTCGATGCCTGCCCGGCTGCACGGGCCGCTGCGCCCCTTCGGTGCGGTCAAGACGGCAGAGGCGCAATGGGGGAGGACAACGTTGCAATCGCTCCAGCAGATGCGGCGTGGCTGCGCACACCCAGTGCGTGGTGGCGAAGCGATTCCGATTGCAACGATCGGCGCGGTCTGACCGCCAGCGCCGGGGAGAACATGATGCGACCATTGTTGGCGATCAGCCAAGCCATCGACCATATCAATGAGAAGATCGGCTATGTCTGCAATCTTCTGGTACTGGCGGCCTGCCTGGTCAGCGCCGGCAACGCTATGATCCGCTATGCGTTCGGCTACAGTTCGAATGGCTGGCTCGAACTGCAGTGGTACATGTTCGCCATCCTGGTGATGTTCGGCGCTTCCTACACCTTCAAGCGCAACGAGCATGTCCGGGTCGAGATCTTCTACCTGTTCCTGTCCGAGCGCGGCCAGCTCTGGCTCGATCTGATCGGCACCCTGTTTTTCCTGATCCCGTCCTGCCTGCTGCTCAGCTATCTGTCCTGGCCCTTCTTCCATCAGGCCTACGCGGTCGGCGAAATGTCGGGTAACGCCGGTGGCCTGATCCGCTGGCCGATCAAATTCGTCATCCCGTCCGGCTTCGTGATGCTGGCCTTGCAAGGCGTCTCGGAGGTGATCAAGCGAGTAGCCGCGCTGCAGGGCCAGGTGAAGATCGATGCGAAATACGAGAGGCCGACGCAATGATTTCGCTGGAAATGATGCCGCCGCTGATGTTCGGCGGCCTGGTTCTGGCGATGCTGATCGGCTTCCCGGTGGCGTTTACGCTGGCCGCGGTCGGGCTTTCGTTCGGCTTCCTGGCCATTGATCTCGGCTTTTTCGACCTGAATTTTCTGCAGGCGATTCCGGGCCGGGTGTTCGGCAGCGTGCTTTCCAACGAGCTGTTGCTGGCGATTCCGTTCTTCACCTTCATGGGCGCAATCCTCGAACGATGCGGCCTTGCCGAAGACATGCTGGATTCGATGGGCCAGCTGTTCGGCCCGATCCGCGGCGGCCTCGGCTATTCGGTGATCCTGGTCGGATTCATCCTCGGCGCCATCACCGGCACGGTGGCCGCGCAAGTCATCGCCATGGCGCTGATCTCGATGCCGGTGATGATGCGCTACGGCTACAACATCCGCTACATCACCGGCGTGCTGGCGGCCTCCGGCACCATCACCCAGCTGGTGCCGCCATCGCTGGTG
>Ga0182030_10015381_pt1 | contig 15004 bp, 11 predicted proteins | sample 812S3MmetaG_FD_121299 | JGI IMG/M metagenome (GOLD analysis project Ga0182030, IMG submission 121299) | Permafrost microbial communities from Stordalen Mire, Sweden - 812S3M metaG (Illumina Assembly) | ecosystem: Environmental > Terrestrial > Soil > Wetlands > Permafrost | place: Sweden... | reverse complement strand
ATCATCATTCCCGATTCAGCTAAAGAGAAGCCGCAGCAGGGCGAAGTCATTGCTGTCGGCAAGGGCAAGTCGAACGACGAGGGCAAGGTCTTCCCGCTCGACGTGAAGAAGGGCGACACCATCCTCTTCGGCAAATACTCGGGCACTGAAATCAAGCTGGACGGCGAAGAGTTCCTGATCATGCGCGAAGAAGAAGTCCTCGGCATCGTCAAGAAATAGCACTTCGTGCCGTTCTCGACGCTTCGCGTGAAGACATCGACTACGGACATCAAAGTTCCGCAACAACAAAACTTTCGATCGGCCCAATGAGCCGGTAACAGGAGCAGCACAAATGGCAAAGCAAATTCTGCATGGAGAAGAGTCACGGCAGGCAATCCTGCGTGGCGTCAACATTCTGGCTGACGCGGTGAAGGTCACGCTCGGCCCCAAGGGACGCAACGTCGTCATCGAGAAGAAGTTCGGTTCGCCGACCATCACCAAGGACGGGGTCACCGTCGCCAAGGAGATCGAGCTGAAAGACGGGCTGGAGAACATGGGCGCGCAGATGGTGCGCGAAGTTGCCTCCAAGACCTCCGACGTGGCCGGCGACGGCACCACCACTGCGACCGTTCTGGCCCAGGCGATCTATCGCGAGGGCGTGAAGACGGTGGCCGCGGGCGCCAACCCGATGGCGCTGAAGCGCGGCATCGACAAGGCAGTCGAGGCCATCATCGGCAAGCGCGACAAGGACGGCGTGGTCCATGGCGGCGCGCTGAACAAGTTGTCGAAGCCTGTTTCCGGCGACATGATCGCGCAGGTCGGCACCATCTCGGCCAACTCGGACGAGCAGATCGGCACCATCATCGCCGAGGCGATGAACAAGGTTGGCAAGGACGGCGTCATCACCGTGGAAGAGTCGCGCACCATGGAGACGCAGCTTGAAGTGGTCGAGGGCATGCAGTTCGACCGCGGCTACCTGTCGCCCTACTTCGTCACCGACGCGGAGCGCATGGAAGCCGCGCTGGAGAACCCCTACATCCTCATCTATGAGAAGAAAATCTCCTCGATGAAGGACCTGCTGCCGCTGCTCGAATCCATCGCCCGCACCGCCAAGCCGCTGCTGATCATCGCAGAAGACGTGGACGGCGAAGCGCTGGCGACCCTGGTGGTGAACAAGCTGCGCGGCACGCTGAACGTCGCGGCGGTGAAGGCCCCCGGTTTCGGCGACCGGCGCAAGGCCATGCTGCAGGACATTGCCATCCTCACCGGCGGCAAGGCGGTCACTGAGGACCTCGGCATCAAGCTCGAGGGCGTCAAGATCGAGGACCTGGGCACCGCCAAGCGCGTCACCATCGACAAGGACAACACCACCATCATCGACGGCGGCGGCAAGGACGGCGAGGTCGAGGGCCGGGTGAAGGAGATCCGCGCTCAGATCGACAAGACCACCTCCGACTACGACCGCGAGAAGCTGCAGGAGCGGCTGGCCAAGCTGGTGGGCGGCGTTGCCGTCATCAAGGTCGGCGCAGCTACCGAGACCGAGATGAAGGAGAAGAAGGCGCGCGTCGAGGATGCGATGCATGCAACCCGCGCTGCGGTCGAGGAAGGCATCGTCCCGGGCGGCGGCGTCGCGCTGCTGCGCTGCGTGCCGGCTGTGGAGACGGTGATCAAGGGCCTGGAGGGCGACGAGAAAATCGGAGCCAACATCATCAAACGCGCCCTGGAAGAGCCGTTGCGCCTGATCGTCTCCAACGCGGGCGAAGAGGGTGCAGTGGTTATCGGCAAGATCCGCGACTCCAAGGACACCAACTACGGCTACAACGCCGGGACGGACGTGTACGAGGACCTGGTCAAGGCCGGCGTCATCGACCCGACCAAGGTGACGCGGACGGCGCTGCAGAATGCAGCTTCGATCGCCGGCCTGATGCTGACCACCGAAGCCATGATCTCCGAGATTCCGGAGAAGAAGGAGTCCGCCGGCGGCGGACACGGCGGCGGCATGGAAGGCATGTACTAATACTGCGCGTATGGCGAAGAGCGCCTTCGGCGCAAATGCCAAAACAAAAACAAAACTCCCCGAAGCGAGATGGATCGCTCCGGGGAGTTTTTTCTGGCTGACGGATGATTTGTGCGGGTGCGAAGGATTACTCCACGTTGCCGGGGCGGACTGCTTCGGGGGCGTGGAGCTTGGTCTTGGCGGCAGTAAACTTCACGTGCACAAGGTCGTGTTGCGGATTATCGATCGCAGGCGCGTTGAAGGTGGCGATGTAGGTCTGTGCGATGGAGCGCTGAAACTGTTGCAGGAACGGCGCGGTGGACACCGGGTTTCCATTACCCCCTTCAAAGTAGTTGGTGCCACCGGTCCCCTGCGCAATCTGGAGGAGATACGTCAACCCGCCAGTACGCGATCCATTGCTGTAGTAGATCCCGTCGATCGCGACGCCGGCGCGCTGAGCATCCTCGACCGCCGCTTTAACGAAAGGGCTCTCCTGGAGCAGGGCCTGCTGTCCTTGCGCATGCGTTTGCTGTGTCAGCAGCTGCATTTGCGCAGATTGCTGCTGTCCCGCCAACTGCGATTGCGCCACTTGGGATTGCTGTGCCTGCGACTGCAATTGCGCCGCTTGCGATTGCAGTGCCTGGTTCGTCGCGGCCACGCTTGCTGCTGCTTCGGCGGCCTGCTTGGCGGCACGCGCATCTCCTTGACCGTTGCTGTAGGTGGGATCGACGCCGTCGCTCAGCATCAGGATGAAGCGAGCCTTGCGCGGCGAGGATGTGGCGGCGGGAGTGGCGGAGTTGGGCCAGCTCTTGACGAAGTTCGAGATGCATATGTAAGGATTCGAGTTCAGGCCAGCCATCCCCTGCGGAAGACGAAGCTTGGAGGCGGCAAGCTCGTGGTCGGTCGTGAAAGGCAGCGCTGTAACCTGGTCGTTATGCATGTATCCGACTGTTATCTCAATGCCGGGCGGCAGAGAACGCACGAAGGAGCGCAGGTTATTCAACTCGGAACTAAGAGCAGTCTCGAGCAGGCCGTCGTCGATCAGCAGCGCGACTTGCGCGTTGGCGGGAGTCACCGGCTCCCACGCGCTCACCGGCTGCTTGTGGTCGTTCACAATGACGGTCAGGGCGGAGGCGCTGGCCGGAGGCGTGGACTTGGGATCGACGCTGACCAGCGCCTGCGTCGGGACAGGGCCTTCCTGCTTCGCGGGTGCGGCGAGGCCGAGCGGCAGGGCAAAGACAAAGAGGAGGGCGGAAATCAGTGGACTTTTCATAGGCCTATATTAGACGCCAACGCGGCCCGACCGTTGCCTCCGCAACAAATCGGGCCGCAGCCCACGTCGAACCGCAACCCTCTTCGCGCTCAAATCCCCGCCGAGTCGCACCTTCAACCCCGCGCGCACGGTGAACGGCAACTTTGGATAGCCGATCAGACCGGTGCGCTTCGGGGCTTTTCTTGCGTTGCCGGAGTTCGCCGAGGTGAGTATACTTGCGCCGTTCCTGGATAGAGCCTTTCCGCAGTCGCTTCAAAAAAACAAGTGCTTTCAGCAGTTTCCACCATCACAAATTGACAAGGAGATCGTATGGGAAAGATCAACATGGGCCGTGTGTTCCTCGCAGGCATCGTTGCCGGCATCGTTTCCGACGTCCTGGGTTACCTGGTCGACGGTGTTCTGCTCGCACCCAGGTGGGCCGACGGCATGGCGGCGCTTGGGCATCCTGCGTTCACCCCGGGCCAGATCGTCCAATTCAACGCCCTCGGACTGATCGCCGGCATCTTTCTTATCTGGCTCTACGCCGCCATCCGCCCACGCTATGGCGCAGGGCCGCGCACAGCCGTCAAAGCTGGCATCGCCTTCTGGATCATCGGCTACGCTATCCCGAATCTCGGCTTCATGTGGATCCCGCACCTGTTTAGCCATCACCTTGCCGCGTTTACCACGGCCGGTAACCTGGTCGAGACCATCGTTGCCGCGCTTGCCGGCGCTGCGCTGTACAAGGAATCCGCAACCTAGGGCGGCAGTTCAGATCGCCTGGAACTCGACCAGTTGCAGCGGCCTCCAACCGTGCAGCCCTGGATGATGGGTGCTGCGCGGCGATGCGCCTGTAACCCAGCCCGCCGCGTTGCATCGGGAACTGGCGCTGCGGCCCTGCCTACTTGATGTGGAAGCGCGACTGGAATTGGAGGATGAGCCCGCGCACCACGGCGGGCCAGGGCATATTCGCGTTTCCGGAAAAAGTCTCCGCCCAGAGCAGGTGCCCGCGCGAGCCGTTGGGCGTGACCGTATAGATGCGAAGCGTTCCCAGAGGGGGGCCTGCTGCGCTATCGTTCAGGGCTGCCCAATTCATTCCCTGATCGTCAAGCGGCAACATCAGAAAGCTCAGGTCCGCCGGGGCGCCTGGCGCGACGACCGTCTTGCCGAGTTTGCCGGTAACGAAGGTCGTCAACCGATCCCGCGCTACGCCGTCCAGGTTGTGGGTTTCGATGGCTACGCTGCTGGCTGCGCTCAGCGCCTTCTGCAAGACCGCGCCGTCGCAGTGGTAGACATAGTCCTTCAGGGTGCAGCCGCCCAAGTCTTCCGTGCTGGTATGGCTTTGCCCGCGCGCTGGCGCCGGCGACAGGCCCAGTAGGAGAATTGCTATGGCGATCAGCGAGGGGTACGCGAGCAGCCAGCGGCGCGAGTTGCGCGCGGCAAAGCGGGGCCGATTCATCATGACGAGGATTCTACTCCGCTGCGGCACGCGTGCAGGTTCATTTCGGCGCGGGTTTGCAGTCGATCGCGGGCTGTTATGCGGGGCGATCGCGCAATTCTACGCCCGCTCTATGCCTTCGCACTTCCGCCTTCTTACAGTCACCCTACGTTGCCAGGGCGGACTCTTTGGGGGGCGTGGAGGATTGTCTTGACGGCGGGAACCTTGGGGCCCTTGATCTTGGATTTTGATTTCGGCGCCTTCTTGGGTTTTACGATGTCGAATTTCACATCGACAAGATCGCGCGAGGATCCGTTACCAGCGGCGGGCGCGTTGAAGGTGGCGATGTAGCTCTCAGCGAGGGCGCTCTGAAACAGTTGTAGATAGGGCGTGGTGGAAACAGGATTTCCTAGCCCCTCGAAGTAGTTCACGCCGCCGGTGGCCTGGGTGATCTGACTGAGGTAGGTCTGGCCGCTGTTGTCAGCGATGCCGCCGCCGATACCCGCATCGCCGAAGTAGATGGCGTATATGGGAATCCCTGCGCGCTGCGCTGCGGCAATCGCGCCGTCGACGTAGGGGCTACCCTGGTTCATCACGCCAGCCTCGCCATTGTATGGATCGACGCCGTCCGTGATCATAAGGACATAGCGGGTCTTGTGTTGCGCGGCAACAACGGGCGAAGTCGTGGAGGACACTGCGCCGGAGCCAGACCAATACTTCAAGAAATCGGTGAGACAGACATAGGGGCTCGCGCTCATGCCAGGAGTACCCTCAGGCACATGTAGCGTGGAGGCGGCGAGTGCGTGATTAGCGGTAAAGGGCTGTGCAACGGCAACGTGGCCGTACTGCATGTAGCCGATCAGGACTTCTACGCCAGGGGCCAGACTACTTACAAAGGCGCGAAGGTTTACCATCTCGCGGCCAAAGTTTGCTCGCAGACCACCGTCGAGCAGCAGCGCGACCTGGGCGTTGGCGGGCTCGACCTGCTGCCATGCACTGAGCGGCTGCTGATGGTCGTTGACCGTGACGGTCAGAGCCTCAACCGTGAGCGGAGCGGTGGAGTTAGTATCGACAGCAACCAGAGCCTGGGTTGGGACAGAGCCTTCCTTCTGTCCGTGCGCGGCAACACCAGCCGCGAGGGCGAAGGCAACGAGGAGCACGGAAGTTCGTAGTCGAGTCACGGCGCCATTGTAGACCCGAACTCAACCTATAGTTACGTCTTTCTTGGACACCGCACCGACAGGTAGCAGCCTAGATATATCTCCGTCGATGCGCACCCCTCAGGAATGGTGAAAAGGGCTGGCGCTATTCCGTGTTGCCCAGCCGGACCTGCTCGGGGGCGTGGAGTTTAGTCTTTGCGGCGCTGAACTTGACGCGAACCAGGTCTTGGGGGTCGCGGGTTGCGGGCGCGTTGAAGGTCGCAATGTAGGTCTCGGCGACAGCGTGCTGAAACATGGTGAGAAACGGCGCGGTGGACTGAGGATTGCCCGTACCCTCCCAGAGGTTGGCGCCGCCGGTACCCTGGGTCAACTGCTGGAGGTAATTCTGGCCGCTGAAGTCCACTGAGCCGCCACGCATGCCCGCATCGCCGAAGTAGATCGAATAGACGGCCACGCCGGCCCGCTGTGCGTCGTGAATGGCGGCAGCGACGTAAGGGCTGTCCTGGTTCATCACGCTGGTGCTGCCGTTATACGGGTCAACGCCGTTGGTCAGCACCATGATGAAGCGAGCCTTGTGCTGCGCGGGGTGGCTCCGATCCATCGACGACGAGTCGGACGTGGAACCGGGCCAATTCTTGACGAAGACCGAGAGGCACAGGTAAGGGCTTGCGCTCATTCCGGCGAGGCCCGCGGGCAGGTGAAGGGTGGAGGCGGCAAGTGCGTGGTCGGTGGTAAAGCCCTGGTCCGACACAACGCGGCCATACTGCATATAGCCCACCAGGATCTCGACTCCGGGCGCGAGGCCGCGGACAAAATTGTGCAGGTTGTCCAACTCGCGGCCCATGCTCTCGCGCAGGCCGTCGTCGATCAGCAGCGCGATCTGGGCGTTCGCGGGCAGCACCGGCGACCAGGACGTGAGCGGCTCTTTGCGGTCGTTCACCGACACGATCAGCGCGGAGGCGTCGGCAGGCGGCGTCGATTTGGAGTCCACGTTGACCAGCGCCTGGGTCGGCACCGGACCTTCCATCTGGGCGCGGGCCGCCAGGCCAACCGTAAGGGCGAAAGTCACGAACAACGCAATGGCGAAAAGTCTTTTCATGGCATTTAGTTAGACGCAGCCGCGGCCCGATCGTTGTCCAGCGGTCGGGCCGCGCTGCGAATCTCCGGCCCCCTAGTCTCCGCCGATGCGGATCTTCAACCCCGCCCGCACCGTGAACGGGAGCGCCGGGTAGCCGATGGGGCCGATGTGCTGCTGGCTGAGCAGGTTATCGAGCTCGGTGAAGACGGTCACGCGCCTCTGGATGGCATATATGAAGTTGGCGTCCAGCTTGGCGTAGCCGAAGTCGAGATCGCGGTTGGGCAGGACGAGAGTGTTGCCGTCGGTGGTATCCAATCCATCGAGATAGGTGGAGTCGTCCGAACGGCTGGCCAATGCACCCTTGAATGCCGCGCTCAGCTTGTTCCCTGTGTATTGCACTGCGAAGAACCCTGTGTGCGGCGGACGCCGGAATGGCCGCGCGCCGATCAGCGGACCTTCCGCTCCGATGGCGATGCCGGGCAGATTGGGATTGTTGCTGGCGCTGCCGTTGCTGTAGGCATCGCTCGAAAACGATTGCGTGACGACCGCGTCGAGGTAGGTGTAGCCGCCGCGCAGGAGGAGCCGTGTGAACGGCCGGTACTCGATCTCCGTTTCGACCCCCTGCGCGCGAAATGCGAGCGAGTTGAGATACGGGGCGAAGACGTTCTGGGCGACGCTGGGCGGGTATTGGAAGACCTGCTCCAGCGCGCCGGGATCGACTCCTTCGAGCTGGTGATTAAAGGTGTTGTGGTAGTAATCCAGCTTGAGCACCAACTTGTCGCCACGGATGTTCTGGTCGACGCCTGCTTCATAGGTGCGCGAGTCCTGTGGACCCGGGGGCATGATGCGATACTTCGCAATGTCGGCCGTGTCACCGGCATTCTCCAGTTGCGTGTACAAGCTGTTGAACTGGACTGCCAGCGTCGGCTCCTGTACTCCTGTGGCGGCGTTCGCCCGAAGCAGCGTGCCATGGAACCACTTTCTGCCGGGGCGAACTGGAGCATACGACAAGCCAAAACGCGGAGCTCCGGTGATGCCGTACAGGTGATTCTTTTCCAATCCCCCGCCGGCGGAGTAGAAGAAGCGGCTCTTGATCTCGCCCTGAAGTTGGAGTGTGTATTCGAAGTTGGTGCGCTGCGTCTGTTCGTCCTGATCAAATAACGGCAACACGAAACTGCCGCGCTCGTTCTCATACCGGAAACCGAAGAGCGCAGCCAGCCACGAGCCGAAGCTGAAGTCGGACTGGTAGTAGAGTTCGTCGCGGTTGTTGTCCTGGCTGTAATTGTCGCCATATAACTGAGCGGGGCCGGTTGCTGTGTAGCCATTGGCCCCGCGAATAGTGACAACATTGCCGACGTATGCCGGAAACGGCCCGTAAATAGGATCGTTAATCGTGACCAGAGTGCCTTCGTTGCCGTAGTAATCTGCCTGCTCGCGCTTGCGGGCGATGCCGTAGCGGACCAGGTTGTGCCAGCCGGCCTGAGTCGTGTTTTCCAGGGTTGCGCCGGAATAGATATCCTGGTCGCTTTGCTTGCCGCTGGCGGAGATGCCGTAAAAGTCGTGCGCTCCGGGAAGCCCGGTTGCAGAATCGGCGTTGCGAATGGTGAACCGCGCCAGCGTATTCGCGGTGAGACTGAAGCCGAGATTGGCCGCCGCGGTTGCGGAGTGGTACTCATCCCGGGGCAGCGCGTTCGACGTGTCGAAGCGGGAGAACGCCGCGTAGTAGTCGAACTTCTTGTGCGCACCGCTCAGCGAGCCTTCGTTACGGTAGGTGTGGAAGTTGCCCGCGTCGCCGGAGTAGTTCAGCGTGGGTTTGGTAGAGCTGCTTCGGGGCGTGGCGAGATTTACTACCGAGGCGCCTGCGTCGGCGCCGTAGAGCGCGGAGTTGGGACCGCGATAGAGATCCAGCCCGGCCAGCCCCGTCGTGGAGACAGTCCCGAAGTCGAAGGTACCGCCCACGTCGTCTGCGGGAATTCCGTCGATGAGAACCTGGTTGGCGGCGGAGTTGCCACCACGCACAAACAGCGAAGTCACGCCGCCCGCCTGTCCGGTCTGCACCACATCCACGCCGGGAGACTGGCGCATCGCGTCGGCGACGCCGGCCAGCGTCGCCAGATCGGCTTCGGGAATCAGCGTGACTGCCGCGCTGGTCTGCTCGACGGGTGTGGGCAGACCGGTCGCTGTCACCGTGACATCCTCGTGCACCGAGGCCGCTTCGAGCACAATATTCTGCGTGATCTCGTCGGTCGAGCCTCCGTAAAAACCGGCGCCGATGCCGGGAAAATACTGCGCAGACGATGTGAGCAGAAAGAAGCGGCCCGCCTCGGTCGAACGGAGTTCGTAGTCGCCGTCCGAGTCGGCGATGGCGATGGCCACCGCGCTCTTCCCTTCGATGAGTTGAATGCGTGCGCCGGGGACAGGGTGGCCCAGCGGATCGGTGACCACTCCGCGCACCACAACGGCGAGCGCCGGCGCGGCGAAGAAATGTGTGAGTAAGAGGAAGGCGGCGAGCGTCGAAAGTCTGCGCAAAGCGGACCCACGCAAGAAGAAGACGGCCGGCGAACGGCCAGAGATTGGCGACATGTTGGAAACTCCTACGCTCCCCCCCGGGAACGCGGTTAATGTACGCGGCGGAACCGGTCTCCTGACTTACGCGGGTACGTGCGGCCGAAGAACTGGGCCCTTCCCTTCCCGTCGCCTGGCGGCTTCAGTGGGAGGATCCTGGCTGCATTCACTTCCGGCTCCGGTGCGGCGTGGAGCGGAAGTGCGCGTTCACAGTTGCGGGGCAGTGGCGGAGTTTCACCGCGCTTCCCGAACATTCCGTTGCGGGCAAGGGTTGTGGGTGGCACGGCGGCCAATCTGAAAAATAGGCCGGCCGCAGGACGAGGGCGTGCTACCAGTTCTAAGTCATCATGTTGGCAATGTCAAAAAGACAAGTGAGTCTTCCCTCGGGGCTAAAGAGGGTGATGAAAAAGTCAATGTGGGCCGGGACAGTGACCTCAGGGGCTAAAGCCCGGTTGATTACGTGGCGTTTATGGCACGGATGAATCCGTGCCCTTAACGAAAGCGTCTTTTTCAGCATCTCTAAAGCCCCATCAATTCACGGCACTTATCGGCGCGGCTGAAGAGCTGCTGAAAAAGGCGGACTCGGCTCGACGAACCAAAGGCCCGGGGCTAAAGCCCCTTGATTCTGTTGACCCTTTACCGCGGCCTGAAGGCCGCTGCTACTCCGAAAAGGCGGCACTATGGGTTTTTCAGCACCCTCTGAAGGCCGCTGCTACTCCGAAAAGGCGGCACCATGGGCTTTTCAGCAGCCTGTGAAGCCGCGCCCTTTCAAAGCAAGACGTCACGGCACTTATCGGCGCGGAGACCCAGGACTAAAGTCCTGGGCTACCAGCCGCGCCGTTTCAAAGCAACCGCAGATTTCAAAGCAACCGCAATTCAAAGGAAACGCAAACTGACCCGCTATCGTCGCCCGCGAAAAAACGCCGGTCGCGCCCGCGGGCTTCCCGGTTTCGTCTAAGATTAATAGAGCGTGACTTCAACGGTTGCGCGAGCATCAAAATGGGCGGCAACACCCCCGCGTATTGGGTGAAGCCTCGGGGACATCCGAGAGTTCACAGCGAATATGCTGCACGCCCAGACGAGTGAGAGCTTTCAACATCCCCGTTTCGAATGCGAGTGCCGGCCCGCGCAAGCGGGTCAGGAGCATGCAGGCGAAACTGAAGGCGGAGTAAAGTGAACGGACTATTGCTGGAACAAGCTCCGGTCGAGACAGCGGGCGCAGCCTGCTCGCTTGACCATTACCTGGTCCTGCCGGACGACACCATGGACGCGCGCATCGCCGCCGCCCGGGAAAGGCTGGGCACGGACGCCGTCATCCTGGGACATCATTACCAGCGCGACGAAGTCATTCGCTTTGCGGATTTTACCGGCGACAGTTACAAACTCTCCAAAGCCGCCACAGAGTCCAGCGCGAAGTACATGGTGTTCTGCGGTGTGCACTTCATGGCGGAGACGGCAGACATCCTGGCGCAGCCGTGGCAGCAGGTCGTTCTGCCGGACCTGAACGCCGGCTGCTCGATGGCCGATATGGCGGAGATCGGCCAGGTGGAGGATTGCTGGGAATCGCTGGAGCGCGCGGGAGCGGTGGCCGGCGACGGGATGATTCCGCTGACGTACATGAACTCGGCGGCGAACATCAAGGCCTTCTGCGGCGAGCGCGGCGGCCTGGTGTGCACTTCGTCGAACGCGCGGGCGGCGTTCGAGTGGACTTACCGGCGCGCGGGAAGGATTCTGTTTCTGCCCGACCAGCACCTGGGGCGGAATACGGCGTTTGCGATGGGGATTCCGCTCAGCGAGATGGTCGTGTGGGACCCGTACCAGATCAACGGCGGCGTAACCCCGGAGCGGCTGCGCGCGGCCAGGATCGTGCTGTGGAAAGGACACTGCAGCGTGCATCAGCGCTTTCTGCCGGAGCATGTGGACCGGATCCGCCGCGAGCACAAGGGGATGCAGGTGGTGGTGCATCCGGAGTGCCGCTGGGAGGTCTGCCAGAAGGCGGACGCGCTGGGATCGACCGAGCGCATCATCGACCTGATCGAGCGCGCGCCGGAGGGCTCGAGTTTTGCCGTGGGCACGGAGATTCACCTGGTGAACCGGCTGGAAAAGCGGTTTGCACCGCTGGGTAAGCGCGTGGTGACGCTCGATGAATCGGGCTGCCTGTGCACCACCATGTACCGGATCTCTCCGCAGCACCTTGCCTGGACGCTGGAGAATCTTATTGCAGGGCACGTGGTAAATCGCATCCGGGTGGAGAATGATGTAAAGCATTGGGCGCGGGTAGCTTTGGATCGCATGCTGGAGATCGGGAATTGAGCAAGACTTTTACATTGAGCGAGGCCCAGACGTTGCTGCCGGTGCTGGAGGCGCTGCTGCGCAAGGCGCAGGCAGCGGGAATCCGGGCCGGCGAACTGGAGTCGGAGATGCAGGAGCTGACCCAGAGAATCTTTCTCAGCGGCGGGATGCACGTGAACGTGGTCCAGGCGGCGCGGCGGCGGGCGGAGCGCGAGAAGACACTGCAGGAGGCGCGGGACACGCTGCTCGAAATCGATGAGATTGGGGTGCAGGTGAAAGACCTGGAGAAAGGGCTGCTCGATTTTCCCTGCGTGGTGGACGGCCAGACCGTGCTGCTGTGCTGGAAGCTGGGCGAAAAGGGGATCGGCTTCTGGCATACCACCGAAGACGGGTTTGCCGGACGGAAACCGTTGGATGCGCGCTTCGGCAAGACTCAGCGGGAGCGGCTGAACTAAAGACAGTTGTTGGTTGTTAGTTGATAGTTGTGAGTGGGGTGGAAGAGACTTCTCGTTTTGAGCGCTGAGCTATGGGCTGCCAGTTTTCAGCTATGAGCTTTAAGTCGTGAAGTTTGAGGGTCTGAAAGAGAAATATCCACAGATGATAGTTCTCAAACGATAACTTTTATCGTTTATGCTGTTCTCATGCCGGTGAAGGAGACCAGGTCGTTTCGTGAGGTGTGCCGGGAGAACGGCATTGCCGTGACCCATCAGCGGCAGGTGCTGTACGAAGTGATGAAGAGCATGGATGGCCATCCGAGCCCGGAAGAGGTCTATGCGCGGGTGAAGAAGAAGGTGCCGGCAATCTCGCTGGCGACCGTTTACAAAAATATCCATTTGTTTATCGAGAGCGGCGTGTTCCAGAAGGTGAGCATGCACCACGGCTCGGTGCGCGTGGAGATGAACGGCGAGCCGCACCATCACATGGTGTGCTCAAAGTGCAGGAAGATCACGGACATCGGCGAGAAAGAGCTGGGGCTGGTGGCCAAGCGGAGCCGGCTGCCGGGAGGATTCCTGGTGGAGCGGTATGCAGTGGATGCGATTGGCGTGTGCGCCAGTTGCCAGAAAAGCAGTTGCTAGTTGTCAGTGATCAGTTGTCAGGGAAAGACAAAAGGCGAAATTGAGGTGAATGGAATGTCAGACGAAATGAAATGTCCGGTTGTACATGGCACGGTTGAGCAGCCCCCCGCGGGGCATGGCGCAGTCACGACTTCACACGGTTCAGCCCGCAAGAATCCCGATTGGTGGCCCAATCAACTGAATCTGAAAATCTTGAACCAGCACTCCCCGCTGAACAATCCCATGGGCGAGGCGTTCAATTACGCTGAGGAGTTCAAGAGCCTCGACCTGGATGCGGTGATCAAAGACCTGCAAGCGTTGATGACCACCTCCCAGGAGTGGTGGCCCGCGGACTACGGTCACTATGGGCCGTTCTTCATCCGCATGGCGTGGCACAGTGCCGGCACCTACCGCATTGCCGATGGGCGCGGCGGCGCGGGCGCAGGCATGCAACGGTTTGCTCCGCTGAACAGCTGGCCGGACAACGTGAGCCTGGATAAGGCGCGGCGGTTGATCTGGCCGATCAAGCAGAAGTATGGCCGTAAGATTTCGTGGGCCGACCTGATAATCCTCACGGGTAACGTGGCGCTGGAGTCGATGGGATTCAAGACGTACGGCTTCGCCGGCGGCCGCGCAGACGTGTGGGAGCCAGACGAGACGTATTGGGGAGCTGAAACGACGTGGCTGGGAGACAAGCGTTACAGTGGCGACCGTCAGTTGGAGAATCCACTAGGCGCTGTTCAGATGGGTTTGATCTACGTCAATCCGGAGGGGCCGAATGGCAATCCTGATCCCATAGCTTCGGCGCGAGACATTCGCGAGACGTTTTTGCGAATGGCGATGAACGACGAGGAGACGGTTGCTCTGATCGCTGGCGGACACGCCTTTGGCAAGACGCATGGCGCCGGCGATCCTGAGAAATATGTCGGGCGTGAGCCCGAGGGCGCGCCGATTGAGGAGCAGGGGCTCGGCTGGAAGAACAGCCTTGGCAACGGTGTCGGCGTGAATACGATCTCCAGCGGCCTGGAAGGCGCATGGACGACGCACCCGGCGAGGTGGGACGTTGAGTTCCTGGAGAACCTGTTCAAGTATGACTGGGAGCTGACAAAGAGCCCGGCAGGAGCTCAGCAGTGGAAGCCCAGGGGCGGAGCTTCGGAGGGCACGGTGCCGGATGCGCACGATCCCGCCAAGAAGCACTCGGTGACCATATTGACGTCGGACCTCGCTCTGCGATTTGACGCGAGCTACGAGAAGATTGCCCGGCATTACCTGGAGAATCCGCAGGAGTTTGCCGACGCGTTCGCGAAGGCGTGGTACAAGCTGACCCACCGCGACATGGGGCCAATCGCGCGGTATCTTGGGCCGCTAGTTCCCAAGGAGCCGCTGATCTGGCAGGATCCTGTCCCCGCGGTGGATCACGAGCTGATCGGCGAGGCGGAGATCCAAGCTCTCAAGGCGAAGCTCCTGGCATCCGGCCTCTCGATCTCTCAACTGGTTACGACGGCCTGGGCGTCGGCTTCAACCTTCCGTGGCAGCGACAAGCGCGGTGGGGCCAACGGAGCGCGCATTCGCCTGGCGCCGCAGAAGGATTGGGAGGTCAACCAGCCGGCGGAACTGGCAAAGGTTCTCCAGAAGCTGGAAGCGATCCAGAAGGCGTTCAACGGCGCGCAGTCCGGGGGGAAGAAGGTGTAGCTTGCCGATCTGATCGTTGTGGGCGGCTGCGCAGCCGTCGAGGAGGCGGCGAAGAAGGCTGGCCACGACGTGAAGGTTCCCTTCTCGCCAGGCCGCACGGATGCGACGGATGAGCAGACCGATATTCACGCGTTCGCCGTACTCGAACCCATTGCAGACGGTTTCCGCAACTACCTCCGCGAGGGACACGAGGCATTCGCGGCCGAGCTGCTGGTAGACAAGGCAAACCTGCTGACGCTGACCGCTCCCGAGATGACGGTTCTGATCGGCGGCCTGCGCGCACTGAATGCAAACTTCGGGCAGTCTCAACTGGGCGTCTTCACGAAGCGGCCAGGAATACTCAGCAATGATTTCTTCGTGAATCTCCTCGACATGAAGACGAAGTGGCAGAAGTCCGCTACCTCGGAGGGAGTGTTGGAGGGACGCGATCGGGCGACCGGGGATCTCAAGTGGACGGGCACCGTCGTCGATCTCGTCTTCGGTTCGAACTCTCAGCT
>Ga0182030_10015380_pt1 | contig 15004 bp, 11 predicted proteins | sample 812S3MmetaG_FD_121299 | JGI IMG/M metagenome (GOLD analysis project Ga0182030, IMG submission 121299) | Permafrost microbial communities from Stordalen Mire, Sweden - 812S3M metaG (Illumina Assembly) | ecosystem: Environmental > Terrestrial > Soil > Wetlands > Permafrost | place: Sweden... | reverse complement strand
TGATTGCAAAAGCATCGCAAGAAGCACTCGAGAGAAACGTGCCAGTTGCCCTTCTGTGTCGCAAAGATGCCTTCGCTAAAGCAGGCAAAAGTGAGGCACCGCCAAGCCAACTCAAACTAACTCGACAAACTGCGATTGCAAATGTCTTGCGGGCCGCTCCTGAAACGGTGACCGTCTGCAATACGGGATTTACGGCAAGAGAAGTTTTCGGACAAAGAGATCAAGCTGGCACAGTGCACACAAACGATTTCCTCAACGCTGGAGCAATGGGACACGCATCCCAAATTGCGCTTGGTATGGCTTGCGGCAATCCGTCAAAGCAATTTATCTGTTTCGATGGAGACGGCGCAATGATTATGCATCTAGGAGGACTTGCACTGATAGGTCCTCGAGCACCAGCGAACCTGACTCACATACTTTTGAACAACGGTGTACACGATTCGGTCGGCGCTCAGCCAACGGCAGGCTTTGCAATCGATCTAACAGAAATCGCCAGGGCATGCGGTTATCCAAAGGTCGATCGATGCGATAACGTCGAGCAACTCGAAAAACTAATCAGCGAGCACCTGTCATGTGGAACACTCTCTTTTCTAGAAATTAGAGTATGCCCGGGAAGCAGTGATAAGCTGCCACGTCCTCCGCAGGACTTCACAAAGCAAAAATTGCAATTTATGGAAAATCTTCTCGGCGAACCTGAAGAGGCATCAAAGAATAAATTCAAAGAATAAATTCAACTGATAAAAACAACAAACTCGTGAGGACATATAGAGCCAGTGAAGCCTGATACAGATAGCGTTTCGCAGAAGCAAGCATTTAACCTCAAAGATGCTCTGTTGAAAGTTCCGGTACATCCTTTTGTATTCGCGGTGCTGCCTGTGATCATGTCGCTATACGATGTCAAAAAGCTTGTTTTGCCAGAAGAAATAATACCCTGCTTGATGCTGCTGGAAGGCGCGACGGCGATACTACTGGCAGTGTCTATGATAATCTTGCGGAGCGTCACCAGAGGCGCCATTGTTACAACGCTAACAATAGGATTGTTCTTCTCTTACCGATTGTTGGCTTACGCTATCGAAGCAGCATCAACCGGAATGGTCGGACACGCGCCTCCAACCTACGTAACTCTCACTATCTACGCTGTGATGAGTGCGATCTGCCTTGCTTCCTCATTGAAAGAAAACTGGAACTTTGGCAAGATTGCCTTTGAGCTAGATCAAAAAAGACTCAATCAAGGATTGAATCTTCTTTCGGTTGTTCTCCTTGTGTTCAACTCATTGTCCTTAGTGAGCTTTGAAGTTGAGGACGAAGCTAACTCACAGAAATTTGTGAATCGCTACAAAACGGCATTCGACAATGTACAAATCAACACTAACGCCGAAAAACCAGATGTTTACTACTTCATCGTAGACGGATTCGCCAGCAACCTGACGATGAATGACATGTATAACGTCCACGATGACCAACTCTATGATTTCCTCAAAGAGCATGGCTTTTACGTTGTTCCAAAGGCAAGAAGCAACTACGATCGAACCGAGTTCTCTCTTTCTTCCACCTTTAACATGCAGTACATCAATGGTATTCCGGATGAACTGGGCAAGAATTACGACGGACTAAATTTGTTTTGCCGAATGATCCAGGACAGTGCAATTCGGAGAACCTTCAAGCGCCTGGGATATACCATAGTCAATGTTTCTTCCGGCAATTCAGCAACTGACTGGATGTATGTGGCCGACAAAAACATCCGACCAGTTCCATTCAATCATTTTATGACGGCGATAGCACTGCTTACGCCGCTCTATGCCACAGAACAATATTTCCCCTTGATGAGAAACTTGCTCGCTGACATGCGTTTATGTCCGGGCAGCAGCATGCAGGAAATTTTCAAAATTCCAGGACCAAAGTTCGTCTTAATTCACACAGAGATAGCACACGCACCATGTCTATTCGATGAACACGGAAACAGGCACCCTCTGCCGCCCGGGTCGTACATGATCAACTGGGGAACGCCAGCCGAGCTTGGTGCTCAGTGGAAATTTGCACAAAACGTACTGGTCGGTTGGTTAACTCAAATACTTGATGCCACCCACGGCAAAGCCGTAATCATCATGCAATCAGACCATGGATCAGGCATCCCAATGCCGAAGATTGACGATTGGTATAACGAAAGAATGAGAATACTCAACGCCCTTTATTTACCGGGCAAAAACAACGCCAATTGTTACGAGACAATGACACCGGTGAATAATTTCCGGGTGTTATTCAACGATTACTTCGATGCCAAACTACCAATGCTGCCAGACAAAATATGGTGTCCGCCCATCTACACGAAACCCTTTGACTGGATCGACGTACAGGACAAGCTCAACTTCAAAAAATAGACATCACTATTCCCAGGGCATAGTTTCAGCCGGTCGGTTGCGGAAGCAATCCGCGGCCTGCTGAATTATTTTGTGTATGAGTGGTTTTGAGAGGCAAAGGCTGAGATAGGGGTTGCAACTACTTTTGGTGCTTTTGATTTTCGAAGCTAGCGAAATGATGATGCAACGATTTCTGAGATAGGGAGGGGAAATAGACATGCCGAAGTTTCTATATGCTGTGGGTCTTTGGTTCCTTGCAGTACTCCCGGTCTTAGCACAAGAACAACGGTCTCCTTACTTGGTTCTGTTCAATAGGAACTCCAACGCATGCGATTCATAATATTTCCCACGTGCGTTCTCGGCTATAACCTCGTGCTCTCGGATGGCACTCGAATTTTGTCCGTCGAGTGATACGACCAAAATTTTCACGGAATTCGGAATTGTCTTAGCATAAGCAGCTGGATGCCCATTACAAGTGTCGCCGCCGTCCGTAATTAGAATGACTAGACTGTCTCCCTGCGTCTCTTTCAAATCATCCTCAACAGTGCACCTAAGAGCAAATTCGATGGGAGATAACCCAGCAGATTGTATTGACCTGATTTGTTTGAGCAAATTTTTGCGATTCTGACTCAAGGGTACCAATAAAGCAGTTTCTTTACAGTTAGTTTCTTGACTGGCTGGGGGAAGATCAAACTTTTGGCCAAACACGCGCAGCCCACAGCTAGTCCTTTCTGGAATATTTTTCAATATCTTATTAACCAAAATCTTTGCTTCGTCTGATTTTTTTAACTGAGCTGGGTCTCCATATAGTTGTGACATCGAGTTAGAACAGTCGAGCAGAAACATTACATTCGTGATGCCTACCAAGCAAAGGGAATCCGTCATATCTGCTTGGGCACGAGATGAGAAGAACAGACTCGAAATGACAATGCAGAGAACTTGATATTTCTGAAACCTATTACTCTTCATGGTACAAATCCTCATTCAAATCGGGCTTTACTCGAGATTCTAGCTAACTGTGAGCGTTGTAAAAGTAACGCTGTAGCCTATTTGTATCGTGTTGCCATCAGCATAAAATACCAAATCATAACCATTCACTGTGAATGTTGTCGTACCAGCAGGATTGACTTGAAGCCCGGCTAAAGAGTCTCCCCAATAAACGGTACCACTTGTGGATGTTACCTGCGAGGCGCTGACGTTAGCGGGAAGGTACGCTGGATACGGATTCGTTTTGCTCAAAGTGCCTCCCGAATAGATATCGATCTCGCCATACGCACTGAACGTAGTGTTCGAAAAAATGGTAATGGGTCCTCCACTTGCGATCGACATCGGGGCGGACGTTTCCCCATTCGCTAATGTGGTGACATTTTCCAATATGGTAACAGAGGAGCCTGCGTTAGCATAAATCGGTCCCTGGCAACTGACATTGCCATTCGATTGCCATTGTCCGGAACCAGCGGAGATGGTGAGTGCACCGGGGCTGGATGAGCTACCAGTACGCAGTCCGAACGATTGCAAATCTGTCGCTGCCGTAATTATTAAACTAGAATTGGTTACTATGCTTGAATTGCTGAGAGCCACAGAAGAATTCACTGATGAGATCTGCAAGTTATCGGGATTGTTTGGACCAAGGTAAACTCCAATCTGGCAATTCTGAGTATAAGGACCATAGCTCTGAAGAACCGCAAAGCTTCCAGGACCTTGGGCTCCTAAAACAAGCTCGGCCCCGGTGCCACCACTATTACCTTCAATTTGAAGAGGTTGACTCGCCAATGCTCCCTCCGGCGAACCAATGTAGATGTTTTTCGCAGACTTGAAGCCTGCAATGTTAGGAACAAGAACCGTTAGACCTGTGTATCCATTTGATTGCATGCTTATATTTCCAGAGAATTCGTTCCCATTAATATATGTGTTATTACCGAAAGTGAATGTGTCACACGTGATCGTAACCGAGGCCGCCGGACCAGGCAACATCAAAGTCAAATCCGTCGCTGAATCTATCGCGGTGAACGTATCGGCCGTCCCATACAAATGACCATTTAGAGCAGTCCATGTACCTTGCAGCCCTAAATTGGCTGTACCAGTTAACCGCGGAGCGCCCCTTACGAGCGTCCCAACCGGAGAGTTAGCAGTGATGTTAATATCTCCACTATTAGCGGTGATATTATCGGTGCCTAGCATCACCGCCGGATAAGTGGTTACCGTAATCGAAGCGGCACTTGCCGAAAGGATGCTCGTAAAACCTCCAGTTTCCTGGACCGTCAGCGCGATATTATTGCTATCCTCGTCATTAACCATGAGTGTTATTGAACCGGAGATATCGCTAAAATCTTCAATTGTATTCGTAGTAGTTTGAATGGAACCAGACACTGTCATTTTCAAATCGACATCTTGTGAATTAGTGATGGTGATAGTTCCCCCGCCGGTGTTCTGCTGGGTTATTGCGGAAAGCATCCCGACTAGAAGCGTAGCGCTATCACTAAAAGTCAACTCAATTGTGCCACCATTACCGGTATCACCGCCGTCAGCTAGAATATCTGTATTTCCGAGAGCCATGGTTCCAGTCGAAGTTAAAGTGCAGGAGCCACCTACTCCTGAGCCAGCACCCAGTGCTGTCATTGAATGGCCGTCAGTGGCGTCGGAGTCGTCGATGCTTGCGGTTGTCATTGAAATGGTTCCGCCGTATCCATTTCCGGCCCCGTCGGCAACTAAACTATAGTCGTCAGATCCAGACGTCGCGAAGGCGATGGAGTCAGAGGACAAGGTGATACTGCCACCGTTACCGCTACCTGGTACGTGAACATCTATCGGCGCGGCACTGGCAGCATTAATCAAAATGACACCTGATGAACCGGAGGTTGTGTCAATACTTATAAAGCCACCGTTCCCGCTTGATGATCCGCCAGTAGCTGCGCAGGATATCTGACCTGAGCTGGTACCCATTGGCACGTTGGCTGCCGTTGAAGAAATTTGAATTGTGCCACCATTTCCTGCTGTCAGAGCATTTGCTGTAATAGCAATCCGGCCTGAGGTAGCCGTCGCGCCGGGAATGTTGATGAGAACATAGCCGCCGTTCGGAAATTCACTCGTTGCATTAGAATTGATGTTGACGTCGCCGCCACTGAACACAAGTCCGTTTGTGCCAGAAGTAGAAGATCCCGAGTACGTGATAAAAATGCTGCTGTTAGAGGTGATATTGCTGGCACCAGTATTTTCAAAAGTAAGAGGATAGCCAGTCAGATTGATATTGTTATAAGCGCCATTAGCGGTAAGTGTGAGAGCTCCTCCAGTAATGGACACTGCTGCATTGGTCGAATCAAGCGGAGTTGGGATCGTAAAAGTCAGTAATAGTTCATCGAGGTCATTATTTGATGAAGCGACGACATTATCTGGAGGTAGAATGATGATCTGACTGAAGGCTGCTTCGCTCGAATCACCATTTACCAGCACGGTAAGACCGCTACCTGTGTCGACTGTCGAGGCTGCAATAATAACTGACTTGCTTTGACCGGAACCAGGATCACTTGCCGACAAGGTGGCACCTTCGGCTGTAAATGTCGCAGCTTTTAGCGAAATAAAACCAGCTGGATTAGATCCGCCGTCAGCAGACATCGTGCCTGAAACAATTAAGTTGCCTTGATCCGCATCGATAAGAATGCCACCGGCCCTGCCGCTGGACGCCTGTACCGAAATTGAACTATCTGCTACAGAGATGCCACCAGTTCCTTGACATTGAATCAGAACAGCAAAAGTTATGGCTGCCGTTCCCCCAACTGCCGAATCAAGCGTGATTGCACCAGCAATTCCGTTGCCGGAGGCCGACCCGATCGTAAAAAGTGTATCGCCCCCCGCATATGGATTGAGGTAAAGTCCACCACCCTGCGCTGAAGCTGTATTTTGCAGAGTAAGAGACCCCATCGAGAGGGTTTCTGCGGTGATGAAAATTGCGTTAGGATTTCCCTCAGTACCAGACCGAACCAGAACATCGCCTGTTATGTTGACGCTAGTATTGTTCACCTCAACACCGTAAACCGACATATCTCCCTGAACTGTCAGTGGGCTGGCCGTTCCGATTAAAAGCGATTCTTGGTAAGTAAAGTCCAGATTGCCTTGAATATCTAGTTCGTTATTGACGTAAATATTCTGTGCCTGAGTGACAGTGATATTGCCGGAAGCATTGGTATTGCCATTGAAATAGAGATCGGTACTCTCAGGCACAAAGATATCAACGTTGTCCACCTGCAATGTGTCTTGGTTGTTGAGGGTGACCGAAGCATCCGTTATTGCGATTGTAAGGTCGGGTGCGGTGATGCTATCTTCTCCTGTAAAAGAAATGTTGATCGTACTGTCGTTCGAGGTAAGCATAAAAGACGTGCCAGTAAAGACTGTCTGCGTGGAGCTGTTGTTATCGGAATCGTCGCTTACCAGCTGGAAATAAGTGCCCTGCCAATCGTCGCTCGTTTGTACAGTGTAATTATCTGCGTACATAGTCAAAGAACCGGTCGGATTGAATACAGTCAGCATATTTGCAAAGATGGTCACGTCGGGATTTGTACCGGACCCTCCGGGTGGACCCCAACCGTTAATCTGTATGGTGTCGGCGGTCACCTGTGCGGATGTTGCTTGAATACTTCCATTCAGAAGAATCGTGGTGCCTGTGCCTTGCTGAGTAATAATATCAACTTCATCGGACGAGCTCCACACATTGCCGATGGTGACATTACCTTGAGCCGTAATGCTGATAGCGCCATTCGCACTGAAGTTGCCGGTCGTCGTTAAGTCATCGCAAGCTGGTCAGTACGCCTCCAGACTGAATAGAAGCTGGAGCGATATCGGCACTTGCTGTGATTGTCGTGTCCGAACCGGACGATACAGTTCCTGACGCTTCAAATGTATTTGAGAGAATGGTCACGAGCCCGCTTGAAGACGTGCCCCCAATGTTTGCATCGGAACCACCAGCTGAAGATGTGATGCTTATCGTAGTTCCGTCAGGTGCTTGACCTGAACCCGAGCCCGGATCTGGATCAAGTGTGAAACTGATGCCAGCCCCGACGGTCACACTGGTACCACTGAGGACACCGGCACTTACGTTCGCCGTCGAAACGATGTAGAGATCGTCCGACGCCGAGACATCTCCAACACTCAGATCACTGCCGTCATTGCTGTACCAAATAGTACTCATCTCTCTTTCTCCACGAGGTAGGTCAAACATCTCAGACCTTAGTCTTCAAGCCATGTCTCGACACGAACTGGTCTCGCCGAACGGTCGATTGCCCTCCTAACGGGAGCAACAACTAACGTTAGTCTCTTGCTCAATTTAGGCAGACGAGCCAGCCAATTCCTAGTGGCTTTTCTCAGATTTAATGAAACTGTATTCATTGCGCTAGCGGTGTGTAATCACTCTTCTGGGGGGCCCCGATCGGGTGTTGACGACGCGGATCAGCGTCCGTAAAAAAGTGACCGGGCTCATGTGGTGATTTTGACCTAAGCTTGAAGCTGCCTTCAGCATCTTAAGTTTTAAGCCTCCCGCATCAGGCTTGCAATCGTACGTTGATAAAGCGTATGGGCTTAAGATACTCAAAATTAAAAGTGCGAAAGTCAATTCATCAGGAGTGTTCGGGCAGATTGATTTTCATAAAAACAGGTCCTCAGGAGGAGAGCACCAATAGCGATAACAAAACCCATCGAATGGCAGTTCACTTTCTATTACAAGTTTTCACTGGTGATGGCGGCGCCGCCCACCGAGTGCAGGAAGAAGCAACAACGACCAAACCTTTCCTCTTAAAAAATTGAACAAGTGGACAGTCCCAATTGTTCTTGGTTATTTAGTAACGCCAAGTTCGTTCGCTATGAGTTGTTTCTGTATCTCAGAGGTTTCTTCTGCTATTTCCATAACTTTTGCATCTCGATAAAAACGCTCAAGCGGATGATCGGTGGTCAAACCGATTGCACCCAGCACCTGGAGCGCTTCAGCACTTTGCACGCGGGCGACCTTAGTGGCGAGCGCTTTGCACATAGCAGCGTCCTTACGGAAATCGGCAATTCCTTCGTCTTTCGCCCAGGCCGCACGATAAGTCATAAGACGTGCAGCACGCATCTCTGTAGAAATATCGGCCAGCTTCCATTGAATTGCTTGTAATTGTGCAATCGGAGCGCCAAATTGCTCGCGCTTGCGCGCATGCTCACTGGCTAAAACCAGTGAACTTTCAGTAAGACCAAGCGCGCCGGCAGCGATCAATGTTTTCGCAATATCTAGAGCAAATTGCATTTGCTTTTCGGCGCCGTCGCCCTCACCGCCGCCCAGCAAGGCTTCAGCATGCAATGGATGGTTCGTGAACTGAACATTATTAGTCGACGCAGACCGCAGCCCCAATTTTGGACGATCAGCAGAAATTTCGAGAGTGCTTGCAGGGGCAAGATCAACGAAATACAACCCAAGCTCGTCGGCTTCATTAAGTGCAAGCACCAAACATGTCGAGGCTATGTCGGCATTCACCACCCACAATTTCTTGCCAGTCAAAAGCAGCTTGCCACCCTCAGAGACAACCTTACTGCCGACTGCCTTGAAATCAGACCCAGCTTGCTCTTCTGCGATAGCAAGCGTTCCCAAAGTCTCACCACGCGCGAGCAAAGGCAAATATCGCGACTTTTGCGCAGCGGTCCCATACTTGCCCAATACCTCACTCACGGCAATGTGACTGGCTAAAGACAATGACGTTCCAGGTTCATATTCGGAAAATGCCTCAGTCAACAAAACTGCATTCATGAATGGAAGCGAGTGGCCGCCGTATTCCTTCGGCACTGAAAGACCGAGCAATGAAGCGTGCCCTACCTTACTCCAGAACTCACTAAAATTGACCTTCCGTTCATCAAGAGCCTTGGCGATTGGCGCAATGTGCTCGACAGCGAACGCTGTGTATTGCGCTTTAGCGGCTTCCTGTGCGGAACTAAGGAGTGTGTTCATAACCTCTCTCCAGCAGAACGATAAGGCTCAAAATTCTAGCACTGGACAGTAGTCATGGCGTCAGCGGAACCTGGAAATCAGCTGCCCAGACAAGATCTTATCTGCGCCTATGTCCCGAAATAAAACCCTTAGCGAGCGGACAGGACCCTATTAGATGCCACTCTAACAGGCACAACTACCTTTGCAGGAGTAACCGAGTGGTTTCTTAAATCCTTAACCCAACCTGTAAACTCAATCATCGCGCAATAGCTGATGAACAAAAAACCAATTACCAGCGGTAGTCCAATTGCCAAAACTATGTCATTCATGATCTGCATCTCCGACTTCGATACATCCACATTAGTCCTGCAAGTGAAAACCGTCCAATACCTGCCCTTGATGCAAACGATAGTTGGCGACAATCATTCCATCCCTTGGCAAGCATCTAATTAACAGTATCCACCGCGAAAGGACCCTGAACATCAGGCAGGGGAAGCCGCTTCGGATGCTGGTTCTGTTGCGGATTTAGAGTGAAGCTGAGATGCAGATACATCTGAAGTGACAGCCGGAATTGCAGGAGGGGTTACAGTTTCGGAAGAAGGTGTAGGTGTAGGCGTAGGTGTAGGTATAGGTACAGATACCGAAACAGAAACAGGCATGCTCGTGTTAGCTAATAGATTTTCGTTCTGCAATTGAGTGAAGCATTGCTCAATAACCGCGCCAGTTATTGCGTCGCCCTCAGGAAAACTATTTATCCAGAACCTGAGCCTCAATATCACTTGATCCAATTTAACCGAAAGCGGGGTCACCACGGGTGGAGGCGTCGCCAAGACTCCTTCAACTTTGCTGACAACGGAAAGTATCATGTTGCTTACTTTTGCGATTGAAGCTGTTGGCGGAATTGGGAACTCGACGTTCCTCACTACACCCGGTACAGGTCTACTAAAATTCGTGATGTTTGCACTGGTGAAAGTCGCATTTGGCACGACAGTATAATTATCATCGAGTGTACGAAGCCTTATTGTTCGCCACCCGATTTCACTGATTTCTCCAGTCGTAATGACAGCAGAGTCCAATTTAAGAGCTATCCAGTCACCTTGCATAAATCGCTTCTCGAGACTTATCGTCAGCCCTGCAAACAAATTTTTGAGAGTGTCTTGCATAGCTAGACCCAGAACAGCGGTCATCACCGTCGACGTCGCTATAACCGGCAGGATATTCAATCTGTAAACCGACTGCAACAAAACCAGCAAGACGATCAAGTACAACATAGTGATCACAATCACTCGAAATACTGCAGGAACGTTTGCCTCTTTGTGCTTGTCAAAATACCATCGGAAAACGATTAGATCGAAGCCTTGAATGACCACATGAATAGCCAGAAACGGAATGAGAAAGAGAGCAAGCTGATTAAAGAAGGCGCCGAAATTAGCGGGTAAGTATCCGATCAGAGGCGTAAATAACAAAGTGAGAAATAAAAGCTTGAGCGGCACATCAATTTTGGAAAGAAACTGCTTCTCTAAAACCAGATCTTCAATCAGATGCAAGCTGCGCCATAAATAGGCAACTGAAGCGCGCCTGTAAAGGAACAGCAAAAAGAACAACAAACCAAGCACGAACGAGAGTGTCATTCGACTGGAAGCAATCTCATGAAAAATTTCGCTCAGAAATAATGGGATGTCGTTCAATTTTGTGGAAACGCCGTCTCTAGTTCAACCATAATATCGCGTTGCACAAAAGTTGAAGTAACACTTATTAAGAGACCGGCTCTGTTAAGCTTTCAGAGTCTGAATCTCTTCAACAGGTCTATGTTTTGCTGAAATTAATTGTCAAGCAATTCCGAAAGGTCATGGGTCGCTTGCGCGAGAAGCCAGATGTTCGTTTAGACGATCATGAGTTCGAACACTTGCTGCTCTACCATGGACTGGTTGGGACAAGCCCAGACAATCAACGTTCGTTTAAAGACGTGCGAGCCGACATCATGGATGCCGTCGACAATGCAAGCTCATTACAGCTCGGCATCGCTTTAAAGCTTCAGCCTTTGCATTGGCAAGACAAGCTAGAAAAGATCCTATCCGAGATAGCCAGCACAAAAAACGAGCAATTAGTGTCGGTTTTGTTGCCCGATCGAGAGGGAGAACCATGGCCGGACCACTCCGACCCACTCGGTCACGACGACTGGCGAGTAAGAGCGAACGCGGCCTTTGCGCTGGGCCACCTCAAAGCCAGTCAAGGCGTGGACAAAATGATTAAATGCCTGGATGACACTGCATCTGGTGCCTCACCAGCCTATTGCCATATAGCTTATGCCCTTGCAAAAATGCCAGGAGCCCAGAGCAGAGATGCTTTACTTGCCCATATAAACGACCCTGAGCCCTGGTTCCGAGTAGACACGGCTGTTGCCCTTTCAAACTTCTCAGATGCGCAGGCGAAAGAGGCTTTAATGCAATCGCTGTTGACCATTAATCCACTCAGCGACTACCTGGCTGTGGCATTGAGTAAGGCATTTCCTGCACTGCAATTGCTCGAAGACTCCCAGGATTCTGCGCGTAAAGGTGGCTGCCAAATGTTGACCGGGCTGATAGAAGCATCAACCCAGACTTTCACTCTAGAGATATTACAAGACGTAGAACTGGAAGCTTGCGCTGCAAAATCGAGCGCAATGGCAGCATTGAGCATAGATGTGTTTTTGCTTCGCGTTATGCTCGGCTTCACATCTATCTGGCGTGATAAGTCCCAACTTTTAGACGTAGCCAATTTCTCCTCAATGCAAAATGAGATCCAGAAACTCGATGCAATCCTTACGAGCCCCGCAAGCGAAGCTGAGGTCAACCGGGTTTTGGAGAAATTCGTGCAACAGGCAAAACCGACCACCGATATTGAGCTTCTGAACGCAGTGCAATTGGCTGGCGCTCAAAAATTCAAATCTTCTTTAACAAACTTGCTGAGCCTTCTTAAGCTCGAAGTGATTTCGCGAGAAGAGGTGGTGGCAGCGATTGGCACCATTGGTGATGCTTCGGGAGCACAGCCCCTTATCGAACTTGCTCACCAACTATATAAACTCGAAGAACGCACATTTCCCTCGTTGAGCGCGGTTCCAGTAGTCGAACAGGACACTCCCAAATCAAAACTGTACTGGCGGATTCTGCAGGCGCTGGGCAACCTTCCAGGCAAAGCCACCAACAAATTCCTTTTCGACGCGGCCAGCGATTTTGCTCCGGACAAGCGCCAGCAAATCATGGAATCTTTGAATAATCTGTTTGCTAGTTTCACCGAGGACGATATCAAGCAATTTACCGAACTGGTAAAAAGCGGATTAGACGACCCGGCGGCTACTGTTAAAGTCAGCGCGCTGCAAGGCGTAGCCGCACTAAATGCGGTGCAGCATCTCGACAAAGTGCTTAAGATGTCCGACTCACAAGAGCCTTCTATCAGCAGGCAGGCATTAGCGACACTTGGCCGTCTGTCACAATCCGGCGATCAATCAGTGATAAATGCAATTAAAGAAAAGGTGAATGCTGAAACCGACGAGAAGCGGAAAAGACGTTTAGCCGAAGTTATAAAGGGACATTGAACAAAGTTCGACCTGTTTAAGGCTGACTGGCGCGAAAAGTCAGTTAAAGCGAGGACATAGTTCCCCTGCTATGGTAAAAAAAGACCGTTTAGTGGCATATGCGAAATAGACTTAAGGCATTCGCCCTCTGAAGCGAGGTTCAAAATGGCAGTGCAGCCTGGCGATGAAGAATCCAAACCGGATAGTGGCGAGCAATCGACCACTGAACCTGCTGATAATCCTTCGGGGACAGTCGCCGAAACGCTCATGGAGTCCATTGATTCAGCGGCGCCAGCTGAAACGAGCGAGGCAGCCAGTTCGACAGATAAAACAGATAAAGGTGTTGCTGGAGAAAGGAAGGAAGAAGATCCTAAATTCCACAGGCATCAAGCCAAAATATTCAACGAACTGCTTGAGAGAACAGCTCCTGAGATTAAAGCCGAAGGATCAACATACCGGCATCCTGTAATCATTGACGGGCTCCTTGCAGTCGGTCTATTGATCGCAATGGCAGGTTTCACGCTAGGAGCCGTCAAAATTTATATTGTTCATGAAGCAAGGCATGACATAACAGACAGGCGCTACACCGAAGCGATATCGCTTCTCAAAAGTGCTCCATTACCGGGTCTATTTCAAGTTAACGGCGAAAGTCCAGAAGATTTGTTGGACCAGGCTCACTATCTGGATGCCATCGAGAAACTTGATGTTGATAAAAGTGATCAAGCAGCATTACACGAATTAGATTCAATCAGACCAGGCTCTCGTTTTTTCGAAATGGCCAACAATATCAAAGACGAACATGCTCCTGTATCACCTATCAAGTTAGAGGGTGGTACAGAACATCAAGCGACGGCAGCAGAAGTAAAAGCCGCAGAACGCCCACTTCCTACCGAAACTAGCTCTGAACCATAAACCAGCTTACTGCAACTCAAATCCGACACAGATTAAGTGCAGGAACGTTTGCATTCGCACTGCGTCCACTTTACAACAGTGACGTCTGAAGCCGTTTCTGCAGACACCTGGTGTACATATGGCCAGTCCGTTAAAACTTCCAAACCGTTGCCTCGTACTCGTGGTCGAAGACAACCCGATTGTTCGTCGGATTGCCCAGCTGCACCTCAGACGGTACGCGATCGACGTCCACACAGCAATTGATGGCATAGAAGCGGTCGAGGCAAACCACTTACACAACTACGATTTAATTCTCATGGACATACAAATGCCGAGAATGAATGGCATTGATGCAGTTAAGAAGATTAGGGCTGAAGAGAAATCTTCCGGTAGAACACGGGTTCCTATAATCGCTGTCACTGCAGGCGCGCTGACAACCGAATGCATCGAAGCAGGAATGGATGACTATGTGGACAAACCGGCAGATTATGACCGCATACTCACGCGCTGGCTGCCTGCGCAGATGTTATCAAGCCTGGCTATGTGAAGTTGGCATCTGTCCGTGAACTTGTGATCCTCTCTTTGAGAGTGCTTGCGCAACAGTGGGTATGCCACAGTGAAACACCATGTACAACCAGGCAAGCCAGTGTGTCAACGCAATGTTGCAGCTGGTGTGGCAACCGTCGCTGGAAGTGCTACCTATAAATCGGCTGATGGCCAACCTTCAAGTAAGGTTGAAGGTTGGCCATCAACCGTTCTTATTGGAGCCGTAGTCATTAATAGCGCTCAAGCGAAACCTGCACCCAGTACCTTATCGACACTAGTAGTGGGTTCGCTAATTAGGTTATGCCTAGAAGCAGTGTGTCAGCGAGCAGCTGATTAATCGACCACGAACTCTTTATAACCGTCAGCGGTCATAGCTTTGTCGAGTTCGGAAGGATCATCGAGCTTTACTTTGATCATCCAGCCCTTCTGATAGCAATCTTCGTTGACCAGCTCAGGCTCAGTACCTAGCTTATCGTTTACAGCGATAACTTCGCCGCCGACAGGCATAAACAAGTCAGATACAGACTTTACAGACTCAATTACGCCAAATTTCTGCTCGTTCTTGAATTTTGAACCGACGGTCGGTAGTTCGACGTATGTCACGTCACCGAGCTGGTCGGCCGCAAACGAGGTGATTCCTATCACGACTACGTTGCCATCTTCAACACGCACATATTCATGACTCTTGACGTATTTCAGTTCCGATGGATAAGT
>Ga0182030_10015379_pt1 | contig 15004 bp, 18 predicted proteins | sample 812S3MmetaG_FD_121299 | JGI IMG/M metagenome (GOLD analysis project Ga0182030, IMG submission 121299) | Permafrost microbial communities from Stordalen Mire, Sweden - 812S3M metaG (Illumina Assembly) | ecosystem: Environmental > Terrestrial > Soil > Wetlands > Permafrost | place: Sweden... | reverse complement strand
GGCGCAGTGGCAGCCGAAGCCGTGCTCAACAGGTGAGAACCTCGGTTGCCGAGTATTCCAGCACCGAGCACTGCAAGAGTGCCGGTCACTCCAGTCAATTTCAGAAAACCGCGCCTAGACAGATCTGTGGTACTTGTTCTCGTGTCCATTTGGATCTCCGATTCCACCTTTACGCGCGGTCGGCGATTTCAGACGCGCGGAGGCCGAGATCTTTCGCTTCAAAAACCTTATGATCGATAGCGCCGCAACGCTATTGTAGATTCCAGAGTTTGTCAAGAACGCAAGAACAGAACGGGGCCAGGATCCTTATGGTTCTGGCTGCATTGAGTCTGCCGTCTCACAAAGAAGCCGACCAGATCGTGCGCGTCGTCACCGATGCCATCGTTTTTTCTCGCAGAGAACATTACGACCAACGGGTTCACACTTCGGTTTCCCCGGTTCGGGATTTTCTCAATTGTGCATAAGCCGAGCCACAAGCATAGGATTCCGCTGACCGGAAAACTTGAAATGGTCGAGACCAAGCGCAAGATCAAGTTCTGGCAGCCAACTGGTCTGGTTTTGCTTCGGTCTCGGTTATATTGGAGTTGTGAGTAACACAGCCCAGCCAGTTCCAACCGTCGTGTGCAAGAACTGTGTACTGTTCCTGATCCGGCGCTGTTACACGCGGCATTGGTGGTTCCGTTTGGTTCGCGAACCATTGATCGTCTGTATGCGCATTCTGGCATGGTGGAACAGCATCGATGCCTGGACGCATGCGGTACACAGTCCCGAATGCCGAGGCTGTGTTCGGTTCATGAAAGCCGAGCTCGAAGTGAAGTCTCCAACCTTCCGTGCATTTAACCGGCTCATCGGCCCTAGCTTCAAGCGTCTGAGGGATTCGATGCTGAAGCAGGAAGAGCTTGCGGACGCAAAACGGATTGCAGCAGAGACCATGGCCGGGGAAGAAAAGGGAACTTCATGACAGAGGTCGCGGTTCAGTTTAGTGGTCGGCGTGGCTGGTGGATGGTTGGTTTGGTGTGGCTATTCAGCCTGTCTGCTTCCATCGTCCAGTTCAAGGTTCCGCCGATCATGCCCGTGTTGATGGATGAATTACACATGTCGGTGGGCACTGCCGGGTCGCTCATGTCCGTGCTCAACATAACGGGCGTGATACTGGCGATTCCCGCAGGACTGATTTTCAAGCGCTTCGGGTATCGCGCGATGGGATTGCTTGCCGTCGGTTCCCTGATATTAGGTTCCGCCATGGGCGGCTTCAGCACGGGCCCGGGGTTGATGATGTTGAGCCGAGTCATCGAGGGTATTGGCGCGATTCTGATGTTCGTCCTTGGCCCCGCAGTGCTGGGCACGTGGTTTCCCCCAGAAAAGCGTGGCTTACCTCTCGGCATTTGGCTAACCTACATCCCTGTGGGTTCCACCATCATGATGGTCACTGGGGCGGGTATCGCCGCGAGTTATGGATGGCGATTCTTGTGGTGGGCGGGAACTGTATTCGCGGTGCTGGTCGCCATCATGTTTCTGGTTGCAATACGGCCAGCTCCGGCGCTTATAGCCGAGCGAAACGAGGAATCGCCCGCTTCGATCCAGTTGGTACTAAGAAATCGGAACCTGTGGCTCCTGTCCGCCACTTTTGCTTGCTTCAGCGGATCAACGATCGCTGTACTTACGTGGATGCCGACATTCCTGAACACCGTCCGGCACATTCCTCTGCAGGTCGCGTCCCCCATGGTCGGCCTAATGATGCTGATCAACATCGTTTCCTGTCCTGGGGCTGGTCTGCTGTCCGATAAGCTGGGAAGTAGAAAGGGGTTGTTTCTCACTGGCATCGCGGCCTTCGGAATCCTTTGCCCACTGATGGTCTGGCTTCCGCAGAGCGCTTTCCTGCTGATCATCACCGCAGTGGGCCTGATTACCGGGTTGGTTCCGAGCCCCATAGTTCAGGCTGCCGTCGAGAGTGTGGACGATCCTCGCTTGGCGGGCATGGCGACAGGGGTGGTGTTCGCAGGGACGAACCTGGGCATGCTGATCGGGCCCGTAGCGTTCGGAGCCATCGTTCAAGGTGCCCGGAGCTGGTCGGCAGCGTTTGTCGCTGCCGCGCTGTTTAGTTTCCTGGGGCTACTGATTGGAGTGTTCGTGAAGCGGAGAACGCCTGCAGGCGGCTGTCTGGAAAGCTGTTAATGATATGGGGAAGGGTTCGCGCTCGATTGGTGTCAGACTGGATGGGAAAGTCAATTATTATATGAGAAGGCAGGTAAGCCAATGAACGTTTCAAAAATTACGCTTGAAGAACACGTGGCACCGTCAGGCACACTAAATCGGGATCGTGAACGTTTCGAGCCCGAAGCATGGTCGAAGCTCAGCAGTGCGCTGGTGGATATTCATGGAAAGTTACTGTCGGATATGGATGCGAATGGTATTGAGATGTCGGTACTTTCGCTGGTTGCGCCAGGGATTCAGTGCACCTCAGATAGAAAGAAAGCCATTGAGCTTGCCCAGCGTAGTAATGACTGTATGGCGGAACAGGTGAGCAAAAACCCGACGCGTTTTCAAGCGTTCGCGGCCCTCCCCATGCAAGATCCCGAAGCAGCTTCCAGCGAGCTAGTACGTTGTGTCAAAGAACTGGGTTTCAAGGGCACACTGGTCGACGGTTTTTCGCAAGTAGATGTCGAGGATTCAGCCGTTTACTATGATCTGCCTCAATATTGGGATTTTTGGGGTGTAGTGGAAAGCCTTGATGTGCCTTTCTATCTGCACCCCAGAGAACCACTACAGAGCCACACCCCTTTTCTCAACGGTCACCCCTGGTTACGCAGTTCAACCTGGGCGTTCACGGTGGAATCAGCTACTGACGCACTTCGGCTAATGAGTAGTGGACTCTTCGACAAGTACCCGAAACTCACTATCGTTTTGGGCCACCTTGGGGAAGCGCTGCCTTTCCTGATGTGGCGCGTTGATAACCGTATAAAGAAGTCCCCCAGGGAGATTCCAGCGAAGAAAAAGCTGAACGAATATTTCCGGAAAAACTTCTTAGTCACGACGAGCGGCCAGTTCTGTACTGAGTCGCTGCTCAATACCATTGCGTGGCTCGGGACAGACCGTATCCTGTTCTCGGTGGATTATCCTTTCGAGACGATGAGCGATGCCGCAGGATGGTTCGACAACCTGAATGCGACCCACGCCATCAGTGAGACGGACTGGGTTAAGATCGCGCGTGGCAATGCCGAGAAACTGCTGAAACTCGGTACAGCGCAACAAAAGGGAGTCTCCGCCTAATTCCGTTGAGAGCTGAAAAAACGATCGTTCCTTTAATCCCAAAGGCAGCATAGGAGCAGATCGTTTCAACTCACGTTTCTGAGCGCACAATCCACACTCTTCCTCGCGAGCGAGGCCAGGTCACAACCGACTTGGCCTCGCTCGCACTCACGTGCCCATAGGATCTGTATCCACTCCTCGGAGAGCGGTAGTACTAACCAGGATGGACCGGGATCAGCAGGTGGGAGTCATAGCGCCCGCCTGCATGGATGACGTGACTCCCACGGTTGACCGTGCTCTGGTGAAGGTCCTGAACTGATCCCTTTGGATTCGTGTAGATGTCGGATCCTTGGATCACGACCCTTAGGGACTCGCCCGCTTCAAAACGGGTTCCGGAAGGCCAGATCTCGATCTCGAGTGGGACGACTTCACCCTCTCCAAGCTTAAGTTCTTTCTGATGCCGCAGGACCGGTTGATATTCGGTGGACTGTTCTGGATCAAGTTCGCGATGAGAAGCGCGAAGCCAGCCAAGAGCCACGGGGCCATTGTCGAACAGATTTAAGAATATGAACGGCACCACCTGGCCGGCGGCGTCTAATTTCTGAATGGCCACGAATATGTCCATGTCATTAGAACCCTGAGGCGACATCCATAGTTTGAGCTTCATGTTTCCGATCAGGTCGCAGCGCTGATCGAACTTGAAGTCAAACTGCGCGCGAGCAACTTCGCCAGGCGCCGCCGCCGTGGCATAACTGCGGGACGATTCGGCGGACGGCGCGTTGCGCTGCAGCGATGCGTTGCCGCAGTCCAGATACAGTTTCGTGTACTGCGTTTCCGGAATCGGCCACTCCTTCTCTGCGCGCATCTCTCCAACGTAGTATTTTTCTCTGACTTCGACCCGCACCTTCGGCCATTCGGATACTTCGGTTGGAATGCCTTTCAGAAAGTGATCGAAGAATGCTTGTTGGCGGCGAACGCTGTCTTCTTGATAGAAATATGCCCACTTCTTGCGGCCATGCACCTCCAACCACTTATCCTTGGAAGAAATCTTCTTAAAAGCTTCTATGGTTCCGCGTGTGTGTAGGCCCTGGTCCGTCCAACTCGCCATGACATACGCAGGAACCGTGATCTTGGAGAGGTCGGGGTTCTTGGATTCCCAGTACGAATCGAAGAACGGATGCTCCTGGGTTTCTCTACGCATGTCCTCAATGCGAGTCGTACTGAATCCCCAGCGGCTTGGCAGATATCCCCAAAACTCGGTCTCCGGAATTCCGCCATGCCTGGCCACTTCGCGATAAAAGTCGCTCCATCCCTCCCAGGGATTGATCGCTGCCAGGTGAGGCGGGTTCACCGAAGCCGCTCCGTATTGAGAAAAACACAAATAGGAGACGCCGCTGAGTCCGACCTTGCCATTGCTCCACGGCTGGGTTCCTGCCCACTCAATTAGATCGTATTCATCTTGCCTCTCCTCGGGCGACACAAACGTAGCATCCCCTTCGGAGTACCATGTGCCGCGAGGGTCAACACTGAGAACCGCATATCCCTTCGGCACCCAGCACATTGGATCGGGCGCCTCAAAACACGTATAAGGAGATAGCTTCGAGCTGTCTACCAGGCTGTTGGGGAACTGCTTCGCATAGCTCGTGGGGTTGTGCTTGCCGTATGGCCCCCAGGCAATCAGTGGTGGAACCGGCCTCTCGTCTTCGGGGCGGAACAGGTCAATGTAGATCTTGATCCCATCGCGCATCTGTACGGCAACGTCTCGTTCGATAATTACGCCATTCTCTACCGAACGCCGATACGCCGGAGGCCGCCCCCCCAACTCTTCCGGCGCTTTCATTGGTTTGCAAAACCTGTATTCAAAATCGTGCTTCATCATTCTTTCTCCTGGGAAATCGCTTCCCGCTCCGATGATCGGCTAAAGGATATCTATAAGTGCAGAGGTGCATTGTCCTCCGGATGCCGTAAGCACTGTAAGCACTGAGTATCTACCGAGTCAAACTTTCTGCTGCGTTTTGAACTATTGGAGACTTGCCGGCAAGAGCCGCGAAGCCATATCTATCCTGGATGAACACCACAGCCAGGCACGCGAGCAAGCCCGGTATGGATACACCGAGGAAAAGAGTCAGCAATGAAAGCTTCATCGACATCAGAATTCCTGCAATCGCCGGCCCAAATACCGCGCCTAGGCGACCCATACCGAAAGTAAATCCCTGACCTGCGGCGCGCATCGCGGGCGGATAGAACAGGGCACTGTAAGCAATTGTGACTGCCTGGCCTCCCGAGGTTGCGCCCCCAGCAATCGCAACCAGGATCACGATCAGAGCAGTGCCCGGATGGAACGCAAGCAAAGTGATGGCAACGAAAGCTGCAGGAAAGCACATATACAGCACTAGCTTAGCGCCCCAACGGTCAGCGCACTTGCCAGCCGCCAAAATTCCGATAAATGCGCCAGCAAAGTATGCGGAAGAAAACCAGAGACTTGAACTAAGGGCATAGCCGGCATTCATCATCAGTTTAGGCAGCCATATGCCTAAGCCAAAGATCAGGTAAAAATCCATGAACACCACAATCCAGATAGCGATCGTACTCATCCCGCGGTGTTCCTGAAAGAGGGCGGCGACCGATGCTTTGCCGGTTCGGTTCGCCTCGAATGTCGCACCATCCTCAATCATCAATTCAGGACGGATTTTCAAAAGCACTTTCCGCAGCTCCACCGTGCGTCCCTTAGCGAAATAAAAATATGGGGAATCAGGAAAATACATCAGGCAGAGCGGCACAACTAATAGCGCCAGGAAGCCAATATAGTAAACCGAACGCCAACCCCAAAGCGGAAACAGCAGAACGCTCAGCAGCGAACCACATACACCCCCAATTTGGAAACCAGAAAAGATACCGGCGACCACGAAGGCTCGTAATCGCATGGGCGCGTATTCGGTCATCACCGCCACAACGTTAGGCATGGCACCGCCCAGCCCCAGACCGGCGACGAAACGCCAAACACCAAAAGTCGTTGGATTGGTTGCCAGGCCCGTGAAACCCGTAGCTACGGCAAACAAAACTGTGCAGGCGATGACCGTCGCCTTCCGACCCCACCAGTCAGCTAACACGCCGAAGCCGACCGCGCCAAACGCGGCTCCCAGCAGTGCATAGCTGCCAATAACTCCCGCCTGAGTCGGAGTAAGTTTCCACTCGCGCATTATCAGCGGAACCGTAGGTCCATACGTGGTCAGCGCATAGCCATCGAATGTGATGATCGCTACGCATAGCAGGAACAAAGCCCAATGAAGCCTGGTGAACTTGCAGCCATCGACCCATTGATTGATGTTGACCGGAGTTTTCATTCTTGCTCCCATAGACATGTCCGAATTAGTGAACGCGTTGGAATATAAATATAAAGGCGACGTTGAACACTGCGCAAAGTACCAGATTGTCTGGTTTGAAGATAGAGGGAGTCCTCGCTAGTTTGAAAAACGGGGCCAGAAAAGGCGCGTTCCGCCCCGCCACGTGACGACGCCAATTCGGAAGACTCGTCGCCAAGCCAGAAACGAGCGGCAAACTTTTGATTCTGGAACGCTTCGAAACGCTTGAAATATTGCTTCGAATTCAGATGCTTACGCCTTGCTGCCACGGCGGGGTTTTCGGAACGCTGGGCTCGCCTCGTCGCTGAGAAAGTGTTACCCCCATGAACGGGACTACATCGGGTCTCGCAGAAATCGGGCTGAACGAGAATTGGCATCACGCGCCATCGCTGCATGAATAGAAGGCACTTCAGCTGCAACCTTTGGAATTCCGACGATACGGCCTTCCGGGAACCGGCCACAAAACTTCTCATCGGTTGGTCATTCCGGAAGTGGCGTGGATCGACTGCCCCGTTCACAGGCAGTTTCAAACCCGAAGAACACCTTGGACTCAGGCGGACTTGCGAGTCATAATAGCTGCATGGAACAGCTCCGGCGCGCCGCTTTCGGGCCTTTCCACAGTATTTAGCACACTGCTCGTTTACCACCTTTGAGCGCGACGGATTTCATGGCTGACATTGTAAATACACCGAATACCGATACCAAAACATCAGTGCGGCAAAGCTTGGCCTCTAAGCCGGAGCCGCCGTCCCCGGGAAAAAATTTCCTGGGCATTCGTCATGCCATGGTTGTTCCTCTGATTGTGGCCTGCGCAATGTTCATGGAGATGGTTGACGCAAATGTCATCACCACGGCTCTGCCGTTGATTGCCCGCGATTTCGGGAAAGACCCACTGACCCTCAAGCTCGGACTCTCCGCCTATCTGATAAGTCTGGCGGTTTTTATACCGATTTCCGGGTGGATAGCCGATCGCTTCGGCAGTCGGGTGGTGTTCTGCGCCGCCATCACGATCTTCATGGTTTCGTCCATGTTATGTGGCCTGGCGCAATCCTTCGCCTTCTTTGTCGCGCTTCGATTCATTCAGGGCATCGGCGGAGCGATGATGGTCCCGGTCGGCCGCATTGTGATTGTTCGCACGGTAGAGAGGGAAGACCTGGTAACCGCGTTTATTTATCTTACGATACCGGCAACGCTTGGGCCCTTGACCGGTCCCGTCTTGGGCGGATTTATCGCAACCTATTTCAGCTGGCGTTGGATTTTCTTCATCAATGTCCCGATAAGCATTGTGGGAATCATTTTCGCCCTGCGATTCATGGACAATTACCGTGAGTCGGAGGTCCCGCCGCTGGATGTGGTTGGGTTTGTTCTCTCGGCCCTCGGATTGTCCCTCTTTATGTTCGGTATGAGCACCATCAGCGACCAAATGATGCCCCGAAAATGGGCGGCCATCTGCATCGTAATGGGCGCGGTTATCGTCTATGCTTATCTGCGTCGCGCAAGAACAGAAACAAAACCGCTTCTGGATTTTAGTTTTTTCAAGCTTAAGACCTATATGGTCGGCGTAGGCGGCGGCTCGATCTACCGCATTGGGTTTGGAGCGATTCCTTTTTTGCTGCCGCTGATGCTTCAACTGGGTTTCGGCCTCAGCCCGTTCCGCTCCGGTGTGCTGACCTGCGCCTCGGCCATCGGCTCCCTATTTATCAGGACCATGACCAAGAAGCTGCTTCAGATTTTCGGCTTTCGTAATTTGCTTGGATATAATGCGCTACTGGCGTCAATCACAATCGCCGCTCTTGGGCTCTTCACCGCGAGAACGCCTCATACCGTTATCTTCCTGGTGCTTCTGGTCGGAGGCGGATTTCGGGTAATGCAATTTACCGCCCTCAATACGATCTGTTATGCCGAAGTGCCGGAACGGGACGTCAGCCAGGCCACCAGCCTCTTTGCCACCATTCAACAACTGTCCATGGGCATGGGAGTAACGGTTGGCGCCTTTTGTCTGCAGGCGTCAAACTTTTTCCAGCACCATTCCCAAATCGTCGCTGCCGATTTCGCACCCGCATTTCTTGCGGTGGGATTATTTTGCGCGGTGTCGGCGTACTCTGCTTTCAGCCTATCGCCTGATTCCGGCGCGGAAATGGCCGGGCGCGCGGCCACAGGCTCGGCCAACTCCTGAGTACAGGGTCAATTGCAATCGCCCGAACTTGAAAGTATCAAGGTATTGGTTTGCCAGTTAAGGAAATCGGTCAGGCGCTCTCCAATCATTCCGGCAGGGCCCGTTATGCTTCTAATTGTGAAACATTGGGCGTGATACGGGGGCGTGAAGAATCGTTAAAGTTTCAGAGCATCCCAAAAACGTTCAAATCTTTACACGATTTCCCTAAACCTCGCGCCCTGATTTCGCGTCTATGGACTTACGCGCATGATCGACCGTGCCGCGCCGCACGGGGTTCTCCCGTAGGCGCGGCGTATCGGCAGACGTTGCTATCGCCTTTGTTTTTTTGCCATTTCGCCAAGTAGTCGTTGCATCGTAGCTGGCAGCCCTTAACTCATGGTGATGTATGACGATATTGACGACTGCAGCGGTGGTCCTAATGATTGGGTGGTTTGCAATCAGCGCACTGTTCGGGGCATCCTTCAAAGAAGATGCACATGTGCATCCAATCTATCGCACTGGGTTGGCTGGCGACCCGATGAGCCAAGATGAGCAGGTAAAAGAGAAATCAAACCACTGTGAATGCAACATTGCCGGCGACAGGCCGAAGCTCGCCGTTTATGTAAAAAAGGGCGGGACGTTCTGTGCCCGTTGCGAAAAGCTCGTCCATCTATGCCCCGTTTGTGGTGCTCTCCGTGATCGCGGCGTTAGGAGCCCCTGTAAGTGTGAGAACGGGGCTTTACAGCTGGACGGGAATATGGCTGGCTCACGCTACCGCCGTGTGGCAAATGCGGAATGTGCGAGCTGAACAAATAATGTGAATGGACCCGTGGATGGAACCATGGCTAGCACATATCCATTTCGGAGCATTAGCCTTGTTATCCTGGCAGCCTTCTTGGGTGGGATGCTTGGGCTGGGCGCACAGGCGCAGTCTATTCCGAGCCAATCGGTTCCCTCTCCCTCCTCTTTAAACGCAGCACTCGCGGCGGCGATCTGCACCCAACAGGCTCCCCAAGACCACTTGCCTGATGCACCTGGCCAGCCATCTGACGGAAGCATTCATGGAACTGTGACTGACTCCGCTGGAAATGTCATTGTGGGCGCTCGCGTCACGCTTGAGGCCGATGCCTCCGAGGTGCAACGCACGCTGCTCACCGACGGTGCTGGATTCTTTAACTTTACTGGCCTCGATCCTGGAAGGTTCGGAGTCACAATCACGTCGAAGGGATTTTCGGCTTGGGTGGTCTCCGAGATTGTTCTACCGCCTGGAGGGAACTGCGAGCTCGCACGGGTCGCGCTTCAGATCACGTCAGTGAACACGGATGTTAATGTGGTTTTCACCATCCATGACTTGGCTGAAGAGCAGATGAAAGCGGAGGAGAAGCAACGTGTGCTCGGCGTGTTCCCGAACTTCTACACTAGCTACATCTGGCATGCGGCTCCATTGACGGCCAAGCAGAAGTTCCGACTTGCACTGAGGACTTCGGTCGATCCAACGGCCTTTGTGATCACCGGTGTTACCGCGGGAATTGAGCAATGGCAAAATTATTTCAGCGGGTATGGCCAAGGAAGCCAAGGCTATGCCAAACGTTACGGTGCTGCTTATGCCGACGGTTTCATCAGCACCATGATCGGCGCGGCTATTCTCCCATCGGCATTTCATCAGGACCCGCGCTACTTTTACAAAGGCACTGGGAGCATTGGATCGCGGGCGCTGTATGCCATCTCAACAGTTGTTATTTGTAGGGGTGACAATGGGCGTTGGCAGCCAAACTATTCCAACGTGCTCGGCAACCTCGCCTCGGCGGGAATCTCAAACATTTACTATCCTTCGACTAATCGAAATGGAGCCCAAGTGACAATCGACAATGCGCTTATTGGTACTGCCGAAGGCGCAATCAGCGCCTTGATCCAGGAATTTGTCCTTCGAAAGGTATCGCGCGGGATTCAGCCCTCGCCCGGTCTCCGGCCTTAGAGGCGAGCGTGGGATTCTCGGGCAGACAGCGCCGTGATTGCAAAGTTGGACGGATTGCTTGCCAGATCGAGCGCTCACGTTCAAGCCCAAGAGGCTGTTCGACTCCGTGGTGGCGCGGGATACCAGACTCGGCCGCGATGTTCGACGGCATGGCGTTGCCCAGCAGGCAAAAAAGATAATGACGGACGTTGGCCAGCCGGAAATTAATTATGGAACGGATTGGTAACAAAAAGTCTTAGGGCTGTATCTGAAGCGCCCACTGGTGCAGGTCTGTCTCTGAAGGTGCTCATTGCGGGCGCTTCGGATACAGCGACTTGAAGGAAGCCGCCCTCCGGGACTATGGGATTTGTATGCGACAGCCGGTTTTGATTGGTGTGCGATGGCACCCTGCAACCGGTGCGCTGGCACACTAACGGGCATTGGTAGGTAGAAGCACCGTGGGAGTATACGTCGGAGAATCTGGAACTGTGCGCAAAGAAGGCGTTGCATCTTCTTCGGATAAACGCGGTCGCACAGCATGTCCACCCTTTGTTCACCGAACCCGTCCAACTCAACCGGAACGAAGTCGTCAATCTCGTCCGTTTCCTCCTTCAGGCGAAAATGCACCATGAAGTTCTTCATGGTAAACAATTCACAGGTCTCAGCATTCCCGGCTTCATCGAGGAGTTCGATGGCATCTTTTTTCGATGACGCGCTGACGGCGGAGAAGTCACCATTTTGCCAGTTGCAGATGAAGAGCGGCATATTCAGGCTCCGAGTGTGATTATAGACACGGGTGGGGTTGGCGATGCCGGGGAGGATGTCGAGGTGGCACCAGCGGTGGTTTGGGAGGTGGAGGGCAGGGAAGTGCGCTGGATTTGAAACGCCCAGAAGCTCAGGTAGTCTTAGCATCGCTTGCTTGCGTAAATCTGTGCGTAAAAGCTTTTTGAAAAAGTGGGCTGGAATTCCGGGTCAGAGTCACCGAGCCGTAAGTGGAATTGGCTCAGAACCCTCAGGTAATCACAATAAACAAAGCCGCTTACGAGAAGCGGCGGTTTGAAAGATTTGGCTGCCGGGGGCAAGATTTGACCTTGCAACCTTTGGGTTATGAGGGAACTCTTAATCGGTAAGCTATCGAAAACAGAGGCACAAGGTGGCATCAAATAACCCCTAAAGCGCCCTGATGAACCGGTATTGGGGGTGCAAAGGGGGCCGAAAATGACCTTTGGGAAACTTGGGCTTCGCGCCCGAAGGTCAGCCCTTGCGGCATTGCGGTGCGGCGGGACATTAGTTCGCAACTCCCTGTGCCGCCGATTGAGCGATGCTATCACGCGGGCAGGCGCGTTGCCGGGTCGGCTGAAACCAACTTCAGGTAATCCTCAGAAACCTTTACTGCCTCTTCGGCCTCGGTATCACTGATCAAGGCCAGATCATAGAAGGCGTCATTGCGTTTGCGGCGCAACCGGTCGAAGAGCGCGAAGATCCCGGCAGGGCGGAGCCAAGGTGTTTTTGCGCGAATTCAATGATCGCGATGTGATGCCCAAGCTGTACGCGTGGTCATTCTCCGTGGCTCAGCATCAGAGCGAGAGAAGCTTTGAGCATGTCCTCGTATGCGATCTGGTAGGCGGCCTCCGCGTCGATGGGCAGGTTCTTACGAGCGGTGGATACTTTCTTGTGCGCATCGGCGAGGAACTGCTTCACCTGTTTCGGATCAATTCGCTGTGGCTTCGTCTTGTTCATCATCGATCACAGTAATTCTTTTGTCCTTCCAGATGTCGGTGACAAATGGGTCTTGCATCTTCAGCTTCCGCTTCAGCTCCTGCGGCTTCAGAAGGGTATAGTTTACCTCGCGGTGGAGGATCTTCTCCACGCGTCTGATTTCAGAGGCCAGCGCAGATTGATCCGGCTGGCCGATAATCAGAAGGTCAATATCACTAGCGGCATCTGCTTCACCTTTTGCGAGTGATCCATAGATGTAGGCGGCACCAATTCCTTCCATGTCCTTGAGAGATTGCTGCAGCGTGGGAACGATGCCGATGCTGCCCCGGAGCATGGTAAACAGCGATTTCAAGTATGGGTATTCGGGATTGATGCTGTAGTAGCGTTGACGTCCCTCAACTTCGGAACGGAGGAGTCCCTCCTTCTCAAGCCGTGACAGTTCACGGGAGAGGTTCGTAGGGTCTACCCCGAGCAGGGCAGCCATCTGGCGAACGTAAAACCGCGCCGACCGATTCGAATAGAGGTGGGTCAGCAGGCTTCTCCGCAAGTTGGATCGAAGAGAGATCATGTGGTTGTGGTTAGATAGTACTACATATGTGGTATCTATTGACCTCATATGGCGAGATAAAACCTGCGCGCGTTCCACTGCAAGAATGCCGAGCTATAGTGGAAGGCACTGTCCTGTCCATTTTGGAACTCCAAACAAGAATTCTGGCGAAGGTTCAGCTTCTCAGGGAGATCCCTTGTTCCTGGACCAGCATCAGATTTTAAATCCGCTCTCGCGGTCCCTTTGATCGGCACTAATTCATAGTGGGAGCGAATGAAAGACAATGTATCCAGGAATAGAGCTGCGATTGCTACGCTACGTGGTAGCCGTCGCGGAGGAGTCGAAGTTTACTAGCGGGATGATGAATTCGTCGCCGCCCCAGCGCCTAATGATGTCCGTCGCACGGCACGCCGATTTTAGCTCAGCGGCAAACTGCTTCAGCAATTCATCGCCGATCAGGTGTCCGTGGCCGTCATTCATCTGTTTGAATCCATCCATATCTATGACGGCAACGCAAAACGGGAGTTTGGCGTCAATCTGGCGCTCGATCTGGTTTTCCGCCCAGAGGCGGCTCCGCAGTCCAGTAAGCGAATCGCGCGAAGCAATCTGTTCTGCCTCTTCAAGTTTCCTCTTACAACTCGTTACTTTCGCCTGAAGCTATTTGATCGCAGCTTTGCCTTCCGCATCCATATTGTCAATGGACGTCTTCAGTTCCACTGCACTTTTCTTGAGAGACACACGGATCTGTGTCAGATCTTCCAGGTTTGCAATCTTCTTCTGTAGATGGTTCGTTATCTGGTTGATCTGTTTGGCACAACGCTGATCTCTTTCGCCGACCGATTCGGCGGTGTGGGCCATAACAATCAGTATCTCCTTTACCTCACCGGTCTGTTGCTGGAAGTGCTTGGTCGTGCGTTTGCCCCAGTCCTGCAACTGCTCCTGAGCAATCTTTTCCGTAGATTCAACTGCTTCGCGATCAATATCGAAGGAAAGTTTCTCTGGATTTTTCATCGACCTTGCGCTGGGCCAGAACCAGACCGTTGCCCTCGGCCCACGCCGAAACCATGTGAACCAGCTTTTTCTTGCCGCTTGCGCGGCTGCCGCACAGTGCCTTTCCGTCGATGGCAATCACTTCCCCCACCGTCAGTTTGGCAATCGACGAAACCCAGGCAACGAATCCTTTTTCCATTTCCAACGGGTCCAGCGCCGCAAACACACGGTTGAACGTATCGTGCGACGGGATGCCCGAGGGCAGCGTCAAGAACGTTTTCAGCCACTACTACTTTGCTTTGACGTAATCCGCAATGTCGTTCCAGCTCTCGGCTCCGCTCAACACCGCCGCGATCGCGATCAGAAGGCTCTCTTCCAATAAATGATCCCGGCTCCGCTCCACCCGCGGATCGCGCAGCTCAGAAAAATACTTCAGGGGATTGTCCATCTCCCCTTCTGGCCTAACGGAAAAATGCTGTGTCCCACTTGATCCTCGCGAAATACAGACTCCTCGCGACAAGCGCGACAAGATGTCTGGAAATCGCACGACGTCAAGTAGGCGGGTCCTAAAGGACTAGCTTGATTCGACCTGCGTGCAGCATGCCTTTGAGAGGCCGCTGCTGAAGCCCGGCCTGGCGGCAAGACTTCAAGTGCGTGCGAGCGCCACTCATCGTGACGCTCACGAGCAAGGGTACATCGAGAGCTGGCGGAGATGCAAACCGCTGAAAATATTTTGTCTATTGCTGGCGGGTTTGGGGAAGTTTTTGGGGAAGTAGAACGGGTGGCTCCTGGAGGCCACCCGTAAGTTATTGTTTTGATTGGTTGCGGGGGCAAAATTTGAACTTGCGACCTTTGGGTTATGAGCCGGACAGGTCGTAGCTAAACCTTATTGATTCAGTGGCTCTTTGACCTTGCCCGCGAAAAACGTATCCCTTAGCTGAGTGATTGAGCATCAGTAAGGGGAGATGAAGATGACGAAAGCGAAGCGGGCGCGATACACGCTGGAGTTCAAGCAGGAAGCGGTTCGG
>Ga0182030_10015377_pt1 | contig 15006 bp, 17 predicted proteins | sample 812S3MmetaG_FD_121299 | JGI IMG/M metagenome (GOLD analysis project Ga0182030, IMG submission 121299) | Permafrost microbial communities from Stordalen Mire, Sweden - 812S3M metaG (Illumina Assembly) | ecosystem: Environmental > Terrestrial > Soil > Wetlands > Permafrost | place: Sweden... | reverse complement strand
GTGGAGACCGCTTGCCATCACACGAGCGACGTGCCCCTGCGCGTCAACCAACTGCTGATCGGCTGGACCGAATTCGAAGTGGTCGAAGACCGGCTCGCCGTTCGCATTACGGAGCAAATATGAATTTGAAAATTTCAGTGGATAAACCTTCCCATTACCGTGCGCCCCGCAAAGTTGTTAGAGAGTCGAAGGCGATGGAATATGCGCCTGCCGCGAGCCCACATTCGGCTTCGCTCGCGAACTATGCGAGCGTGCGGAAGATCGAGGCGCTCAAGCGTCAGCAGGTTCATCGCGTTCCAAAGCCGAAGCTGCCGCCCCCGCCGCCACCTCCGCCGGCCGAGCCCCAGCCCGGCTTCCTGAGCCGCGCATTTTCCTTTCTCCGTGCCGGCAGTGCGCCGACGAAGCAGCTGCGTCTGGTTGAAACCATTTCATTGGGAGAGAAGCGGTTTGCGGCGATTCTTTACGCCGATGGACGCAGGTTCCTCGTGGGGGGCGGCACTGCGGGTGTATCTCTGCTGGCGCCACTCGATGAAACGCCGGATTCCCTTGAAGACGTTGAATCCCTTCAGGAGCTGTCGGAGCTCTCTGAATGACCTTGTTCCGGGCGGTCGGACAATGCGCGATCTTTCTAGCGTTCTCCATTACGATCCCTGCGATGGCGCAGGCGACGTCCGCCGTTTCCGGAACACCGGCTTCTTCCACGCCCGCTGCGACTCTAAGCCCAGCGGCAACTCCAACGGCCGCTGCGACCGGGTCGGTAGCTCCTGCGAACGGCGCTGGGGCTGCTGCTTCGATCGGCACTACGCCGGCTGCGAACGCAGCGGCGCCTCCTCCGATTCCATTTGTGGCGCCGTCCGACTCCACCAACACGATGGTCAACTATCCTGCAGCGATTCCGGGCAACAGCGGCGGAGGGCTGCAAGTTCAAGGGATGCCCGGCGAAACGGTGCCGTGGTCGATCATCATCCTTCTCACGGGATTGACGCTGATCCCCACGATGGTGATGTGTGTTACCCCGTTTGCACGTTTGCTGGTTGTGTTTCATTTTTTGCGGCAGGCTCTGGGACTTCAGACCACGCCTTCGAACCAGACGCTCATCGGGCTCTCTCTGATCCTCACGTTCTTTCTTATGCAGCCAATCGGCGTGCAGATCTACCAGAACTCGATTGTGCCGATGCAGGCAGGCCAGATCACTGCCATGGAAGCGCTGGGCCGCGGCGAAGTGCCGCTGCGCAAGTTCATGTCGCACTATGTCCGCGAGAGAGATGTGGCGCTGTTTATCGACCTGGCGAAGGAGCCTCGTCCGAATTCGCCGGACGATCTTTCGATGCGCGTGTTATTGCCCGCATATATCTTGTCCGAACTGAAGGCTGGCTTTCAAATCGGTACCGTCTTGTTTTTGCCATTTTTGATTGTCGATATGGTGGTGGCTTCGATTACGACCTCGGTGGGCATGCTGCAGTTGCCGCCGGTGGTGATTTCAACGCCGCTTAAATTACTGCTGTTCCTGATGGTGGATGGATGGCACCTCTTGATCAGTTCACTAATGAGGAGTTTTAGCTAAGCCTATGGACGTCGATCAGGTTGTGTTGCTGGGCCGGTTAATGCTGCAGGAGGTCATCATCCTGGCGGGGCCGATATTGGCTGTCGCGATCGTCGTCAGCCTGGTGGTGAACATCGTGCAGGTGCTGATGTCGCTGCAGGACACGACTGTTTCCACCGTTGCGCGGCTTGTTGCTACGGGCGGCGCTTTGTTTCTCTCCATGCCGTGGATGTGGCGGCATCTGGCAACTTTCACGATCGGCACGTTCACCGATTTTCACGAGTACCTTAAATGATCGAAATACCCTTGTTCACGATCATCACCAGCATGCTGACTATCGGCGTGCGGCTCTCGGGGCTCATGCTCTTCGCGCCTTTCTTCGGCAGCGTGGTAATTCCCGCGCGCATCAAGGCTATTCTCGTGATCGCGATGACATTTCTGCTCTATCCCACCGTGGGGCGCACCATCGATTTTCACCTCATGAAGGAGTGGCCGCTGCTGATCATCACCGAGTTTCTGGTTGGCGTGGGAATGGGCATTGCGACCAACCTTGTTTTCGAGGCGATTCAGCTTTCGGGGCAGGTGCTGGGGATGCAAATGGGCTACTCGCTGATTAACCTGCTCGATCCGCAGACTCAGGTCGATACGACGGTGATGGCCACGTTTTACCAGAGCATCGTCATGCTGCTCTTTCTGCAAATGGATGTGCAGTTCTGGCTTCTGCGCGCGGTGGGCAACAGCTTTCGGTACGTTCCGCCGGGCACGGCGCATGTGAGCAATCTGTTCACGATGGCAATTCTCAAGACGGTAGGCGAGGTTTTCGGGCTTGGCGTACAGATCGCGGCGCCTGTGCTTGCGGCAACGCTCGCGGCGGACGTCATTCTCGGGCTGCTGGGGAAGTCCTCTCCGAACATGCCGCTCATGCTGCTGGGGCCGGCAGTGAAGAGCCTTCTCGGTCTCACGGTTTTAATCGCAACGCTGAAGTACTGGCCCGACCTTTTCCGCCGCTTGTTTACGGACGCGGTGGCAAATGGCGAGCGCATTTTTCATCTGGCAGGTTGAGGGACGATGGCAGACTCAAGCAAGACAGAACAAGCAACACCGCGACATCGGCAACAAGCGAGGAATCGGGGCCAGGTCACCCGCTCGCGCGAGCTCAGCGGTGCGCTTTCGATGGCTGCCGTAGCCGCTGTTGTGTTTCTCCTGGGGCGTGAGGCGATTCCGCACTGGACCTATTTCTTTCGCACCACGCTTGACCTTGCGAGCACCGAAACGGTTGAGCCCGGCGGACCGCTTCTGTTCTGGACCAGCGTCGAAGTGATGCGCTGGGTGATTCCGATTGTGGTTGCAGGCGGCGCAGTATCGGTATTTGCGGGACTGGCGCAGGGAGGGTTCGTCTTTGCACCGGAAGCGCTATCGTTCAAGCCCGAGCGCTTGAATCCGGTAGACCGGCTTGGCCAGATGTTTTCGCCTGCTGCACTCAGCACCATTCTCAAATCTCTGCTGCCGTTCACTGCGATTGCGTGGATCGGTGTTGCGTCCATCCGGACCCACTGGGCCGACATTATGGGGAGCTCGTATGTCGATGCGCGCCGATTCGCGAGCCTGATCAGCATCATACTTCTCCAAATCATCTGGAAGTCGGGATTGGTTCTCCTCATCTGGGCCGGAGTGGACTATTTGCTTCTCTGGTGGAAGAGCGAAGGCGATTTGAAGATGAGCCGCCAGGATCTCAAAGACGAAATGAAGCAGACCGAGGGTAATCCGGCGAGCAAGGCGCGTATCCGGAAGATCCAGCGTCAGTCGCGGCGCAGACAGATGCTGAAAGCCGCGGAGACTGCCACGGTGGTGATTACCAACCCAACGCACTACGCTGTCGCGCTTCGTTATGAGCAGAACATGGCCGCGCCCATCGTGGTGGCCAAGGGTCTGGATAACCTGGCGGCCAAGATCAAGGAAATCGCCTGGAAGCTCGATATTCCCGTCATGGAAAACCGGCCCCTGGCGCAGGCGCTCTATAAGAGCGTCGAAGTCGGCGATCCGATTCCATCCGCGCTCTATCACGCGGTTGCCGAAATCCTCGTCTTGATCTACAAGGCGCAAACCGAAGTGAGAAACCGCGAAGCACGCAGACGCGGAACCGTTGTGCAAAGAACGATTGTGAGGCAGCAGTGAACAAGAAGCCTGGATTGCTGGGTACACTTCGTGCGTATTCCGATTGGATTATTCCTACCGGTGCGGTGGCCCTTGTGTTCGTGATGCTGGTCCCGCTGCCGAGCATCGTTCTCGACCTGCTGCTCACCCTGAACATCACGGCATCGGTGCTAGTGCTGCTGACTGCGATTCAGGTTCGCCGTCCGGTGGAGTTTTCTGTATTTCCAAGCCTCATCCTTTTGCTGACCCTGATGCGGCTTTCTCTCGATCTGGCCGCAACCCGGCGCATCCTGCTGCATGGCAGCGAGGGATCGTCGGCCGCAGGCAAAGTCATCGAAGCATTTGGTCAATTCGTCGTCGGCGGCAACTATATTGTTGGTTTCGTTATCTTCGTTGCACTCATCGCCATTCAATATTTAGTGGTGAGTCACGGCGCGGTCCGCACTGCCGAGGTCACGGCGCGTTTCACACTCGATGCCATGCCCGGCAAGCAGATGGCGATTGACTCAGACCTGAATACCGGCCTCATCAACGCAGACCAGGCCCGTCAGCGCCGCGAGGCTGTGGCGCGCGAAGCCGAGTTCTGCGGCTCAATGGACGGCGCTGCCCGCTTCAGCCAGCGAGACTCGCTCGCAACAATTCTCATTACGGTCATCAATATCGTTGCAGGATTCCTTATCGGTGTATTCCAGCAGGGAGTACCGCTGGCACAGGCTCTCAAGACCTACACGATTCTCACCGTTGGCGATGGGCTGGTCGCCATCATCCCGTCCCTATTGGTTTCCGTGGCCGGCGGTATCGTGGTCACACACGCCGCATCCGATTACTCGCTCGGGTCGGATATCGGCAAGCAGATGTTCCGCACCGCACGCCCGCTGTGGATTGTGAGCGGATGTCTCTTGTCTCTGGCTCTCATCCCAGGTATGCCAAAGATTTCGTTCATTGCTCTTGGCGGTGTGACGATGTTTGCGGCCTGGAAGATGAAGCCCTCGGCCGCAACCGAGGCGGCCAGCGCTACCAAGGCCGCAGCCGCAAAGGGAGACAAGGCGGCGACACCCGGTGTTGATCCGATGGATGCAGTGCTGAAGCTCGACGAATTAATGCTTGAGGTTGGTGTAGGACTGGTGCCGCTGGTGGATGCGAAGCAGGGCGGCCAGTTGCTGGCGCGCGTGAAATCGCTGCGCAAGAATCTCGCGCAGACCCTCGGCTTTCTGGTGCCTTCAATTCACATCACCGATAATCTTTCGCTGAAAGAAAGAGAGTACGTTGTCTATCTGCGCGGCGTAGAGATTGCGCGCTGGGAGATGCGGCGCGACCGCTTGCTCGCGGTGAATTCAAACCCCAAGCCAGGCGACCTTCAAGGGCAGGAGACGCGGGAACCGGCCTTCGATTCTCCGGCCAAGTGGATCACGCCGGATCTGCAGGCGCAGGCCATTGCAGCTGGATACGCCGTGGTCGACCATACGTCGGTGCTGGCAGCTCATCTCTCAGAGCTGATCAAGCAGAATGCTCAGGATCTACTGACTCGCCACGAAACCAAGCGTCTTGTGGATCGGCTCGCCGACTCGCACCCCAAGCTGATCGACGAGCTCATTCCTAAACTGATGACGCTAGGCGAAGTGCAGAAGGTGCTGCAGCAGTTGTTGCGGGAACAGGTTTCGATCCGCGACCTTGGCAGCATTCTGGAAACGCTTGTTGAGACGGCGGCGAACAATAAAAACCCGGTCCTGCTTGTGGAAGCGGCCCGGCACGCGCTTGGCCGGGCCTTGATTCGTCCGCTGCTTGATGAAAATGGAAAGCTCAAAGTTGTTACGCTCGACAGCGCGATTGAAGAGGAATGTGCACGCTCGACCCAGAATGCGCAGGCGATTGCGGGTGGAGCGATGCAAATCTCCGTGGCGCGCCGGGTGTTGGATGGTTTGCGCGCGATGCTGGGCGATCAGGTTGCGATTGCTCCTCCTGTGCTTCTCTGCTCGTCGCCTGGCCGGTTCTATCTCAGGCGCGTTCTCGAACCGTTTATTCCCAAAATCGTTGTAATTTCACCATCGGAGATTCCTCCCATGACGCAGGTTATGTCTTTAGGTTCGGTGCGATGAGAAAGTCTTACGCCAACACGTATCAAGAGGTGCCCAGATGACGGCAGCGGAATTGGCTTACAAGACGAGTGCAACAGGCGCGACCGAAGCGGACGATCTCGTCCTGCAGGAACTGCCGCAGGTCTACTACATTGCCGCGCGCATTCGCGAACGGCTTCCTCAGCACGTTGAAATGGAGGATCTGGTCAGCGCCGGTGTGATTGGACTGCTGGAAGCGACACGCAGTTTCGATGGATCGAAGAATGTGCAATTCAAGACCTTTGCCAAGTTTCGGATTCGCGGCGCGATCCTGGACAGCCTGCGCGAAACCGACTGGGGATCGCGTTATATGCGCAGAAGGGGACGCGAGATCGCCGACGTTACGGCGCGGCTCGAAGCCAGGCTGGGGCGGCATCCTGTGGAATCGGAGATCGCCGAAGAGATGCATCTGGAACCCGAGCACCTGCGCAGGCTTATTGCGCAGCTCGATTCGCTGCAAATCGCGGGCCAGAAAGTTGCGGTCGCGAACGATCGCTCGGAGTCACTCGACGTGATTGAGTCGGCTCCGAACTTAGACGACCCCGATCCTTTCGAGATTTGTCTCGAAGGGGAGATGAAGGCTCACCTTGCGGAAGCAATCTCAAAACTCAGCGAGAGAGAGCAATTGATTCTGTCTCTCTACTATCGCGAAGAACTCACGATGAAGGAAATTGCAAAGGTGGTTGGGGTGGCGCTTTCGCGCGTTTCACAAATACGGCAGGAAACGATGGTCAAACTCAAAGCGCATCTTGAACACCTGCAGCGGAAGTCCTCGCACACGACGCCAACGAGAGGAGAATATCTTGAGCACGCCTAGCCAGACTGAATTGGAGACGGCGTCAACAGCGCCGAAACAATCCGCAACTCAAAAGACGCCTGTCAAACAGCGCACCGTACATCCGTGCAATTTTCGTACGGCGGGACGTCTGTCGAACGAGCATGCACGCTTGCTGAGCGCACTCCATGAGACATTTGCCCTTCGTCTCGCGAGCACTCTCGATGCATATCTTGGGACCGGCGTTGAGGTGAAACTCGAAACGCTCGATCAGCTCCCGATCAAGGACCATATCGCGGGCATTCCGCCCCTCAGCTACGTCGTGCCTTTCTCTTCGAACACGATGATTGTGGAGCTCGACAATGAATTGGTCTTTCCCGTTATTGAATTGCTGATGGGTGGAACAGGCAATGCGGTCAACGCCGGCCGCGAGCTTTCAGAGATCGAAGAAGAGATCATGCAGGACGTGATTGCGCTGCTGGCGCGGCAGGCTGAAGCCGTATGGCGAATTCCGAACCTGTCTTTGGTTTCGGGCCCACGGATCAAGCCAACCTTGATGCATCACGCTTTTGCACCAAACGAAAAAGTCGCCGTCCTGCGATTCAGCATTGAACTTGCCGGTGCGACGGGTTCCTTTAATCTCGTCTTCCCGACGGAGTTTCTCAACATGCTGATGGCGCAGATCAAGCAGGATCAGCCACAAAAGCAGACGCGCGTGTGGAGCTTCCCGAGTCCGCCGCTTCGCGAACGCATTCTGGAATGCGACATCGAGGTGTCGTCTGAATTGCCGACCTTGAAGGTCGCCGTGCGCGATTTGATCGCACTTCAACCTGGCTCGGTGTTAAAGCTGCGGGCGCCGATTAGAATCCCCGGAATGTTGACGGCGGGAGGACGCGGTTTGTTTGAGGCCGTACCGGTTCGAAGCGGTACGCAGCGGGCTGCGCAACTTGGACGCCGCGTCCCATCAACAGAATGGAAGAGGAGATAGAACCATGGACATTCAAACTAAGAAGAAAAGCGCGAATTTCTTCGCCGCGGCTTTTGCCGAGTCCCTCGCTCAGTCAGTCGCCGCGGAGGCCGGATCCGCGTGGCCGCTCGGAGTGATAAGCTCTCCGGATGCGCCCATCAACAAAGGAACGCCGGTTCATTTTCGGCTGGCGGTAGAAGGTTCCATTGCCGGCGAATGCTTTATTGAGTTCTATGAGCCGCAGGTTTCCGGCCTTGTTTCGAAGATGTTGAAGCAGCCAGTGACAGAGCTTGCAGACGAGCATTGCGAGGCTTTGGCGAAGGTTCTGTCGTCGGCCACGACCGGCCTGGCTGCATCGCTTTCGGCCAGGTACGGAGCGCTAAGCTTCAAAGTCGAGCGAGTCGCGGGGCTGGCGTTCGGCGGCATGTTTGTTGTTCCTCTCGCCGCGTCTGAGGATGAGTCGAATGCGGAGTTGCTGCTTTATTTTGGCGGGCAACTGCTGGATGCGCTGTCGGCCACCCAGGATGGAAAGCAGGCCGGAGAAGCCGAAGAGCCGGCGGTTTCATCCGCCAACCTAAAGCTGGTGATGGACGTTGAGCTGAATGTCTCGCTTCGATTCGGCCAGCGGCAGCTGCCGCTCCGCGAAGTTCTGGAATTGACGAATGGATCCATCATTGAATTGGATCGGATGGTCGATGAGCCGGTGGAGTTATTCCTCGACGGAAAGCTGATTGCGCGCGGTGAAGCAGTCGTGGTCGATGGCAATTATGGTTTGCGCGTGACCGAAATACCGCAGCCGGTCGCAGCTTACCTTTTTAACTCCTGAACCGAGGTGGATGACGATGAGTTTGTCGCTGATGTCGTTTATGCCCGCCGTTGATCGGGGTTTGAAGAGCATGAGGGCGGAGTGCGACTATCGCGCCTGCCATAACAAACAATTCCTGCGCAGCATTCCTGGGAGCCGTCCCGGAATCCGTGTGGGCAGCCTTTGGTATTGCAGCGTGGACTGTTTCGCGTTTGCTTTGCGCGCTCCGTTCTCGAGGGTATCCAGCCGCCGCATTGTCGAGATTCCAAGGAATCCACGGTTGTCGCTTGGGCTGGTGTTACACGCGAAAGGGTATCTGACAGCCGAACAGTTACGCGTTGCAACGGCGCAGAGTCAGAGGCACGGCGAGGAACTTGCGGACACAGTGATACGGCTCGGCATGGCCAATGAAAAACAGATTGCAGCAGCTCGGTCCGCCCAATGGGGCTATCCCGCACTGGCGCAGGACTACATGGGCAAAATGATTCAGGCCGATCTGCCGCGAACCATTCTGCAGGCGTGCTCGGCGGCGCCACTGCACTATTCGGCGAGTACAAAACGAATTCTGCTGGGCTTCGTCTCGCGGGTGGAGCATAGTCTTCTGGAATCGATCGAACAAATGACTGGCTGCAGGGTCGAGCCGTGCTTCATCACCCCAACCGATTTCGAAGAGCAGATGGAGCGGCTCACTTCATTTCCGGATTACGAGGAGATCGCGGTCCATGATCCCGGCACGCCTGAGAAGATGGCCCGTACGGTGGGCCGGGCGGCGGTCGATGTGCGTGCCCGAGAGGCACTTTTCACGCAGTACAAGGACCTTGTTTGGGCGCGAATCCTGGGCAAACGCGGAAGAGTGGATGTGATCTTTCGGGTGAATCAGGCGGTTGAGGAAGCGAAAGCGCAAAAATCCGAGATTTTTTACGAGCCGACTGCAAATCTGGGGTAAAGAAATCAGCACCACTTGCCGATAAGTATGCAGGTGGTGACCCGGTGCTGGAACAGAAAGTCTTCGAAATCGGAGCCGTCCGGAGCGCAGGTCCTTTTGGCCAGTTGAATTCGGTCGAGCTGGTGCGCAATCTTCCCGACGTGCCGGTACTGTCGGAGACGCTTTTATTGATGGAACTGAAGTCGCGGGATCGCGCGGTCGATCTAACCGAGATTTCGCAATTGGTGCTTGGCGATCTCGGCGCGATGCTTCAGATCATGCGTCTCGCGGCAAGCGAAGACGTCTCGGAAGACAGCCGTCCCACGCGCATCGAGGATTGCATCTCCGGCCTTGGGCTGCCGGCGTGCATTGAAGCCATGTCGAGGCATACGGTCAAGCGCAGAAACCGTCCTGCCGCCATCGTCGAAACCTGGACGCACGCGCAGCTGGTTGCGGAAAACTGCAGATATCTGGCGGAGGAGAACATTGTCGCCGTCAGTCCGGACGAGGCTTTTATGGCGGGGTTATTCCACACCATCGGCTCGTTGCCGGAGGTTCTAGGCTGGGAATGGACAACTCCGTTCTGCGACGATCCGGAGCTGACGGGATTGAGAATGGCCGAGGCTTGGTCGCTCCCTCATTGCGTGGTCGAGTATTTCTCTGAGCTCCGGTCGCTTCCGAAGCAGGGGCGGTGGAGGGAAATCGTGCATCGCGCCCATCGGCAGGCGAACCTGCGTGTTTATGAAGAGGCCGCCGACGAACATCGCCCACTGCCGACTATTTCCAGCGCATGGCTGCAGTTGGTGTCGTCTTAGAGCGGGACCCCGGAGTGGATCTGGAGCGTCGATTTTTCCTCGTCGCAGATTGTGTTCCGATGAGGACACATCGATTCTTCATCAACCCCGGCCGCTCTGGTTTTGCGGCTCTCATCGAACCCTCATTTATCGGCACTTTTCTGAACCACTGACCCCCAATTCTCTCCCACTAAGCTTGTTTTCCGGGCAATTCCTGCCTGCCCGGATGGCACGCGCCGTGCATGTCTCTTTGCGAAGGGACTCTCATGGACAGTGGTCTGTATGCCGCATGCACCGCTCTTGTGTCTCGCACACAGGCGTTGGATACGATTGCCAATAACCTCGCCAACGCAAGCACCGTGGGTTTCCGGTCCGAGCGCAACGTTTTCAGCTCTGTTCTCGCAAACACGGGCGGTGGGTCCAGCTCGGCCCTCAACCAGGCAATCAATAACTACGGACTCCTGAGCGGGACTACGCTGGACGGCACCCAGGGCGCTTTGCAAAAAACCGGCAACGATCTGGACGTCGGCATCGAAGGGCCGGGCTACTTTGTTGTCCAGACCGCGAATGGCCCGATGTACACGCGCAACGGCGCTTTTCAGGTGTCGAGTAAAGGGCAGTTGGTGACGGCGACAGGCGATGCTGTGATGGGCGACAAGGGAGTCATTCCGATGTTGCCGGGGCCGGTCTCGATCAGTGCGGATGGAACCATATCGTCGAACGGAGCGGTCACGGGAAAATTGAAGGTCGTTGAGTTTCCCGTAGGCACGGAGCTGACAACCGAAGGCAGCACCTATTATTCCGCGCCTGCGAACACGGCGACTGCAGCCACGTCCTCAAACGTGCGCCAGGGAATGCTCGAAAGCTCGAATGTGAACCCGATCGCCAGCATGGTTGAACTGGTGAATGCGCAGCGTTCTGCTGAAATGATGCAGCGTGCGCTCTCGATGTTTAACTCCGAAATAGATAAAACAGCAACCCAGGACCTTCCCAAGGTCGGATAAAGGAGATTCAATGTTTCACGCTCTCTATACGGCTGCCAGCGGGATGACCGCCCAGCAAATCAACTTGGATAACATCGCGAACAACCTGGCTAACTCGAGTACCGCGGGGTTCCAATCGCGCCGCGTCCAGTTCTCCGATCTCCTTTATCAAAGCGATATCATGCCTGGCGCCGCGGCCACGCAGCAGACCACGGTCGCTTCCGGCCTCCAGATCGGACTTGGCACTAAACCCGGAAATACCGAGATCGTCCAGACGCAAGGTGACTTGAGCAGTACGGGGAACCCTCTCGATTTCGCGATCCAGGGCAGCGGTTTTTTTCAGATTCTCCTCCCAAATGGCCAAACCGGTTACACGCGCACGGGTTCATTCCAAACAGATGCACAGGGCAACCTGGTTACGGCAAATGGTGACGCACTTCAGCCGGCGATCAACATACCAACCGCCGCAACGAACATCACGGTGGGCAGCGACGGAACAGTGAGTGTAACTTTGCCCGGTCAGACATCCACACAACAAGTGGGCGTAATTCAACTCGCCACGTTTGCGAACCCCGGCGGCTTGAACAGCATCGGCAACAATATTTACCTACCAACAACCGCATCCGGGGACCCAGTCGTGGGCGCTGCAGGCGGATCGGAGGGTCTTGGCACCATTCAGCAGGGGATGCTCGAGCAATCGAATGTGAACGTGGTGGATGAATTCGTCAACATGATTCTCGCGCAGCGGTCGTATGAGTCGAATTCGCGCGTGGTCAAAGCCGCCGATGAGATGCTTCAGCAGCTGAACCAGCTTTCGCAGTAAATTGAGAAACCCGTGAAGAGATTGAACGCAATCCATTTCTGCATGCTCTTTGCCGCCGCGATATGTCCCGCGGTCGCAGAGCCCGGGCACTATGCCATCAGCACCGAACAGATTGCCGCGACGGTGAGCAGGGCGGGCGTGCAGGTTCTGCCGGAACAGGTGACGCTATTGACCGATGTTGTTGCGACCAGGGTGGCCCCCGTATTGAGGGTTCGCTCCATCGAGCGCTGGAGCAACGAGCGCATGATGGCGCGCCTGGAATGCGAAAACCGGGAAGAATGTCTTCCGTTTTTCGTTGGCGTTCGCATAGGCCAGGTCGGCGCAACGGCAACGTCCGGGACTTCCTTGCAAGGGTCGCCGTTCTTCAGTTCTGGACCGGCGGGATCGTCAAAGGCCTTTGCGGTGCGCAGTGGATCGCCGGCAACACTCCTGCTCGATAGCGACCGCGTACACATCCGGCTCTCCGTGATCTGCCTCGAAAACGGCGCTCCCGGCCAGATGATTCGTGTGACCGGCAAAGATCATCGGCTTGTCTTTACAGCCCAGGTGATCGATGGGTCGTTGTTGAAAGGAAGACTGTGAAGAGGCCGACGATGAAGCGTTTCAGCGCGCAGCTGCTTTGTGCCGCGCTTGCGGGAGGCGCGTTCGCTGTGCCGGCGGCCCATGCGAAGACGAGCAAAAAAATCACCAATCCGGCCGAGCTGCGGACGGATTACATTGCCCGGCTTCAGGAACAACCAGTTCCCGCATCGACGCACACTGTAGGCAGTCTCTGGTCGGTTGGGGATGTCAGCGATCTCTCCGCCGACTACAAAGCGCGCAAGCTCAATGACACTGTGGTGATCCTTGTCGCGGTGCAAACGACCGCGGCGCAAAACGGCGATGTCAACAGCTCGCGAGCGTTCGCAACCAGCTCGGCAATTACCGGCCTGGCTGGGGACATCAATACCAAGGGACTGAACCCTCTTTTCAATGCCAATTCGAATACAACCCTGAAGGGTTCGGGCGCGACGGATTCAAGCACGACCTTCAACACCAGCATGACGGCGCAAGTGATCGCGGTGCTGCCCAGCGGCAACCTCGTTGTTGAAGCGCAACGCAAGATCTTCATGAACAATCAGCACGAGGATGTCACCATCCGCGGAGTCGTGCGCCCCAACGATATTGGACCGAGCAACACAATTCCCTCTACCGCGTTGAGCAATCTTGAAATTGAAATGAAGGGCAAAGGAATCATCGCGGACAGCACTCGTCCACCTAACCGAATTACACGAGCGATCTTGTGGCTTCTTGGATTTTGAGGATTTTGACAAAGATGAGAACTGCATTCGCTCTTACGGAACTTCGGCCATCCCGCCTCGTTACGTGGTTGCTGGTATTGATTTTTACGCGGCCACTGCTAGCGGACAATCCGAACCGCCGGGTTTTGATCAGGGATATTACCAGCGTCGAAGGCGTGCGAGACAACATGCTGGTCGGCTATGGGCTGGTTGCTGGACTGCATCAAACCGGCGACAGCCAGCAGACCTACTTTACGGTGCAGACACTGGCGAATGCCATGCAGAAGATGGGTGTGCTCATCGCTCCAGCACAGGTCGAAGTCAAGAACGTGGCCTCCGTGTTCATCACCGCATCTCTGCCGCCTTTTGCGCGTCCTGGGGCCAAGCTCGATGTCACCGTCTCTTCCGTCGGGGATGCGAAGAGCCTTGTCGGCGGTGTTCTGCTGATGAGCGCGCTGCATGGGCCCGATGGACAAATTTATGCCGAGGCGCAAGGGCCGCTGGTGATGGGTGGTTATAGCGCGGGCAACGGCGCCAACGGCAAGGAAGTGAATTCGACGACTGTTGGAGCGATTCCCAACGGAGGCATTGTGGAGCGGGACGTCTCGGTCGATCTGCATGACTTCAAGACCGTGTCGCTCCTGCTCCGCAATCCGGATTTCACGACCGCGAAGGACATCGCAGACGCGATCAACCAGGAGTTTCATAAACTTGTCGCAACGGCTCTCGATAACTCCCGGGTGGACGTCAATGTCGCGGATGCAGGTGCAGTCTCGGTGCCGCTGTTGATTTCCCGCGTACAGAATCTTGTGCTCAGGATCGACACGCCGGCCAAAATCGTGATCAACGAGCGAACTGGAACCATCGTTCTAGGCGGCGATGTAAAGCTGACGCCGGTCTCCGTCATTCACGGAAATCTCTCGATCGAAGTTGTTACCTCCTACACCGTCGCACCGATTCCGGGCGCTGGTGGATTTAACGAACGCAGTCGCCCAGCTGGCCCGGGCGGTCAGCCCTCGGATAACTCGGGGGGCCTGTCGCAGTCTCCCAATTCCGGAGACGGGGGCCGGGGAATGGACCGGACAGTGAACCCGAACCCGACGGAGGCTCTGGTCCCGCAAACCAGCGTGAACGTGACGGACGCGCCGGCGCAAACGATGCGGCTGGATGAAGGGGCAAATGTGGATGAGCTGGTAAACGGTCTTCACGCCATCGGCGCGACATCGCGCGACGTTGTGGCTATTCTTCAGGCAATCAAGGCACAGGGCGGATTGCAGGCAGATTTGGAGGTGCAGTAAATGGCGTCCAGCAGTCTTACCGGCTCGCTTGTAAGTCAGGCACAGTCGAGTCTTCTTGAGGCCCAGCAAGCGCGGATGGTTCAGCAGCTCAAGTCTGGGCAAGCCGTGACGGGCGATGGGAAGATCGAGAAAAGTGCACAGGAATTCGAATCCATGCTGTTGAGCACCTGGCTGCAGCAGGCTGAGCAGTCCATGGCCACCGTGCCGGGCGCTGAAGACGACGAAGACGCGGCGGGGCGCGACCAGATGATGAGCCTGGGGGTCCAGTCGCTGGCCAATTCGATGGCAGCGTCGGGCGGCATCGGGATTGGGAAGATGATTGCCAAGGCGTTGCATAAGACAGCGGATAAGGCGGCGGGACCTGCGGACAGCGCGGCTGTGCCGGCGAACGGGGTGGCTGGGTCTACGAATACGGCGGCTGCGCCGGCGGAGGCCAGGAAAATTGAAAAATAGGGCTGAGAATTCCATTAAACTTTGGCGGGCAAGGTGCCGATAGTGGCGCAGGAGTCAATGAAGGAGTTGCAATGAGAATCGATCTTACGCAG
>Ga0182030_10015376_pt1 | contig 15006 bp, 17 predicted proteins | sample 812S3MmetaG_FD_121299 | JGI IMG/M metagenome (GOLD analysis project Ga0182030, IMG submission 121299) | Permafrost microbial communities from Stordalen Mire, Sweden - 812S3M metaG (Illumina Assembly) | ecosystem: Environmental > Terrestrial > Soil > Wetlands > Permafrost | place: Sweden... | reverse complement strand
TGCGCCGGAACACGGCGTCTATGCGCATCAACAAGGAAGGGCATAAGCTCTCCGGAGTGCGAACTGAACGGAGCCTCAAACCTCCCGAAAATCCTCCGGCTTCAGCCGGGGGAAGATGTTAAGAAGCTCCTCCATCAGACGTGGACAAATCCGCCGGATTGCGGTCCATTATGCGCGGCTCGTCTGCCCGTAGCGGCTTGATGTTCGGTTCGACCTGAATAAGGTTACGCGCCGGTCATGGATGCGACCGAAAGGGCTTTTCACGAGGCGGGATCGACATATGACCGCGACAAGCGCCGAAGATTGGGGGCGCCTGATGGCGGCGGCGCAGTCAGGTGACAGCTCCGCCTATGCGCGCCTGTTGCGCGAAATACTGCCCTATGTGCGCGCGATCGTCCGTCGCCACCATTCTACTCCGGACCGCGTCGAGGACGTTGTCCAAGACGTGCTTTTGACGATTCACCGCATTCGTCACACCTACGATCCATCCCGGCCTTTTACGGCTTGGCTGGGCGCGATCACCCATCGTAGATCGGTCGACGCTATCCGACGAAAAGTGAGAATCGACGCGGCGGAGACATTTTCTCCTATAGCCTATGAAACCTATGCCGATCCTGCAGCGAATAAGGGAATAGCGGCACACGAGGATAGCGCCGTTCTATCGGAAGCGATTGCTGCGCTGCCGCCAGGACAACGCCAAGCGGTTGAGTTGTTGAGGTTGAAAGAATTGTCTCTGGCCGAGGCGTCTGAAGCGTCGGGCCAGTCGGTGGGCGCGCTTAAGGTTAGTCTGCATCGCGCGATCCGTGCGCTGCAAAAGGCCTTGGGCGGCAAGGTAGACCAGTGATGGACGGTACAGAGAGTTTGATCGAGAGATTGTCAGGCGGATTACAACCGGTTAAGCGGTTGCCGCCTCCAGCCATGCGGGCGGCTCTTTGGCTCGGCGTTGTTGCGTTACTGGGCGCGGCCTTCGTATTTGCCTTTTCTGACTTTGCGACCTTTAGCCGACGCGCCAGCGATCCGAAATTGGCGATTGAACTGATCGGAACGCTTCTGACCGGCGTTTTGGCAGTTATAGCGGCGTTCGAATTGTCGATTCCGGATCGGCCGCTGACTTGGGCCTTTTTGCCGGCGCCGACTTTTTTGCTGTGGCTAGGAAGCAGTGGTTACAGTTGCTGGAGGCAGATTGTCGTTCGTGGGCCCAATGGTTGGAGGGCGGGCGAGGGGGCGGACTGTTTTGCCTGGATCGTCGCTTTCGGCGTGCCCCTGGCGGTGACCCTGTTCATGCTGTTGCGAAAGTCCCATCCGCTTGCACCGGGACCTGTAGCGGCCCTGGCAGGGTTGGGTGTCGCGTCGCTCGCTGCCTTCTTGCTCCAGTTCTTCCATCCCTTCGATGTGACCTTCATTGACCTGGGACTGCACTTGGCCGCAGTGGCAACGGTGGTCATCATCGCCCGGGTCGCAGCTCGACCGGGGCTTGCGGCATAGCAATGCGCTGAATGGCCTTTAGGTCGTTGATATCTACAGCATGATGCGTATTGTGTACGCTGATTTTCCGGCTCGCTGCGCCGGTGCGTGCAAGGCTGGCCAATGCCGTATTTCTCCACGTCACGATCTACTGCATTGCGGATCGCACTGTTCGGGGCGTTGCCCGCACTACTGCTGATTGCCGCTTTCGCCTATCTCGCTTTGGGGGCAGAACGGCTGGAACAGCATCGCGTTCTCATCCGCCAAAACAATGATATCGTTTTTGCAGCCGGAGCCATCGAAATCGCGATACAGGATGCCGAACGCGGCCAGCGCGGCTTCCTGCTCACAGACAACCCCGAATATCTCAAACCATATAATGTAGGTATCGCCCGAATAACCCGGGCCATAGGCAAGTTGGAGAGCCTCACCTCGGGCGAACTAGAACAGCAGCGGCGCATTCTGGAACTGCAGCAGTCCCTGAGTGTGAAAACCGATGAACTGGCGCGCACCTTGGATGTGCGCCGCACCCAAGGGCGCGAAGCGGCCATTTCAGTGGTGAATACCAATGTCGGCGAAGACGCGATGCGCCAGATTCTCCAACATATTGGGGAGATTATCCAAGCGGAAGAGACGGTTCGCGAAGCGCGCCTGGGTCAGGTAACCGACACCGAGCGGAAGATCACTCTCACCTCCCTGGTCGGAAGCGCTTTGGCGCTGCTTGTAATCGCACTGAGCGCCCTGGCGCTCTATCGCTCTTTTCTTCATGCAAGGAAATCAGAGGAAGCGCTTCAGTCGACGCTCGACTCTGTTCGCGTGGGTGTCAGTGCGTTCGATTCCAACCATCGCCTGATGGCTTGGAACCAGGCGTTTCCAACCGTGGCGCGTATTCCGCCGGGCAGCGTTCATGTCGGTCAGTCGTTGGAGAGCATCGAGCAGCTGAAAGCGGACGGCACGCTCGGGGAAGATTTAAAGGCGCTGGACCAACGCGCGCGGCGCGGCGAGAAGCCTTTGCTGGTCGAGCATCGCCGGTCCGATGGGTCGGTCATCGAGATCTTTCACAACCCGGCGCCAGACGGTGGCTTTGTCACGACCTTTGCCGATGTCACTGATCAGCGATTGTCGGAGGCCGTCCAGCGTCAGGCGCAAAAAATGGAGTCTCTGGGCCAGCTGACCGGCGGGATTGCTCATGATTTCAATAATTTATTGACTATTATTGTTGGCAATCTCGACCTGCTCAGACTCCGTTTTGTCAACGACACCAAGGCTGCGCGTCATGTCGAGATGGCCTTGATGGGAGCCGATCGCGGCGCGAAGCTGACGCACCAGCTTTTGGCCTTCGCCCGAAAACAGCCGCTTGAACCGCGTCCGGTCAATTTGGCGCAACTGTTACCGGATTTGACGGATATGCTCCGCCGAACTCTGGGAGAGTTGATCGAAATCGAAGTGATCGGCGCACCTGGGCTATGGAATGTTTCGATCGATCCACATCAGTTCGAAAGCGCTGTCCTTAATCTGACGATCAACGCGCGCGATGCAATGGCGGAGGGCGGCAAGCTGACGCTGGAAATGGCGAATGTCAGATTGGACGACACCTATGCCGCGCATCACGACGAGGTGAAGGCCGGCCAGTATGTGGTTTTCGGTGTAACCGATACCGGGGCCGGCATGGCGCCGGAAATTGTGGCGCGAGCGTTCGATCCGTTCTTCACGACCAAGGGAGACGGTGGTACCGGGCTCGGACTCAGCATGGTCTTCGGCTTCGTCAAGCAGTCCGGCGGGCATGTGAAGATTTATAGCGAGCCCGGACACGGAACCACGATTAAGCTTTATTTGCCAAGAACAAACGATGAAATATCAGAATCATACGATAGAGTTTTGACAGATGACATTACCGGGACGGAAACCGTCCTTGTGGTTGAGGACGAGGAACCGGTTCGCGTCACAGTTTCTGCATTGATCAGCGGCTTAGGCTATCGCGTCTTGGAAGCATCGAACGGCGCTTCGGCGCTGTCGATCCTTGAGAGTAATGAGCGCATCGACCTGCTTTTTACCGATGTTATCATGCCCGGACCGGTCAGCACCCGCTTACTGGCGCAGCGAGCGCGGGAACTGCGGCCAATGCTCAAAGTCCTGTTCACCTCGGGTTACACGGAAAATACCATCGTCCATAACGGTCGATTGGATATGGACGTCCAGCTTATCAGCAAGCCCTATGGCCGTGAGCAGCTCGCTTTGAAGCTTAGGAGCGTGCTGTCTCAGGCCTGAGGAATTACTGCCGCTTCTGGCCGCCGCAGAGCACCTCGGTTACCATTTCGGTATCCATATACTCTTTGAATTCAGTGATAAGGCCATCTCGCAATCGCATGAAGAAATGGTATTTATTGTTATAGGGCTTGCCCGAGACATGCGTCGCGAACGATTCCGCTTCGATCGCCACCCGGTCACCCTCGGCGGTCAGGTTATGGATGACGAAGCGAATGCCTTGCGGGAAAGCGCCCAGAACCGAACCGGCAAATTCCTTGGCCCGGGCCTTGTCCGACACACCTGAAATCAGCGTGTTTCCCATCGTGTAGATCTTCACGTCTTCGGCATAGGAGTCGATGAGGGCGGCTATATCGCCATTCGACATAGACACGAAGAATTTACGGGCGATTTCTTTATTGCGTTCAATCTCGCTCATTTCGTTTTGTCCCAGATTTCGAGGAAAGTTACGGCTTGCTTCGCGCCCGGCGGGGTGAATTCGCCCTGGCAGGTCATGCGGGTCATATCTGCGTTGAAGTCGCACGCATCCTTCCCTGTGGTCCCGGTAGGCGCAGTCCAATGGTCGACATAGCCGGTCGCGCTATGGACGACCGCCATCATCTGGCCGTCGGTCATCTTGTAGTCCTTGCCGTCATAGGCGCCGTCGAAGGTCACATGCGTCGCGGGAGCATCGCCGATGATGAAATTGTCGGTATATTGAAGGGCTTTGCCATCGTCCTTCGTAACATTCATATGATGGTCGCGGATGGTCGGGAAACCTGGCGGATATTTGGATTGGGCGACATTCAAGGTCCAGGTGCCCTCATAGCCAGTCTTCGCCAGCGCGGCAGTGGACGACATTATGAGCAGGCCGACAATCGCGGCTGCTCCGATCTTCATATCCATCGGATAGTTCCTCCCATATTTAATTTGCCCGCAGACTAGCGGTAAATCACGGTAGGCTGAAGCGGAATCGCCTGTTATCGAAGGATAATCTGAGAGTTGGGGCTATTGGGGTGGGGCTTTGACCGCGGCATTTCCGGTCGTCGTCGGTGCCCACGGCCGCAAAGACGGGACCGGCGGGTATTTGGTCGATTGCTGGGTCAAATCGGAGTCGCGAATCGGCTCATTATCGGTGCGTACCGGGGGGATCACCGATTCTCTATCGCTACCGTCCGCATCGGGGCGCGTAGATGAGTCGCCGGGGGCACTGCTTTGTCCGGATGGATCGGCGCGAACTGTACCCGGCACGGTCGGTGCGGCCGGTCCCAGTTGCGCATAGCTTTGGGCGATCGTTAAGGCGCAGGCCGCGGCGACGATCGTCATCATCAGCTTCATGGCGTTCCTCCTGGGCCACGCGGATGCGGGCATCGGTCGTTCCATCTACTGATAACACCCCCGACGCTGTACCCGTTCCGCACAGCTTGGGCAGAGCAGACGATCAGGGCCTGCCGGGCCGGTCGCGCTTTTTCTTGACCAAGGGGCGATCGCCGCCGGCGCCCGGCTTCAGAAACAGTTTGGCCCTAGCTTCGGGCTTTGCGCGGGATTCAGACTTCGGCTTGAAGTCGGTTTTCGCTTTGAAGTCTGATTTAGCCTTGAAGTCGGTCTTTGGCTTGAAATCCGCCTTCGGCTTGAAATCGGATTTTGCCTTGAAGTCAGGTTTTGCCTGGTAATCGCTCTTGGGTTTGAAGTCTGCTTTGCCCTTGAAATCGCTCTTGCCCTTGTACTCGGATTTGGTCTTGAATTCCGGACTGGTCGCGGGACGTTCATCCCGCGGCTTCTTGTGAAAGGGGCGGGGCTTGTCATATTGCCGTGCCGGGGCGCTAACCAGCATTTCGTTGTCGGCTACTGGTGTCACATTCTCGTTCAGCGTCGCAAAGCGGATGTTCGGGTCCTTGGTATCGGGCTTGCGCGCCTCCGCGACGAAACGCTCAGCGGCGTGGCCGACGATTTCGAACTGTGTTTCGTTGTCCAGAATGCGGATCGCGCCGATCTCATTCTTGGTAATGCCGCCGCGGCGGCAAATCACCGGGATCATCCAACGTGGGTCCGCATTGGCGTTGCGACCGATATTCATGCGAAATACCACAGTGCCTTCGCGTCCCATCGGCTCTTCCTGGCGGCGCTCGGTTCTTTCAGGTCGCCTTTCCGTGCTGCGGTCACGGTAGGTGGAGGGGGCTTCGTCTGAACGCACCATACGGGGCGGCGTTGCGCTGGGCTCGGACAGTTCTTCCGGGGCCGGCAGACGGGCGCGGTGCATGCGAACCAGAGCGGCGGCCAGCTCTTCCGGCGTACGCTCGGCCAAAAGGGCCCGCGCCGCCGCCAAATCCTCTTCGGACGGCTCATCGGCCTGGGCGACTTCCTTTAGCAGCCGTTCCTGATCGCGCAGCCGAATCTTGTCGGCTGGCGGCGGCGGCGACCATTCGGCCCGTACATTGGCATTGGCGAACAGGCGCTCCGCACCGCGACGGCGGCTATGGGGTACCAGAAGCACGCAAATACCCTTACGGCCGGCGCGCCCCGTGCGACCGCTACGGTGCAGGAGGGCCTGGCTGTCGCGCGGTGCTTCGGCCTGGATGACAAGGCCGAGGTCTGGCAGGTCGAGGCCGCGCGCGGCCACGTCGGTGGCGACGCAGACTCTGGCGTGGCCGTCGCGCAGCGCCTGGAGGGCATGGGTGCGCTCGGCCTGGCTGAGCTCGCCTGACAGAGCGACGGCGGTGAAGCCGCGCTCCAACAGATTGCCATGCAGCCGGCGAACCGCTTCGCGGGTGGCGCAAAACACCAGCGCACCGGGCGATTCGAAATAGCGCAGAATATTGACAACGGCGCGCTCGACCTCATGCGGGGCGATAGTTACGGCGCGGTATTCAATATCGCCGTGCTGTTCCCCCTCTGCGGTCGCCGCGATGCGGACTGCGGCGCGCTGATAGCGCTTTGCCATGCCGATGATTTCGCGCGGCAGGGTCGCGGAGAAGAGCAGCGTGCGACGTTCGGCGGGCGTCGTGTCGAGAATGGCTTCGAGATCTTCGCGAAACCCCATGTCGAGCATCTCGTCGGCTTCATCCAGCACAACACAGCGCAGTTCGCTGGTCTTGAGGTTACCGCGTTCGACATGATCCTTCAGCCGCCCCGGTGTTCCGACCACGATATGGACCCCGTCAGCCAGGACGCGCGATTCACGACGCATATCCATGCCGCCGACGCAGGAGGCGATGCGTGCCCCCGTATGGGAATAGAGCCACTCCAACTCGCCATGAACCTGGAGCGCCAACTCGCGGGTTGGGGCGATGACCAGTGCGATCGGTGCGCGGGTGGGTTCCAGAGTCGTGCTTTCACCCAGCAGCGTCGGCGCCATTGCCAGCCCATAGCCGACTGTCTTGCCGGATCCGGTCTGTGCCGAGACCAACAAGTCTTTCTCCAGCGTATCGGGCTGAAGGACGGCGAGTTGGACCGGTGTGGGCTCCAGATAGCCGCGCTCATCGAGTGCGGCTTGGAGTGAAGGGTTGATGGTCGGAAAGGGCATTACAGGCCGATCGAGTGCGGTGAGAGAGGCGGCGATCGGGCCGCGGCCTTTCGGGGCGGGCAGACATCCAGGCGCTACTCTAGCGGAAAACCTCGCGGAACTCTAAACCGTGACCGCATAGCAGCATTACCGAGACATTCCCGACCTGCGCCGGGAAGCCCGTTCGTCCGAAAGAGACAAGAATGACCGCCTCCGCAATCCAGCGCTCGGAGCGCAGCCTGCGCACGTTGCCCGCGCCGCATCCCGGCATGGGATTCAAGCAGTTCGTCGCAATGATCGCGGCAATGATGGCGGTCAACGCGTTGGCCATCGACGGCATGTTGCCTGCACTGGAGGCGATCGGAAAGTCGCTTCATATCGCCACCGGCAATGAACGGCAGTGGATCGTTACTGCCTATATGCTGGGCTTCGGCGTCTCCCAACTTGCTTACGGCACGCTGGCCGACAGGTTCGGTCGAAAACCGGTGCTGCTGACCGGCCTGTGTCTTTATGTGCTGTTCAGCTTTCTGGCAGCGCTGTCTCAATCGTTCGAGATGCTGCTGGTCGCCCGTGTCTTGCAAGGCGTCGGTTCGGCCGGTTCGCGCGTTCTGGCCGTCTCCGTTGTGCGCGATTGCTATTCCGGACGGCGCATGGCGCGCGTTATGTCTTTGTCTTTTATCGTATTTCTGGCGGTCCCGATCATCGCGCCTTCCTTCGGGCAGATCATTATGCTGTTCGCGCCCTGGCCCTTCATTTTCGTCGGCTTCGGTCTATTTGCCGTCGGCGTCATCGTCTGGGTCTGGATCAAGCTGCCCGAGACGCTGCATGCCGACGATCGCCGCCCGATCTCGGTCGCCGGCATCGTCCAGGCCTTTACGATGGTTCTGACCAATCGGATATCGATCGGTTACACGATCGCCATGACAGTGCTGCTGGGCGGCCTGTTCGGCTTCATAAATTCAGCACAACAGGTGTTTTTCGACGTATTCCACGCGCAAAAACTGTTTACGACGATCTTTGCGATGATCGCATTGTCGATCGCTGCGGCGTCGCTCACCAACGCTCGTCTGGTGGAACGATTCGGCACGCGGATTCTTTCCCATGCAGCCTTGGTCGGCTATATCACCTGCGCCACGATCCACGCCCTGGTCGCCTATGGCGGCGGCGAATCGCTTTTTGTATTTGCGCCTTTCCTAGCGTTTCAATTCTTCTGTTTCGGACTGGTCGTGTCCAATTTCGGTGCGATGGCGATGGATCCGCTTGGTCATATGGCCGGCACAGCCTCGTCCGTGCAGGGATTCATTACAACGATCGGCGGTGCGCTCTGCGGCTTTTGGATCGGCCAGCACTTCGATGGGACGGTTATCCCGCTGACGTTGGGGTTCGCCGGCTTCGGTATCGGTGGTTTCCTGGTGGTTCTGGTCGTAGAGCGAGGACGGTTGTTCCGCCCCTCAGAGGCCGCCGCTTCGGGTGGCGCTGAGTTCGGGCACTAAGGTGCGAACATCGGCTGCAGTGATTGCAAAGACCGACTTGGTGTTTCCTGGGAACGTCAATGGTCTTCGGTCTGTTGGTGGGTCAGAGCGGATTGGCCGCCACAACTGAGGATCGCCAACATGAGAATCACTCTTTCGACCGCCCTTGCCGCGGCTGCACTGATAGCCATGCCAGTCGCTCTGACGGCCTGCGATCAGCAAAAAACCGAGACGAAAAAGGAGACCTCGACGACTACGGCAGAGCCTGCGGCCCCCCCGGCTGCTCCGGCGCCGGCCGCCGCTGCGCCTTCGACAACAGACAGCACGACGACTACGACAACGACCGACAAGAAAGATTAAAGCGGGCGTTCTTCCCCAAGGGCAAGGAATGCAAGCAACCTGGGACTTCAATGTCCCAGGTTGCTTTGTCGTGCCTGTCGCCTGCGATTTGCAGCGGTTTTTCGGGTGGCAGGCGACGCGGTGCGATGCGATGATCCGAAAGGAGAAAACTAGCCCGCCGCGATAAGGGCCTGTGGGATCGAACATCATGCGCATGCGCAATCTTGCTGTATCTTTTCTTTTTCTGGTCCCCTCAGCCTGCGTCGCGCCTCAAGCGGTCGTCTCGATGCAGGCCACGACTGTCGCCTCCTTTCCGGCGCAATCTTTGCCGGCGAATGTGCGGCCCGATCTCGGGCATCAATGGATTGCGGCCGATGGCAGTATCCGGTGGCCTGCGCAAGACGGTTTCGCGGCGCCGCCGACACTGGTGGTCCTGCCGCCAGGCATGATCATCGACAGATTCGGCAGCGACTATGGCCGTTTTTTCAGTCCAAAGGGCGCGTCTTACGGCGCGCGCCCTACCTTACAGCTGTGAAAAACTTGTCTATGTGACCTACCGCGTCGTATTGCCGGTGCTTGCCTGGACCGGCAGGGCGGCTGGCTGGTTCGATGCGCCGGGCGGCGCCACTCAATTCGAAACCGACGCGACGGCTTCCGTGTTGATCGCTGTCCATATCATCGAGCCGATCCCGCTTCCGGGTGCTCAACCCTGTAGCTGATTATTTCAGGCTGCTGCCCTTGGCATGCGGTTCCAGGCGTCAAGAGCGGCAATTTTGTAAGCCTCAGCAAGGGTCGGGTAATTGAAGGTGTTCTCGATGAAGTAGTCGAGCGTACCTTTCAAATTGATCACCGCCTGGCCGATATGGATTAACTCGGTCGCACCCTCTCCGACGATATGTACGCCCAGTAGTCGGCGGGTTTTGATCGAAAAGATCATTTTCAGCATGCCTTGCTCCAGCCCCATGATGTGGCCGCGCGAGGTTTCACGGAAACGGGCAATGCCGCACTCGTAGGGGATTTTGCGTTCCTGTACCTCCTGCTCGTTCATCCCAACGGTCGAGATCTCCGGCACGGCATAAATGCCATAGGGGAAATGCTCGGGCGCCGGCGGCATAGGAATATCGAAAGCGTGGCAGGCTGCCATCCGACCCTGCTCCATCGAGGTGGAGGCGAGACTGGGAAAGCCGATCACGTCGCCGCCCGCATAGATATGTGGCACTTCGGTCTGAAAGGTCTTCGGGTTGACTTTCAAGCGGCCGCGTTCATCCGGCGTCAGGCCGCATGTTTCCAGCCCCAGAGTCGCGGTGGCACCCATGCGGCCTCCTGCAAACAGCAGCATTTCGGAGCGAATCTGGCGGCCGCTTTCAAGAGTCGTAACGGGTGCGCCGTTCTGGAATGTTATGCCTGCCACCTTGGAACCTAAGCGGATCGTCATGCCGCGATCGCGAAGCTGATGGGTAAAGTCCTCGATCAACTCCCCGTCGATGAAATCGAGGAAGCTGGTTCTGGGTTCGATGAGCGTTACATTGACGTCCAATGCGCTGAAGATCGTTGCATATTCCACACCGATAACGCCGGCGCCGACGACAGCCAGGCTGCGCGGCAGGTGTCCGATCTCGATCAACTCGTCGCTGTCTAAAACGTTGGTGCCGTTAAAGGGGATGTCGGCCGGGCGATAGGGCTTGGTGCCGACCGCAACGAGGAAACGCGCGCCCTCGTGAACCTGTACTTCGCCGTTGTCACCGGTTACCTCGATATGGTGCGAGTCGACGAAGCGGGCTGTTCCGAACATGGTTTTTACCGCATTGCGGGCGAACTGATGTTCCAGAACGTCGACTTCGTGGTTCAAAGTCATCAAAAGCCGGCTCATCAGATCTTTGGCTTCGATGTCCTGCTTCACCCGATAGGCCCGGCCGTAAAAGCCGCGTTCTCGCCAGCCGGTCAGGTTGAGTACCGTTTCGCGCAAAGTCTTCGAAGGAATGGTGCCCGTATGGACTGAGACTCCGCCGACGCGGCGCCCCTTTTCGACGACCAACACGTTTTTGCCCAGCTTGGCCGCCTGAACTGCGCCGCGCTTTCCCGCAGGTCCGCTACCGATAACGATGAAATCGTAAGCAGCCATTGCGGTCCTCATATTGGAAGTTTGCGCTGCACAATACCTAAAATTCTGGCATTTTGGGACATAAATCTGGGACATCAACCCGCTAATAGGCGGTAATTCTTGCGCTTTGCGGTTGTCGAAAGCTTGGCCAAGTGCAAATAAAGAGAAATAAGCCACGCGCGTGAGGTAGGTTAGCGTGATCCGATCGAACTTCAGCCGTCTCGCTCTGGTTTCCAGCGACGATTCCGGCCTTCAGAATTTCACCGATACGCTGTGGCTCCGCTTGCGACAGGAGGCTGAACTTGCCTTAGCCAAAGCGCCCATGCTGGCGTCGCTGTTTGTCGACTCCATCCTTAACCAAACCGGTTTCGAAGCAGCGGTTTTTCATCGTGTTTCTTCACGTCTGAAGAACGATGTCGTGTCGTGCCAGCTTTTGATTGAAACTTTCAGGCGCGCTCTTGCCGCCGATCCCGAGATCGGCCAGGCCTTGCGTGCCGACATTGCCGCAGTGATCGAGCGCGACCCGGCTTGCGAGCGGTTCATCGAGCCGTTCTTGTATTTTAAGGGTTTCCACGCAATCCAGACCCATCGTTTGGCTCATTATCTTTGGAGCAACGGCGAACGGGATTTCGCGCTTTACCTGCAAAGCCGCTCGTCCGATATCTTTCAAACAGACATTCATCCAGCGTCGCGTTTTGGGCGGGGAATCTTTCTGGATCATGCTACGGGATTGGTGGTAGGCGAGACGACGGTGGTGGAAGACGACGTATCGCTTCTCCAAGGCGTTACCTTGGGCGGAACCGGCAAGGAAACCGCGGACCGTCATCCCAAAATCAGGAAAGGCGCCATGATCGGCGCCGGCGCAAAGATTCTGGGCAATATTGAGATCGGCCAGTATGCCCGGATTGCCGCCGGCTCTGTCGTGCTGCGGCCGGTTGAGGCGCATGCCACTGTGGCCGGGATTCCAGCCAAAGTCATCAAGACGGCGGAGTCATCGGATCACGCCCAGCGCATGGATCAAATTCTGACCGATTTGTCCTACGACACTTTTTCCTATTCGATCTGACAATAGGGGGCGTTCAAGTCGCCGGTTGTCGCCGGCCTTGGCGATTGCTACTTTATTTTTTAACATCGTGAATGACTTGCCGAATGGAAGACGCCGATCATGGGAACTGTGACCAGCTTTAATTTGGATGGGGAACTGGCGCCTGCAGGCGAGATTGCCGGGATGTTCGCCGACCTGTCGGCCAAGTTCTGGAACCAGCCCCATATCGCTGCCGACCTGATCGAACTTTGCCGTCTTGACCTGGCGGTCATGCATAGGGCGCCGGACGAGCAGGCTGAGCGGCATCCGGCCGCCAAAACATTGTCCCAGGCCAAAATCGACGCCGTGCTGGGCGAGCGCTGGCGCGGCAACAACCTGTTTTCCCCAGCAGAAAAGTCGCTGCTGGATTTCACCGAATATTACTACATGGACCCGCAATCAATCCCCGACGAAGTCGCCGCCGCCGTGGTCGGCCAGTTCGGGGAAAGCGGTCTGGTCTGTCTGGTAGAAGCCTTGGGCTTCATCGATAGCCGTATCCGTCTTGCTCTCGTCTATTCAACCCTGTCCGCCTGAAAGAGGAGGTTTCCATGGGTCTCATCGCGCGCGTTAGCGCCCCAAAGACACAAACCGGCAATGTCATTCGCGACAGTGCGATGGGGCTGGTGCCCGAAACGGTGGACGCTTTTGCCATACTCAACAAAACGGTCTGGAAGAGCGAGCATGTCCGGCCGGCTATGCTGGAAATGGTGCGGCTGCGCAATGCCCGCACCGTCAATTGCGTGTTCTGCAAGTCGGTCCGCTATGACATCGCCAAGGCTGACGGCCTGTCGGAAGAAAAGGTCGACGATATCGCCGACGGCTACGAGAACAGCAAACTGTCGGACCAGGAAAAGGCAGCCTTGGCTTTCACCGATGCCTATCTGTTCGATCCCAAGGGTGTAACGCCGGAACTCAAGGCACGTCTGAAGTCAATATTTACCGATGCACAGATCGCTACCCTGGCTGTGGCGCTGGGCACGTTCAACGCGTCATCGCGATGCGCCGTGTCGCTGGGCGGCATGCCGGAAAGTCTGCCCGTGATGGAGATTTCGGTCCCGCAATAACCTTGCGCTGCCGGGACGTTTAAAAAGATAAATCAAAACTGGGAGGTTATTTTGGGGCGTTTGGAAGGGAAAGTTGCCTTCGTCGCAGGGGCAAGCTCCGGCATCGGCCGGGCTACCGTCAAAAGATTCGCGGCGGAAGGTGCAACTGTCGTTTTCTGTGCCCGCCGGGCGGAACTCGTGGAGAGCCTGGCCCGGGAAATCAAAGCCGCAGGCGGAAAGGGTGAGGGCATCGTTCTCGATATCTCGGACCTGGATGCCTATACCGGCGCATTGGATCGTACTGCCAAGACCTACGGCAAGCTCGATATCTTCGTGCATAACGCGATGTACGGCAGCTTCAGGATGCTGGCCGACACCGATATCGAGGAATGGCGGGCCAATTTCCGGGTCAATGCCGACGCCGCCTTCGCGGCAACCATGGCATCGATCCGTATCATGAAGCCTCAAGGCGCTGGCTCGATCGTCAATATTGCAACGATTGCCGCGGTACGTTCGGTCCCTGGGCTCGGCGCTTATGCCGCGTCGAAGGCTGCTCTGATTTCGATGTCCGAAACCGCGGCGCTCGAGGCTGCCGCGGCCAACATCCGGGTCAATATCGTAATCCCGGGCGTGATCGATACGGAAAGCATGCGCGGGTCGTTCGGCAACGATCCCAACATCGCCGCCCATGCCGCGTCCCAGATTCCGATGGGGCGCTTTGGCACATCGGACGAACTGGCAAACGGCGTTCTGTTCCTGGCCTCAGACGAGGCATCCTACATCACGGGTCACAGCCTGCTGATCGACGGGGGAAAATTTGTGAAGCTGGGCTAGGCTTTATGACTTTCAGAGTGCGCGCGCCGGTGCTTTAGGCGTTGGCACGCGTGCTTTGGAAGCGCCGCTAATCTGCCGACCCCAAAGATGAATGCCGCCGGTCAATCCGGTTTCGTTCGATACGGTCTGAGCGTCGCCGACGACCTCAGGTGAAAGTTTGTGGGCGTTGCCGCCGCCGATATAGATCTGGTCGTAATAGAGCAGTGAGTGGAACATCGCGATCGATTTGCCAACGCGACGCCTCCATTTATGGACCCCGACCTCGTGCAGCGCGGCGTTGCCGACATAATCGTTAAATCGCTTCTTCTTGCTGATCATCCATTGGGCGAATTCCAAATGCGGCATCGGCTCGCCGTCGCGGAATAGCGCCGAACCCAGGCCCGTACCCAGTGTGATCACGAATTCGAGTCCTTTGCCCTTGATTGCGCCAAGGCCTTGCACCTCCGCGTCGTTCAGCACACGCGCCGGCTTGCCGAAATGATCTCCCAGTGCGTTTGCGAGCGGAAAGTTGTGCCATTCGTCGTTGCCGAAATGCGGAGCGGTGATGATGATCCCCTCACGAACGATCCCAGGAAATCCGGCGGAGATTCTGTCGAAACTGGCCAATGGTTTAACCAACTCGGCGATCGTTCTGAGGAATATCTGGGGAGTGAGGGGATAAGGCGTATCGACGCGCGCTCGATCGCCGATGATCTTACCGGTTTGGTCAAGGACAGCAGCTTTCAGTCCGGTTCCGCCTATGTCGATTGCCAAAGTTTGGATTTTGGTCATTTGGATCCTGAGGGTACCTACTCGTACATTGACGGGTCCATCTCGAAGACCGTCACCGGGTCGAGCAGCACTCCATTTTCCTCAACATAGCAGTCCCAAAGCTTCAGCAAAGTGGCGAGTTTCTCGGGGTAGACCTGCGCCATATCCTCAAT
>Ga0182030_10015374_pt1 | contig 15007 bp, 12 predicted proteins | sample 812S3MmetaG_FD_121299 | JGI IMG/M metagenome (GOLD analysis project Ga0182030, IMG submission 121299) | Permafrost microbial communities from Stordalen Mire, Sweden - 812S3M metaG (Illumina Assembly) | ecosystem: Environmental > Terrestrial > Soil > Wetlands > Permafrost | place: Sweden... | reverse complement strand
TGGCCGCTGGAGGTGAACTGGTGTCCGATCTGCACGGCGCGCCGGCCGCCGGCGCGCACGAAGGCGGCGCGCATCTGCTTCGCATGGTCCACCGTGAAGGCCATGGCCTTTTCCTGATAGACGTGCTTGCCGGCGTCGAGCGCGGCGATGAAGTGTTCAGCGTGAAGGTGCTGCGGAGTGGCGATGACCACGGCGTCGACGGCCGGATCTTCCAGGAGGTGGCGATAATCGCTGTGCTGCCGGGCGGCGGGCGCGATGGCGCGCGACTCTTCCAGGCGGCGGGAGTAAATGTCGGCCACGCCGGTACATTCCGTGTTGGGGCAGGAGAGGGCTTCGCGCAGCAGCTCGCTGCCGCGGGCACCGGCGCCGATGATGCCGAAGCGCACGCGGTCGTGAGCGCCGAGGACGTTGGAACCCGCCAGGGTGCCGGCGAGCCCGGTGGCCACGTTGCCGATGAAATTACGGCGAGATTGCATGGAAGAGAGGTGCTCCTTGTGAATCGGGCTACGCCAGGGGACGACTAGAACGATTATAGCGTGAGGAGGGAGGGCAAATTCGCAACTCTACAACCCGTAGAAAACGCGAGCCGTGCCGCCCAACAGTCGCTCCCGCACCTCGATTGACTGCGCGCCGATACATTGCGTGAAAACCGCCAGGCTCTCTTTCCAGGTGACTTCCGGCAAACGCGCGGGCCACTCGCTGCCGAACATCAGGCGCTCCGGGCCGAACGCCGCGAGGGCGTGCTCGACGAAGGGCCGGATCGGCGCGGCGCGCCAGGGAAGCCGCTCCACTTCCGTCACCAAGCCGCTGATCTTGCAGAAGACGTTCGGCAGGCCGGCGGCTTGTTCCATGCCGCGCGCCCATTCGTCCGTGAGCCCGAGATGGAACGCCGGGCGGGCCAGGTGGTCGATAGCCAGCCGCAAACCGGGCAGGCGCTCGGCCAGGCGCAGAAGGGCGGGGAAGTCGCCCGGCCGCATTTCCACATCGAGCGGAAGCGCGCGCCGCGCCAGTTCTTCGGCTACCTCCGGGATTCCACGCTCCAGGGAAATGCCGATTCCGCGGAATCGCGCGTGTCTCTGGTACCGGTCGAGCGCCTGCGCGCCGGCGGAGCCCTGGCGCACGACGAAGCCGGCGATGTGCGGCCCCGCCTCGGGCAACTCGGGACCATCCACCACCAGGATGGCGCCATCGAACCGGTTGCGGGCGAGGATGGCCTGCAAATGCTCGGGCGGATGATCCGGCGAAAAGCAAACGTGGGAATCGATGCGCAAGAAGACTAGAAGATGAACGCCAAACCGCCGCGCAACGTGCGCGGCGTGTCCACCAGCATCAGGCGCTGGCCGTTGGCCATGCCGACAGGAAGGTAACCCTCCGCCAGCATATTGCGGATATCGGCGGTGGCCTCGATGCGCCGGGCAAACCCGGGCAGAGGCTGCCGGATGGAGACGTTTAACCCCGGCAACGGGCGGTTCGATTGCGTGCTATAGGCGTTTCCCGGCGTGGCCCAACGCGCGTCGGCGGCCCACTGGTAGCTGACCACCACGTGCGTTCCGGTCCACGGTGCGGTGGCCGCCACGCGCGACGTGGCAACCTGCCGCTGCGCTTCGTGCAGCAACCCGCGCAACTCCTCCGGGCTGCCGGTGACCAGGGGGCGATTGTCCACCGTCAGGGCTCCCTCGCCGCCATACATCACCGTTACCGACACATGTTCGCCCACATCTTGGGTGACCGCTCCGGTATAACCCCAACTCTGGAAATTGCCGGCGTCAAAAATCGATGCGTTCGAGAACACATCGGGCAGAATATCGACGCCCGAGATGCCGCCCGACGCTCCCACCAGGCTCAGCGCTTCGTTGCTGACCGCTTCGTGATAGAGCGTGGCGCTGTAGGTCCGCGAACCGACCTTACGGGAATAGGTGGCCTCGTACTCATCGCCGCGTTGCACCTGCGTCTTGGCATCGCGGACGGAAATGCGAGGGAACAGGCCCAGGGCGTTCAGATCGCCCTGCATGCCGGCCGAGTCGGAGGGGGCGCCAGCCAGTTCCGGGCGGGCGTTTCCGGAGGTGAAGGTGAGGTCCAACTCGGCGCCGCCGCCCAGGTCGTAAGTCAATCGCGCGTATGGGCTCAGGTAGTTCAGACGATCCAGGAACGTCACGCTGTCCATGGAGACGCCGTATCGCAGGGTCACGCTGTCGCCCAGCTTGGTCTGATCGTCGAAGCTGCCCGAGAAGGTGCGCAGCATGGGCAGCGCGCTCTCCGCACCCGACAGCGCCGTGGCCAGGCGCCCCGGCAGGAACAACTGGCGCATGGTCAGCGAGATCTGCGGGCTGTCACCCATCACATTGCGGCTGTAGGTGGTGCGGAACGCCGCCGCCGGCACGCCGGTTTGCGAGCCATACCCCACATTGCCGCTCACCTGCAACGTATTGCTGCCCAGGATGGACGTAGCCAGCGCGAATGCCGTACCCATGTCCGCCTGGTTGGCAACCCCGGTAGCGACGCTGCCATCGCCCGCCGAAACCGTCAGGATGCCGCGCGTATCGGAGAATACCGATGCGTGCGCCGATTGGCCGGACGCCTGCACGTCCGGGTCTCCGGCGAACCGCATGATCGGCCGGGTGGAAGTGGCTGTCCGCAATACCCATTTCCAGTCGTCGCTCATCAGGCTGCCGTTGTCCAGGTGAGGGTACGACAGTTGGATGGTGCTGAAAATGTCGCTCAGGTGTACCGCCATCAGGCTCTGCGTGCCCGGCTGCACCAGGATGTCCTTTTGCCATGCCGGGGCAAAAGCCGCCATGGTGACTTTTATCGAATAATGATCGGGAATCAGCCCCACGAAATGGAATCTGCCGCCGGCATCGGTAAGGACTCGTTGCACGGCGTGGTCCTGGCGGTTGAACAGTACCACTGCGGCGCCCAACTGCGGAACCCCTAGGGAGTTCTGGACGGTGCCGGCAACGGCGCCCGCGAGTTTTACCGGTGAGGCGGCGAAGCTATCCCCCAGGCTCGCCAGGCAAACGACCCCCAGCGCCAGAGAGGTGAGCGTTTTGTGCGTCTTTGACATCAGACGGGCCTTTAACCTCAGACGGCCGCGAATACGGGTAAAACCCGCGATTCCTAGGTTACCGTAAATGGAGCGCTCTGTGTGAGCGTCTGGTTGCGGTTTTTATCGGTTATTTTCAGCCGGATGGTGTAGGAGCCCGGAGCAAATTTATCCAGCCGCAGGAATTTCTCCAGCGTCACCTGGCTCCCCGAAGCGTCCGGAATTTTGGCCACGTCCTCGGTAAGCGACACGATAGGATCGGCGGTGCCCGTCCGGACCACTTCGTAATGCACTTCCCCGTTCGGTTTCTTGGTCTGCTCGTCCGTGCCGAAGTTGTACAGTTTCATGAAGATGCCGAGCGTTTCATCGCGCCGGAAGATGCCCCCGATGCGCGGCCTGACTTTTTCGCTGCCGATCACGAACGGCCCGGCGCCAATACCACGCAAGGGCACCTTCTCGATGGAATCGGCCAGAATCAGGGTGCTGGTGGAGAGCGTATCGGGATCGAGGCGCGGCACGGTCACGGTTTGCTCCCAATTATTTACATTTCCCCCCACTTGGTCTTTGCAGACCACCACCAGGCGGTACGTGCCGGGCTTCAAGGGTACGGATTTCTGACCGATCGACTTCCGTTGCTCCCAATCGGTGAGGTACTCTTTGGGTCCGCCAGGGACTTCCAGGTCTTCTTCGAAAGTCCCCACCACCTTGCGGCTGATGGTGGTGAACTCGCCGAACAAATGGATATCGGCCGCCGAAACACCGTCTTTGTTCTTCAACTGCAGGTCTTTATTCTCGAACTGCACGGTCACGTAGGTCATCACCGTGGCGTCCGTGACCGGGAAGAAATCCACGCGCACCTTCATGGGCAGGATGTTGTAGGTGATGCGCGAATCCACCTGGGATTCCAGGTCGGTATACTTGATCGCCGGCGGCTTCTGCAGGTTGACGTACTGCTCCAGCCGGTTGAACTCGTTCATGCTCTCCGGCGTCCCGCCCAGCGGCTGCGCCATGTGGGTGCCATCGGTATTGTTGAAGCGAGCCGTTTTATCGCTGATCCCCATCTGCTCCAGCACCGTCAGCCCGGCGTTGGGGACGTACAGCAACGCGTCCTTTTCGGAGGGGTCCATGGTCATATGGAACTCGCCTGACATGGTGGGATCGACGAACTCGATAATGATGTTGGTGCCGACGCCCTCGATATAGCGGTAGCGCCACTGCTGGAAGGGAAAGGTGGAAGTCTCGCCGCCGCCTTCTTCGGGAGGCCGCTCATAGCTGCCACCCGAGGAATGATCTTCAATTTCGTCCGGCGGCCCGTAAGTGATGTAAATGCGGCCGCGATCGGTCTTCCATCCGGGAATACCGGAAGCGAAGTGCTCGTTGGCGTAGGCAATGCGGCGGTAGTGCTCTTCCTTGAACTCATTTTCCACCGTATCCGGGGATGGGTCGCGGCGCAGCCAGAAGTTCTCGATGAACTGCTCGCGCTCTTCGTCGGTCTGCAGGCGGGTGAAGGCCGACCGCTCCTCATCGGTGATGATGTACGCCACGTCCTCGTTCAACCACTTCCGGTAGGGCGTGGCCAACTCTTTGCGGAGCTGTTTGTCCTTGGCCTTGCGTTCCTTGTCGGTCATGGGCCGGGAGATGGTCTCGACGGTCTTCTTAGCGGTTTTCTTATCGGTCTTCTTGTCGGTTTTCTTGGTGCTATCGTCCTGCTGTTGGGTGCTGTTGTCTTGCCGCGCCACAGCGAACGCGCAAACCAGAAGCGACACGGCGATGCAGGAAATAGAAAGGCGAGTAGCTATCATACGGCACACCGCTTCCTTTAGACAGGGCTGAACCTATTTTAGATCGAATAGCTTGGGGGGTCAATCCCGTGAATACGGCGCACACTGTGCTTGGGCGGGGCGCACGCTCTCTTTCGCTCTCTGCGCTACGCTGCGGCGCCGCAGGAAACGGGAACCCGCTGGAAGCGTTTGCGCCTCCGTAGCCCTCGGGCTCTACCGAGGCGCCATGCCTTTTTGGTACACTGATTGCAGTTATGGCGATTCCGAATGTAAAGCGGTTCCGGCCCTTCTGCCCGACCTGCAACGACAGTTTCACCCTCATGTCCGTCCTGCCGAAGGACGCCAACGTAGAGAAGTACCTGGCCGAAGCCGTGGCGCGCCACGATCACAAGGCGTTCCAGGAAGCCAAAACGCTCCACTTCAAGGTGCGCGTCGGTCAGCAGAAACAGAAGAAAGCCAAGTAGTTACATCCTGCTCTGCAAGGTTCGCACGGCCCGCAAACCGGCTTGCGCCACGTCCGGGTCGCTATCCTGGCTCAGCTTCTGGAGCGGGGCCAGGCTGCCGCTGTCGCCGCTGCGCGCCAGCACGCGGGCCAAGCCGATCTTCTCATCTTTCGTCGCCGTCGCCAGCGCGGGGTAGATCGCCTGACGGACCGCGGAATCGCGCGCCAGTTCCACCAGGAACGGGAACGCTACGCCGTTGTACGCTGCGGAATTCAGGTTGTCGATCAGAAACTGCAGCGGGCTGAATTCGCTGAGTTCCGTCTTGCCCAACATAACCAGCGCGAACGCCAGCGACAGACGCGGCGCGATTTTCTTCTCGTCCGTCCAGGATTTCTCGATCGTCGGCAAGTCGGCCGGATCGCGCAGCCGGGCATATCCCTCGGCGGCGGCGGCACGCATGCGGTCGTCCTTGTCGTCGTGCAGGTACTGCGCGTATAGCGGGCGGCTCGACGGCAGCGGCAGCATGGCGATGGCGGTGAGCGCTTCGCGTTTCACCTTGGCATCGCGCGCCCGGTTGAGCACGTCGATGAGATCCGGAACGGCGGCCGTGTTGCGCAGCACGCCGGTGGTCTGGATGGCCGCGATCTGCACTTTGGAATCCAGGTCGCGGAGGCGGAAAGCGATTTGCGGGCCGGCCGATTCATCGCGAATCTTCTGCAGGGCCACCAGCGCTTCATAGATCACGCCGGTGTCTTTGGAGTGGACCGCTTGTATCAATTCCGGGACCGCGGCCTGGGCGCGCAGAATGCCCTCGGCGTGCGCGGCGTTAGCCCGCGCGTCGGAGTTCACTCCCCCGGTCACCAGCTTACCGATGGCCGCAATCACGTCCGGGCGCACCGTCACGTAAGCCTCGATCACCAGGTCGTTGGTGTCCGTGAACTTGCCCTTGATGGCGCCGCCGACCTTGTGCAGCGAGCCGCTCAGACCGGTCTTCACGTAGCCCGGCGAATAGAAATTGACCAGCCCATCGGTAGCCAGTATCTGGATCTGCGGGTCGGCGTCCTGGGTGGCCTGAATCAACGGATCGAGGCTCGCGGCGGTGCCCACCTCGGTGAGCTGGCGGACCGCCTCGGCGCGCACGTCAGGGGGTTGGTCCTTGAGATACCCCTGCAGCTTGGGGATGGCCGACGCTCCGGCTTTAGCCACATCCCGGACGTCTTTAGGTTTCACGTCCTGAGCGTTCAGAGGAAGCAGGCAGGCAAATACGAAGAGGGACACGGAGAATGAGCGCATACTTCTAATGTAGCGCGACAACCCCGCAGCAGCGGCTCTAACGGATGAATTCCAGTTCCACTTTTCGGTCGATCAATCCCGCTTCGAACCCCAGGTCGAGCAGTTTTTGGGCGGCTCTGGGAACCACCTCGCCCGCATCCACGGTGTAGTGGTTGACGTACATGCCCACGAATTTTTCGGCCAGCCGCGGCTCCATGTCGCGGGCGAACTGCAGGGCGTATTCCAGGGCTTCGGCGTGGTTGTCGAGGGCGTATTGAATGCTCTCGCGCATCAGCCGGCAACATTCGCTGCGGATCTCCGGATCGAGCGAACGCAGCAGCACGTTCGCGCCCAGCGGCAGCGGCAGTCCGTAGACGTTCTTGAACCAGCGTCCCAGGTCCACGATGCGGTGGAAGCCGTCCCGGTCGAAGGTCAATTGGGCCTCGTGAATAATCAGCCCGGCATCGACCGTGCGTTCGCGAATGGCGTCGGTGATTTTGTCGAAGGGCGTGATCACCGGTTCGAAATCCGGTTGAAACAATTTGCAGGCCAGATACGCGGTGGTCAGTTTGCCTGGAATGGCGATGCGTTTTCCCTTGACTTCTTCCGGCTCCATCGGCCGGTTGGCGATGATCATGGGGCCATAACCGTCGCCCACGCTGGACCCGCTGGCCATGAGCACATATTTGTCGGCCACGTAGGGATAAGCGTGATAGGAAATGGCGCTGAGATCGTAGACGCCTTCCCTGGCTTTGCGATTCAGCGTCTCGATGTCCGCGAGCACATGCCGGAACGACACTTTGGTCGAGCGGATCTTTTTGGTCGCGAGGCCGTAAAACATGAAGGCGTCGTCGGAGTCCGGACTGTGGGCGCTTACTATTTCGCGGGAAGCAACCGATGTCATAAGAATGGATGGAGCTCAACCCAGTTTACAACAATGTGAGTTGCAATCCACGAATGAATCGGAAAAGAAGCCGACCAAATATGGAAAGGGCGGTCACCTGACCGGCATCTGAACTAGGATCTCCCGTCAGCGATCATCCGGATTGCGCATCACGCGCCGAGCCCGACTTGAGCGGGCTTCGTATATTCCGACCGCTGCGAAACTTCCCGTACCACCTGTTCACTTGCCGTCGATGAGGCCGCCCCCATCTTCGCCCGGTTCTATATCGGCACCTCCCGCCAGCCCTGGGTGGACCGGCTTGAAACGCTTGGGAATCAATGTTACCGGCCTGATTCCACCTTTAGTTTCCTCCCGCTTGCTATTCTTGTCAATAGTTCTCCATCGTACATTGCGGCGGGGAATTCACTTATATCGGGCCTGATTATCGTGTTCGAAAAACTGTTCTCCCGCAAAGAGACGCCGCTCACCGGCGCACCGCCGGTGCAGCGGCTGAAGACCTATTCGGCGCAGAGCGGGTACGTGTATCAATATTGTTACGAAGGCCAGCGGCAGTTTCGGCAGGCGGGTGAAAGCGGCACGGAATTCGTGTTCCGCGTTTCGGCCGACCGCAAGAACTGGCGGCCGTCGAAAGTGCTGCTGCCGGATAACGCCGTCGCCGCATGGCAGGCTGCACAGGCGCGCGAACTTTCGGCGACGGAACGGTATGCCATCGCCAAGATGGCGCTGTTTCAAGCTTTCGACGAACGCGAGACGCCGGCGCTCCTGAAGAGCGACGTGCGCGTTCGCAGCGGCGACATCGAAGCCATCGCGGAGACTTTGGGACTATGAAGGTGCTCACTTCGTATATCCGCGCAGCCATGCGCCAGGCAAGATACGAGATTGTCGAAGATGACGGTTCGTTCTATGGCGAGATTCCCGCCATTCCGGGCGTCTGGGCGAATGCCGCCACCTTGGAGGCGTGCCGGGAGGAGTTGGAGAGCGTGCTGGAGGGATGGGTGCTGGTCAGCATTGCCGATCCCTCCCCGATTCCCGCCATCGACGGCAACCGCATCGAGATAACGCCAACCGTTATTGGCCGCCGATGAACGCCGATAAACGCGGATAAAAAAGCCGCCTTATTGCCCTTGGCCAGGCTTCTTCAGCGCCCCAAACGGTTTCCTGGGCACTGGGTTTCGAAGGCTGGGAGTCGGCTGTGCCCGCCGGTGGACTCGCGGGGGTGCCGTGTCGGCCGCCGTTCGGGCGTTGGCCGTCTCGCTGCTCGACGATGCCGCGGCGATGGGAACCAGCACATACGACATATACGAATCCGGACCGGCGATGTCCAGAAAATTGGGGCCGACCGTCAGTCCCGTCGTCGGCACGGTCACGTTGAGTTGGTACAGCCCGGAGTAACCGGGCGCCAGCCCGGCAAAGTCGTTCGTGCCCGCGGTTCCGTCGAAATCCACCGCGATGGTGTTGGTGGTGTTGCTGAGGGTGGTTGCGGGTCCCGGCGCCCCGTCGGAAATTGCCGGCGAAACGGTGCCGAGTCCGGTCAGGTATACTGCCAGACTCTCGCCCATCAGCGCCGGATAGGTAGAGCTCACGATCGATCCGGGCGGTGCGCTGGAATTCCCTATACCCAGGTGTTCGATCTCTCCGTATCCCGTGCCGTTCTGATTCTGCGTAAAGACGCCCGGCGCCGTGGCCGCCACGTAGTCCGTCACGATATTGGAAGATCCCATATCGTTGATCACCTGGATCTGCGCAATCGATCCAATCGTCACGCCATAGGGCACAATCGCCGAAATCTGCCCCGAGCTCACATAGTAGATGGGCGCCGGCAATCCACCGATATTCACCTGGACATTGCCGAGAGACATGGGAAAGGGAATTCCCGCCACCTGCGTTGCGTCGGCCAGGTTCGAGCCGTACACCGTCAGCAACTCCCCAGGCGCGATGCTGGCCGTGAACGGCGCGTCGCTGGCGGAATTTACGACTCCCGTCGGGTTCAGGAATACCCCGCTGCCGGTCGGTGTGGGCGCCTGCAAAGCCACGCTGAGCCCCAGGTACGCGCCGATTCCCGAGGTGATTTCCACCGCTCCTCCCGCGCCCACGACATAGCGTGCATAGGTGTTGCTAAAAGTGTTGCCAGAAAGCGATATCGTGTCGTTGTAGGTGTAGTCGACTACGCTGGAGCCGCCATAATCGTTGATCCGCTCGTGCCCCAGATAGGTCTGGGGAGCGGCGCCGGCAATGACGTTGAACGAGCCGAAATAGGAGTCTTGATCGCCCGAGTCCGGATAGACATCGACCCCCGCCTGGTAATACAACCCGGAGAGCGCCGGCGTGGCGCCGGACTTCACTCCGACAATCATGTCGAAAGGAGTGTTGGACGTGATTGGCGATCCCCCAAACATAAAGCTGCCGTCCTTGGAAAAGTAGAAGTATTTCTGCCCCGAGATGAGCGTCCCGTTGGTTGGGAACGTGGCCACCGCAGCGCCATTGCTGAAGGTGTATTTGAGGCCGCTGGCGCTCTGGGTGTACAGGGAAGCCACGCCGCCGACATATCCGGTAATGGTTCCGGCGTTCAGATTACCGTTGCCATCGGGACTGAGCCCAAACAACAGGCTCTCCGCATAGGGCGACTCGCCGCTGGACATGTCGAGATCGGAACACGTCCACGAGCCGGTGAAACTGGACGCGGTGGGCGCCGGGCTCGCCAGTGGGGCAGCCACCATCATGTCGTTGTATCCGTAGACGTTATCGGTGGTGCTGCCGACGAAAATGCCCTGCTTCGATACCAGCCCGTAAATGGAGTCGGTGGGGTCGTAGGGGTTGGAAATGAAGCCGTAGCCTGAAGCCGCAATCGAATAGGTCCCGGTAGTGGCGGGAAACGCCCCGCCGGCCTCGACCTGGCTGTAGTAGTAGCTGTAATCGATGTACTGCGCGAGGTCGTTGGCGGTGATGCTGTAGTTGCCGTTCCCGTCAAACTCGATGTTGCCGTAGATCGTGACGGCCTCATCCAGATAACCGGCGTAGCTCGTATCCGGAACGTAGAAGACCTGCCGGAAATAGTATTTGCCGTTCAGCATGCTGTTTCCGCTGGTGTCCCAGCTCTGGGCATACATCGCGCCGGCAGCCGCCAGCAGCATCAATGCGCGCGCAAATTTCATGTTTGGAAAATAGCCTCTAGTTAATGATTATGGATGCGGAGCCCGGAAAGTTTCGCTAATTTTACCGGACGATGCCCCGGCGGACCAATTCCTGGAAGATTTCCTCGGGCGAATCGCCCGCAGTGAAGCGCAATTCCACAGATGCCGCGGCCGGCAACGCCGTACCAACCGGTCCCACCAGCAGCACCTGCGCGGGCAGCACGGCGACCGGATGGCCCCGCTCTGCCAGGCGGCGGGCCAGCGCCCAGAGCGCTTCGGGCTGGCCTTCCATGGAAATCGAGGCGCTGTGCGATGCGCCGTCGCCAGCCTCTTCCGCCGCCGATTCGATCATCCCGGCGCCCAAGGTCTCGTTGCTGAGCGGGTCGAGCAGAATGAAACTGCCGGTGAAGCGGTTGCGGCGGTACGGGTCGATGAACAGCGGCCGCTGGGCTTCCACCACCACCATGCCGATTTCGTTGAGCTGCAGTTCGCTGGCCGGCCGCGCCGACAGGCTGTGGATATCCACCCGATGGCGAATCTCCACGATCCGCGCCGGCAGCGTTTGGGTGGTGTGTTTGAGCAGGTACGGGCGATCGGCCGCGGCCGGCTTTTGGTTCATCCACACCACCGTGGCCTCGAAACGCAGAGCGCGCCGCGGCGGGTCGGCGGGCGACACCAGCATATCCCCGCGGCTCACGTCGATCTCTTCGTCGAGCCGCACCGTGACGGACATGGGCGCGAAGGCCTCGGCCAATTCGCCGTCGCGCGTCACCAGGGAGCGCACGCGGGCTTGCCGCCCGGAAGGCAGCACGCACACCAGATCGCCGGGGCGGATGGCGCCGGAGGCCAGTTGGCCGGCGAGCCCGCGGAAATCCTGATCGGGCCGGATGACGTATTGCACCGGCAGGCGCAGTCCCACCGGGTGGTCCTCGGCGGCCAGCGGCACGGTCTCCAGGTGTTCCAGCAGGGCCGGCCCGCGGTACCACGGCATGCGATCGCCGCGCCGGACCACGTTATCGCCGCACAGCGCGCTCAGGGGGATGAATTCGAGGTCGGGCGGATTGCCGATCTGGGCGGCAAACCGCCCGAAATCGCCGCAAATCTCCCGAAACACCTCCTCGCGGTACTCCATCAGGTCCATTTTGTTGACCGCGACGACCAGGTGGCGAATGCCCAGCAGGGTGGCGATAAACGCGTGGCGGCGCGATTGCGCCAGCACGCCATGGCGCGCGTCGATCAGCACGATGGCGAGATCGGCCGTGGAAGCGCCGGTGGCCATATTGCGGGTGTATTGCTCGTGGCCCGGAGTGTCGGCGATGATGAACTTGCGCCGCGGCGTGGAGAAATACCGGTAGGCCACGTCGATGGTGATGCCCTGCTCGCGCTCGGCGCGCAGGCCGTCGGTGAGCAGCGAAAGATCCAGGCCGCCGTGCGCCTTGGTGGCTTTGCGGATGCCGGCGAGCTGGTCTTCGTAGACCGTCTGCGAGTCGTAGAGCAGGCGCCCTATGAGGGTGGACTTGCCATCGTCCACGCTGCCGGCGGTGGTGAAGCGCAACAGCTCGCTCAGAAGTAGCCCTCGCGTTTTTTGAGCTCCATGGAGCCTTCCTGGTCGTGGTCGATGACCCGGTTTTCGCGCTCCGAGCGCCGGAATTCGCGCATCTCGGCGATGATTTTGGGCACCGTATCGGCCGCCGAGCGGATCGCCCCGGTGCACGGCGTGCAACCCAGCGAGCGCATCCGGCACATCACCATTTGCGGCGCTTCGCCCGGCAGCAGCGGGATGTCGTGCTCCACCGGGATCAGCGATTCCCCGCGCACCACCATCGGCCGCGGGCGCGCAAAATACAGCGGCACCACGGGGATGTTCTCAAGCTGGATGTACTCCCAGACGTCGAGCTCGGTCCAATTGGAGAGCGGAAAAACGCGGATCGACTCGCCCTTGTCCACTCGGCTGTTAAAGAGGTTCCACAGCTCGGGGCGCTGATTCTTGGGGTCCCACTGTCCGAAGGAATCGCGGAAGGAGTAGACCCGCTCTTTGGCGCGCGACTTTTCCTCGTCGCGGCGCGCGCCTCCGAAGGCCGCGTCGAACCCGCCGGCGGTGAGGGCGTCGAGCAGGGCGCGGGTCTTGAGCAGACCGCAGCATTTCTGCGTGCCCAGGCGAAAGGGATTGGCGCCGGCGGCCACCGCCTGGGTGTTGGTGTGGACCATCAGGCGGGCGCCGATTTCGACGCAGAAGCGGTCGCGGAACTCCACCATTTCGCGGAATTTGTAGCCGGTGTCGATGTGCAGCAAGGGGAAGGGAAGCGCGGCCGGGTAAAAAGCCTTCTGCGCCAGCCGCACCATCACCGAGGAATCCTTGCCGATGGAATACAGCATCACCGGGCGCTGGAATTCAGCGGCCACTTCGCGCAGAATATGAATGCTCTCGGCTTCCAGGGCTTGCAAATGGGTGAGGGTGCTCATAGGTTATGCTCGAAACAGGAATTAGCCACGAATGAACACGAATGAACACGAATAAGAACAAGTCCTTTTTTATCTGTGTGCATCCGTGTGCATCCGTGGCTAGAGACTTTCTTTTCCGAGGATACCATAAATCATGATAAAGTCCATCTGGATAGCTATGATTGTCCTCCCGGCGCTCCTGGCTCAGGACCCCGGGATCTCCGCGGCGCGCATTCGGGCGCACGACCGGTTCCTTGCGAGCGATCTGCTCGAAGGCCGCGGCGTCGGCCAGCGCGGCGGCGACCTCGCTACCGAGTACATCGCCACCCAGTTCGCTCTCGCGGGCGCCCAGCCGGCCGGCGACAATGGCACGTACTTCCAGAAAGTTCCCCTGGTCGGAGTCGAGACCCAGCCCGATGCCACCCTCAGCGCATCGGCCGGAGGGAAAGTGGTCGATTTCCGCTGGCTGGAGGATTTCGTGGGCGTCAGCCAGACCCAGCAGCCCGACACGCGCTTCGATGCGGAGGCCGTTTTCGTGGGCCACGGCATCACCGCGCCGGAATTCCAATGGGACGACTTCAAGGGCCTCGACGTCGCCGGCAAGCTGCTGATCGTCTTCACCAACGAGCCGCCGTCCACCGACCCCAAATTTTTCGACGGCCGCGCGCTCACTTACTACGGCCGCTGGGTCTATAAATATGAAGAGGCGGTGCGCCGTGGGGCGCGCGGCGTGATCGTCATCCACACCGCCGAGACTGCCGGCTACGGCTGGGACGTGGTGCGCAGCTCGTGGGGCCGCGAGACGCCCTTCGTGAAACTGGCCGCCGGTCAGCCGAGCCTCGCGATGGCCGGTTGGATGACCCGCGAAGCCGGCGAAAAACTGCTGGCGCTGGCCGGCAAGACCGTGGACCAGTTGTTGGCCGCCGCCGATAAGCCCGGCTTCACGCCCATCCCGCTAGGCATCCGGATCCGCGGCCACCTGACGTCCAAAATCCGCGAGTTGAACACCCGCAACGTGGCTGCCATGGTGCCCGGCAGCGACCCCGTTTTGAAGCGCGAGGTGGTGATTTTCAGCGCCCATTGGGACCACCTGGGCATCGCCACGCCGGTGAATGGCGACGCCATTTACAACGGCGCCATCGACAACGCCAGCGGCTGCGCCATCCTGCTGGAACTGGCGCGCGCCTGGGCGGCGTTGCCCGAAAAGCCCAAACGGTCGGCGCTGTTTCTCTCGCTGACGGCGGAAGAGGGCGGACTGAAGGGCTCGGAGTATTACGCCGCGCATCCCCTGATTCCTGCCGCCCAGACGGCTATCGACCTGAACTACGACGCGCTCTACCCCTGGGGCCGCGCCAAGGACGTGGTGCTTACCGGCGCGGAGCGGACCACGGTGTGGCCGCTGGCGCAGCAGATCGCGGCGCGCTTGAACCTGGAAGTGTCGCCCGACGACCAGCCGGAGCAGGGCCACTACTTCCGCTCGGATCACTTTTCCTTCGCGCACGCCGGCATACCGGCATTTTCCATCGGGCACGCCACCGAGTTCGTGGGCAAGCCGGCGGGCTACGGCCACCAGATGTGGCTGGACTACAACACCAACCGCTACCACCACCCGTCGGACGAATTCCAGGAGGATTGGGACTTTACGGCGCTGGCGCAGGCCGCCGAGTATGGGTTCTTATTGGGTCGCGACATCGCCAATCAGGACAAGCTGCCGGAATGGGTAGGGGCGCACCCCGGGCCGCGGTGACTTCGATCTTCCCGCTCAAGGCAAAGCTCGGTTGGAATAAGCCTTACGTGTGGCCGCGATGCGCTGGCCGGCGGGGGTTAGCCTGCATTTCTCATCGGACCTTGCGTGTTGCTTTGTGGCCCAGGCTCTTCAGCCTGCCGCGTCGGCTCTCAAGCCGGCGCATGGACCGGGAGCCGCTACCACAGCATGTCTCGGCACGAGTGCCGAGACGGCAGCCTAAGAGGCTGCGCCACGAACAGCTTGC
>Ga0182030_10015373_pt1 | contig 15007 bp, 13 predicted proteins | sample 812S3MmetaG_FD_121299 | JGI IMG/M metagenome (GOLD analysis project Ga0182030, IMG submission 121299) | Permafrost microbial communities from Stordalen Mire, Sweden - 812S3M metaG (Illumina Assembly) | ecosystem: Environmental > Terrestrial > Soil > Wetlands > Permafrost | place: Sweden... | reverse complement strand
CACGGCGGACACAACGGGTTGCGCTCGGTCATCGCGACGATGGGCGACGGCTTCCCGCGCCTGCGCGTCGGCGTAGGAAGGCCCGCCTACGACAGCGTGGACCACGTCCTGAGTCCGTTCGCCGGGGACGAGAAGGCCGATCTCGACCGCATCGTCTCGGCAGCGGCAGACGGCGTGGAGCTCTGGCTCGAGAGCGGCGTCGAGCGCGCGATGCAATCGGTCAATGCATGGGCCGCCGCACCGCCCGCCGAAAAAACCGGAGATGGCTGAAGCGGCAAAGCCCTTCGCAGGCAGAACGCTGGTGATGCGCGTGGACGACGCGACCGCCGGCGCGGCCGTCGAATCAACCCTCGTGCAGGACGTCCGCTTTCTCGTCGAATCGCAGATTCGGCCGATCATCGTCGCTCCGGGAGCCGATGCGGCGCGCGGCGTCGTGCGCGCGATCAACCGCAGCGCCAACGTCGCCGTGCGCCTCGGCGGCGCCGACGCGGCGCTCTTGCCGCAGGGGCCCGACGGGATCGGCACGGTGCAAACCGATCTCCTCGACACCCTTCTCGACGCCGGCTACGTTCCCGTGATCGAACCGACGACGTTTTCCCCGTTTTCGCGCGACGAAACGGTCGCGCTCGCCGACGACGTTGCATCCGCCGTCGCGGCCGCAGTTGCCGCCGTGCGCGCGATCTTCTTCTACGTCGGCGGCGGCGTCGCCCATCCGGAAACGAACGCGATCATCAACGAACTCACGCCCGCCGAAGCGCTCGTCCTGGCCGACGACGAGCGGCTCTCCTTCGAACTGCGCGCCACGGTTCGCGCCGCCGCGCGCGGCGTCCGTCAAGGCGTCGGCGCCGCCCAGATCCTCGACGGGCGCGTCGCCCACGCCGCCATCATCGAAATGCTCACCGCCCACCATCTGGGAACGCAAGTTACAGGAAGCATCGCCTTCGCAAGCTGACGGAGCGAGATTTAGCGCGGATTGAGGAGCCGAGGGCCGCAGTTGACGAAGTTCTGCTAAACTGAGAAAGAAGAAGAATATGTCGAGTCGCCTTTCGCGTCGTTCGCTCCTCGCGTCGAGCCTCGCCGGGTGCGCGCTCGCCGTCGCGCCTAGGCTTGCGAGTGCCGCCGATTCGATTTCGCCTGCCGTCTTCACCGAAGTCGAAAACGAGGTTGCGGATCGGTTGATCGCTTCGACTGCCGACTGGAACGACGGGCTGTCGCACCCCATCCCTTATAAAAACCCGCCCGGGCGCGGCAAGGACCGCGCACTTGTCCTAGGAGGCGGCTCGGAGTATATGAGTTCGTTCCTTGTGGGTTACTTCAAAGCGATGCGGACAAATGGGGTGGATTTGCGTCTGGCCGATATCGTCGTCGGCACCTCGGCGGGAGCCGTCTTGGGTAGCGCCCTCTTGGGCGGCCGTCTGGACCTTTTCTCCGGCGAATTCAATGCACTGGCCAACCATCCCGAACTCATGGCAAAGATGGTTCCGGCGCAGCAGTACAGCCCAAGTCAGAAGCGCGTGATCCAGATGGGGATCGATGCAAAGGACGGCAGTCCCGCGACGATTCAAGCGATCGGCCACGCGGCGATGGCTGCGAAATCGATCCCGGCAGCCAAATTTGAGACAAACATGAAAGTCTTTTTAGGCGACCTTCAAACGATCCCGGATAAAATGTACATCACGACGATCGACTGCTATACAGCCGAGCGTCTCGTCATCGCTCCCAATTCGGGCGTCCCGGTTTACACGGCTTGCTCCGCGAGTGCTTCGGCCCCCGGGGTGACCGGGCCGACGTGGGTTAAGGATCGGTACTGCATGGACGGCAGCATCGGACCGACCGAGACCCACTGCGACATCATCGCGGGCGCAAAGCGCGCACTCGTCGTCGTCTTGGCGGATACGATCGCACAAGAAAAAGCGGGGTTGCGGCTCAATCATCTCCCGAACACGATCCTGCAAGAGGTTAAAGACCTCGAAGCCGGCGGCACGAAGGTGAAATTAGTCGTCGCGGGGATGTTGCCGGGTCGCAAGACTATGAGTGTGGTCGACCCGAGCATCATGGCGCCGGCGATCAAGTATGGCTACGAGCGCGGGCTCGGCGATTTACCGGAGATGAAGAAACTCTGGATGTCGTAAGCGGAGTCCAGGACCGCGCCGTGCCTCAAGGACAGCCGTTAGGCACTCCATTTATCGCAGCGATGCGCGCGCCGAGCGGGGGCGTTACGTCGAAGAAGACGCGCGCGACGACGTCCGGGCAGATCTCCGTCAACTGCTGGTCGGCGGAGCGAACCAGCGAGCGAACCGCGGCCGCGCGGTTCCCCGTCATCGAAAGCGCGTAGGCGTCGGCCGGCGGTTCGGTGTGTCGCAGGACGGCGGCGTCGATCGGCGAGGCGATCAGATAGACGCACGCCAAGAGCGCCCCGACGAGCGACAAGCGCGAGAGCGGATCGTCGTCGCGCCGGAATCGTACGCGATCCGCGATGGAAATCGCGACCGCGACGCCGGCCATGAGCAGAAACGCGCGCCACAGATAGACGCGCAGAACGTCACCGTGCGAGAGGTGCCCGAGCTGGTGCGCGACGACGAACTCGACTTCACCGGGCGAATCGGCCGCGATGAGGTTGTCCGAGATCACGATTTGCCGCGACGGTCCGATGCCGCGAACGGCGGCGGTCTCGACGCCCGTTCGAAGGGAGCGATCCTCGACCAAGATCGGAACTCCCGCATAACCGGCGCGCCGCAGCAGTGCCTCCAGCGGCGCCTTCGCCGCTCCTTCCAGCGGCACGTAATGGGCGAATCCGGGAAGCGACGGCGCGACGTACGCGGCGCCGACGGCTACGAGGACGATCGCAACGGCCGTGTAGATGTACCATTGCGGCGTCCGATCCACCAGCCACAGGACGGCCGCCGCGGCGATCCCGGCGGCGATTGCCGTGGCCAGAGTCGTCAGCATCCATTCGTCGAGCCATCCGGGGGTAAGTTGCGTGAAGATCCCGAGGACGCGATTGACGCGATAGAGATAGAAGTCGGGCACGAGCGCGGCCAGCTTCGCGACGAGCGCGAGGGCGAAACCGAACGAGAAGCGGATCAGCGTATCGGAGCGGAACCTCCGCCGCAAGCGATCGCGCAGCGCCGCCGCCCAGCCGGCGTTCCAAAAATAGAAGAGCGCCGCCGCCGAGGCTAAGACCGAGGCGACCTCGCCGGGAATCGTCCAATTTACCAAGCGGTTGGCAGCTTCTTGACGCGGCGCGTCCACGAGCGCGGTGCCTGGACTCGAGAGCATCGCCGCGTTGGGTATCGCGTCCACCCGACGGTCGAGTCCGTTCGGTCGCACGATCGCGGCCTGTGCGACGCCCGCAACCGCGAGCGATAGCAGCATCGCCGCAAGAAGAAGCCGCGCGTTGCGTAGGAAGATCCGGGCCATTGCCGCTGCGTTCGCGGCGAATCAACCGAACTCCGCGAATCGTCCCTCGCCCGCGGCAAAGGAGACCCGGTCGCGCCCGGCGCGTTTGCTGTGGTACATCGCGGCGTCGGCGCATTCGAGCAGCGCGCTCGCGGTGCTCGCGTCGAACGGAATGGATGCCACGCCCACGCTGGCCGTCACGCGGCGGCCCGCCCCGAAATCGTGCTGACGAACCGCGGCAACGAACGCGTGCGCGCGAGCGATCGCCGCGCTCTTGGGCGAGCGGCGCAGGAGCAGGCAGTATTCGTCACCGCCGTTCCGGGCGGGGACGTCTACGCCGCCGACGGCGTGGGCGCGAAGGAGCGAGGCCATCTGCTGCAAGACGCGGTCGCCCTGCGCGTGCCCGTCGCGGTCGTTAATGGCCTTAAAGCCGTCGGTGTCCACGAACCAAAGAGAGAGCGGCAAACTCGTTGGGTCGCACGCCGAACGCTCGACCTCCTCGCAGAGCAACGTGCGGAACGCGCGCGGTGCCAGCAGACCGGTGAGACCGTCGTACATCGCGTCGTTTCGATCCAGCTCGCGTTCGCGCGCCAAAAGATACGGGATGGCGGCGTAGCGCACGAGCGCGACGAGATCGCGGGCGGGCTCGAAAGCCCGGGCCGTCCGCGAGCTGAGATATACGACGGCAAACGGGGCGCCGCCGTCGCACATCGGAATCGCGAGCGCGCTGCGGTCGGTCGGAATCAGGGCGGCCTCGCATTCGCGCAGCGCGACGTGATGGCCGGCTCGCGCGGCGAGCGACGGAAGGCGGCGCGCGCGTTCGCGGCCGAGGACGAGGCCCTCGTAGCCGAGCGTGCGCGTTCCGAACGCGGCCCCGCATCGCAGCTCGGCGCCCGCGACGTCGAAGAACATGGCGGCGTCGGCGCGCGAATCGAGCGCGAACGCCGCGCCGGCAATCTCCGCGACGACGGCGCGACTCGAGGTGCGCGCGGCCCGCACGATGAGATCGAGAACGTCGAGCATGGTCTTCCTGGAGCGCTAAGTTCCCCGGCGGGAATGCGGCGGGACTTAAACTTCTTTCTTCGGCAGCGGTCGCGCGGGATTACCCGCGACGCGTTCGCCTGCAGGCACGTCCCGGATTACCACCGAGCCCGCGCCCGTCAGCGCCCCGTCACCCACGTCGACCGGAGCGACCAGCGACGTATTGGAACCGATCGAGACGTTCTTCCCGATGGTCGTTCGGTTCTTGCGTTCGCCGTCGAAGTTGCACGTGATCGTGCCGGCGCCGATATTGCTGCCCGAACCGACGCTGGCGTCGCCGACGTACGCGAGATGGTTGGCCTTGGCCCCGTCGCCGAGCTCGGAATTCTTGACCTCGACGAAATTCCCGATCCGCACGCCGCCCGCGAGCCGCGCGTTCGCGCGCAAATGCGCGAAGGGCCCTACCTGCACGCCGTCGCCCAGCGTCGAATCCACGATCACGCTCTCGCGCACGGTGACGCGGTCGCCGAGCCGCGCGTTCGAAAGCCGGGAGTTCGGACCGACCACGCAATGCGTCCCGACGCACGAGAGGCGCGCCAACGAGGTATTGGGATAGATGACGGTGTCCCGCCCGATCTCGACCTCCGGCTCGAGATAGGTCGTGTCCGGATCCACGATCGTTACGCCATCGCGCATGGCCGCGGCGCAGAGGCGCGCGTTCATTTCGCGACGAGCGAGAGCGAGTTCGACGCGATCGTTGATGCCCGCGACGTCCGCGGCGTCCTCCACGAGGATCGGGCGCACGCGCTCGCCGCCGCGCACGAACTTCTCGACCGTGTCGGTGAGATAGTACTCTTTCTGCGCGTTGTCGTTGCGCAGTCCCGAGACGGCCTCGCGCAAGCGATCTTCGTGAAAGGCGTAGATCCCGGCGTTCGTTTCCTCGATTCGCAGATCTTCGGGCGTCGCGTCGCGCGCCTCGACGATGCGTTCGACGTTCTCGCCGCGGCGAACGATACGTCCGAAGTTCGACGACGCGGGCATCCGGGCCGTAATTAACGTCATCGGAACGTCGCCGTCGAGCGCATCTACGATGGAGCGGTAAATCGCCGGTCCGGCGAGCGGCATGTCGCCGTACGCGACGACGATCCGGCCGCGTTCCGACGGCGTCATCGCCGCGAGCGCAACCTGGACGGCGTGCCCGGTTCCGAGCTGCTCGCCCTGCAAGACGCCGCGCACGCCGAATTCGTCGATACGGTTCTGCAGTTCGGGATTGGTGACGACCAGAACGTCGTCGATCCCCGCAGCGCGTAGCGCTTGGATCACGTACCACAGCAGCGGCCGGCCGCACAGCTCGTGCAAGACCTTGGTGACGTCGCTCTTCATGCGCGTACCTTTCCCCGCCGCAAGCACGATCGCGCGAACCGTCATACGACCAGTTCCTTCCAATCCTCGATCTCCCGTTTGGTGGGCGTACCGAGCAGTTCCAGCGCGAAGCGCAGGCGCTCTCGAACCACTTCGCGGCCAAGCAGATCCATCGCGTCGTAGAGCGGAACCGACGTCGGACTCCCTGTGATCGCGACGTAGAACGGCCGTGCGATGTCGCGAACTTTCTTTCCGAGCACGCTCGCGATGCGCGTCAGGACGCCCTCGATTCCCGCCACGTTCCATTCGCGCAGCGCGTCCAGCTCGACGAGCGCCAGATGAAGCGCTTGGCGCGTGCCCAGGTCGTCCAGCTTAGCCGACCGCAGATCCTCGACGCGAACCGGAACGCGGCCCGCAAAGAAGAAAGCCGTCAAGTAGGCCAGGTCCGAGAGACGCTGCACGCGCGGCTGCGCAAGCGCGGCGATGCGCGCGAGCCGCTCCGGCGCGAATCCCCATTCGGCGACGCGCGCCTCGAACGCACCGGCGTCGAAGCGTTCCCGGAGGTAGCGGCCGTTGAGCCAGTCGAGCTTCTCGACGTCGAAAACCGGGCCGCCGAGCGGGACGTGCTCGACGGAAAAGCGTTTCACCATCGTTTCCAGACTCATCATTTCGTCTTCGCCCTCGTGCGCCGAGTTCACGAGAAGACCGAGAAAATTCATCAGCGCTTCGGGCACGTAGCCGAACGCCCGATAGAACAGAATGCCGGTCGGGTTCTTGCGTTTGCTCAGCTTGCTCTTGTCCGGGTTGCGCAGCAGCGGCAGATGGATCAGGACGGGCGGATCCCAGCCGAAGTACCGGTACAACAGCAGATGCTTGGGAGCGCTCGACACCCACTCTTCGCCGCGCGCGACGTGGGTGATCTCCATGAGATGATCGTCGACGACGTTCGCCAGGTGGTAGGTCGGCAGTCCGTCGGACTTCACCAGCACTTGCATGTCGACGCTCTTCCACTCGAACTCGATCGGACCGCGCCGCGCATCGTGCACGATGCAGACGCCTTCGTCGGGAACCTTCAATCGAACGACGTGCGGCTCGCCGGCCGCTTCGCGGCGCGCGACCTCGCCGGCAGAATAGGTGAGGCAGAGGCCGTCGTAGCGCGGCGGGAGGCCGGCCGCGCGCTGCGCCACGCGCATCTCCTCAAGGCGCTGCGGCGTGCAAAAGCACTTGAACGCGTGGCCGTCCTCGAGCAGCTTGCCCACGTACTGGCGATAGATGGCGGTGCGCTCGCTCTGGCGATACGGGCCGTGCGGGCCGCCGACGTCGGGGCCCTCGTCCCACGATAGGCCGCACCAGCGCAAGGCATCGAGGATCGCCCGCTCCGACTCGGACGTGCTCCGGGTCAGGTCGGTGTCCTCGATGCGCAACACGAACTCGCCGCCGTTCTGCTTGGCGAGACAGTAATTGACAAGCGCGACGTACGCCGTTCCGACGTGCGGGTCGCCGGTCGGCGACGGCGCGATGCGCGTCCTAACCTTCAAGATTCAAATCGTTATCCGACGAGTTCTCTCCGCCGCCCGCACGCGTCGTTGACGAAGTCGACGATCTCTTGCAGCGGCGCGCCCGGCGTAAAGAGGGCCCGCACGCCGATCGCCTTGAGTTCCCCGGCGTCTTCGGGCGGAATGGTTCCACCCCCGAAAAAGACGATGTCTTCGGCACCCTGCGCCTTGAGCTGCTCGACGACCAGCGGGAAGAGCGTCATGTGCGCTCCCGAAAGGATCGAGAGGCCGATGCCGTCCGCGTCTTCCTGGATCGCCGTCTGCACGATCTGCTCGGGCGTTTGGAACAACCCGGTATAAATGACTTCCATGCCGGCATCGCGCAGGGCGCGCGCGATCACTTTCGCTCCGCGGTCGTGTCCGTCCAGGCCCGCCTTCGCGACGACGACGCGAAGGGGTCTGGCAGCCTGCGTCGACGCCACTAGCGTTTTCCGCCGGCGATCAGCTGAAGATGCGACGGGCGCCGCCCCAGGCTCAGGCGCAGCGCTTCTTCGAACTTGTCTTTGACCTCCGTCAACGTGCGCCGCACGCGGCGGCGCTCGAGTTCGTCCCGTACCTTCATCGCGCTAGAATACCGACTTTTCCGTATAGCGGCCGTAGACCGCGACCATGGCTTCGACGATTTCACCCTCCGTGCAGTACGCGTTGACACAGTCTATCAGATGCGGCATCAGATTGTCCTTCGGATCGCGACAGGCACGTTGCAGCCGCTCGAGCGTCGTTCGAACCGCCTCGCCGTCGCGGCGCTGCCGAACGGAGCGAACTGCCGCGACCTGCTGCGCCTGCGTTGCCTCCGTAATCTTGAGCAAGTCCACCGCCGCCTCTTCGTCTTTTTGAAACGCGTTGACGCCCACGATGATCCGGTCCTTGGCCTCGATCGACCGCTGGTACCGGTAGCTGGCCTCGGCGATCTCCTTCTGGAAGAAGCCGGCTTCGATCGCTTCGACCACGCCGCCGTATTCGGCGATCTGGTCGAAGTAAGCTTCGGCCTGTCGCTCCATTTCGTCGGTCAGCGCTTCGACGAAGTACGAACCGCCCAGCGGGTCCACGACGTTGGTCACGTTCGTCTCGTACGCGAGCACCTGCTGCGTGCGCAGCGCGATCTCGACCGACTTCTCGGTGGGGAGCGCAAGCACTTCGTCCATCGAGTTCGTATGCAGCGACTGCGTGCCGCCCAATACCGCCGCCATCGCCTCGTACGCGACGCGGACGATGTTGTTCTCCGGCTGCTGCGCGGTCGCGCTGCATCCCGCCGTCTGGGTATGGAAGCGCAGCTTCCACGACCGGGGATCCTTGGCGCCGTACTTTTCGCGCATGTGGCGCGCGTAAATCCGGCGAGCCGCCCGGAACTTCGCGATCTCTTCGAAGAAGTCGATGTGCGAGTTGAAAAAGAACGAAAGCCGCGGCGCGAACGAATCGACGTCCATTCCTTCGGCCACGCACGCCTCGACGTACGCGAAACCGTCCGCCAGCGTGAACGCGAGCTCTTGAGCGGCGGTCGAACCCGCCTCGCGTATGTGATAGCCGCTGATCGAAATCGTGTTCCACTTGGGCATCTCTTCGGTGCAGAAGCGGATCATGTCAACGATCACGCGCATATGCGGTCGCGGCGGGAAGATCCATTCCTTCTGCGCGATGTACTCTTTGAGAATGTCGGCCTGAATGGTGCCGCCGAGCATCGCGCGCGGAATGCCTTTCTTTTCGGCGGCCGCAACGTACTGCGCGACGGCGATCGCCGCGGGCCCGTTGATCGTCATGGACGTCGTGATCGCTCCCATGTCGATTCCGTCGAAGAGCACTTCCATATCGGCGAGCGAGTCGATCGCGACGCCGCACCGCCCGACTTCGCCGCGCGCCTGCGGCGCGTCCGAGTCGTAACCCATCAGCGTCGGCATGTCGAACGCGACGGACAGTCCCATCTGCCCTTGGCCGAGTAAGAAATGATAACGCTCGTTGGTTTGCTGCGCGGTTCCGAAGCCCGCAAATTGACGCATCGTCCAAAGCCGGTCGCGGTACCCGTTGGCGTGGATGCCACGGGTGTACGGATAGGCTCCGGGAGCGGGGATCGCGCCGCCGCCGGCGTCCTCGGGGCCATAGACGGGCCGCAGGGGGACGTCCGAAATGGTACGGTCCACGGCGCCCGAGCCCGGGCCGGTCCGCCCCGATCCCGGGGCCGGTACGGGCGGCCGCTCGATCATTTTCGCCATGGGGGCAGTGGTTCGACGCTTCGGCGCCGCGATTCTCCCGTAAGGACCTAGGCCCTGACTGCCGACAATAAGGGTGCGGGCACCGGCGGCAAAGAACTGGGGCAGCCCATCGCCGCACCACACGCTCGTCTCTAGATGAGGAAGCGAATCCACTATGTTTCGTAACCGCAACCGGCTGCTCTTTGCAACCGCCGCCGCCCTGACGCTGGCCGCGTGCGGCGGCCAGGGACAAGGCCAGGGCCAAAACGCACTGATTCCCCCGGCAGCCCAAGGACAAGCCGTCGCACCGGGCGCCGCTGCGCAGGGCGCCGTCGCGCAAGGGGCCGTCGCGAGTCTTTCCACGGCCGAGGGAGCCGCGTTCGACCTGATCCGCGCCCGCAGGCCGATGGTGATTCCGGAAACCGTCGGCAGCGCCAAGAGCATGTGCCCCGGAGTGGTCGTGGCGCATACGATGCATTGCATGGCCCTTGTGGAAAATTCCGGCGGACTGCACCGGCTGGGGGCCGACGTGACGCCCGACGCCGCTCCGCTGCTCGGAAGCTACGGCCCTGTGGACCTTCAGAGCGCCTACGCCCTCGCCGCGTATTCGAAAGCGGACGGAAAGACGCAAACGGTCGCGATCGTCGACGCGCAGGACGATCCGAAAGCCGAAAGCGATCTCGACGTCTATCGCGCGTACTATAAGCTCCCGGCGTGTACGACCGCGAATAAGTGCTTTAGGAAAGTAAGCCAAACCGGCACGACGACGTATCCGGCTCCGGACCAAGGTTGGGCCGGAGAGATCTCGCTCGACGTCGACATGGTCTCGGCGATCTGCCCCAACTGCAAGATCATTCTTGTCGAAGCGGCCGACTCGAGCGATACGAACCTCGGCAAGGCCGTCGACGAAGCGGTCGCGCTCGGCGCCAACGTGGTCAGCAATTCTTACGGCGGCGACGAATTCGAGCCGTCCGACGCGGACTACGTTCACCCGGGGCACGTCATCACGGCGAGCACGGGCGACGGCGGATACTACCCGCAGGTACCCGCGGCCTACAGCTCGGTGGTTGCCGTCGGCGGAACGACGCTCAAGAAGGGCGGCGGAACGCGCGGCTGGACCGAGTCGGCATGGGTCGATGGCGGAAGCGGATGCAGCCTGTTCGTCGCAAAGCCGTCGTGGCAAGCCGCGCAGACCATTTGTCCGACGCGCCAGATCGGCGACATCTCGGCCGAAGCCGACCCGAATACGGGCGTCGCCGTTTACGACAGCTATCCCAATCCGTACGGTATCCCGCTTGGCTGGGCCCAATACGGCGGAACGAGCGCGTCCTCGCCGATCATCGGCGCCGTCTACGCACTGGCCCAAAACGCGGCGAGCGCGACGCCCGCGACGCTGTGGGCGCACGGCGGAAGCGCTGATTTCTACGACATCACGACCGGGACCAACGGCGCATGTCCGGCCGTCTGGAAGTACATCTGCACGGCGCGCGTAGGATACGACGGTCCTACGGGCTGGGGTACGCCACACACGACCGCGGGCTTTTAGCGCGGAGTAAACTGGGCTACCGCGGCGCGGGGACGAATCGTCTCCGCGCCGTTTTTCTTTGTTTGGCGAGCGCCGGGCTTCTAGGTGAGGCCCTTGACGACGGCGCGCGGCCGAATTGCCGGCTCGTCGCCGCCGTTCTCCGGCGTCTCCGGACCAAACGAGCCGAGAACGCGGTCGGCGGCGGCGTAGGGATCCAAGCCGGTCGCTCGGGTCTCGCGACGAACCGCGGCGTCGAGACGGCGCTGCAGCTTGCCGAGCGCGAGTTGGCGGACCTGATGCGCGAACGCATCCCGCCGGCGCTCGTCGATCTCTCCGGACGACTTCAGATACGCGACGTGTGCCTCCACCGCGCGCCACAAATCGTCGATGCCTTCGCCGATTAACGCTTGCGTCGCCACGAGCTCGGGAACCCAGCCGGAAAACGAGAGCATTTCCATCATCGAGCGGATCTCGCGCTTGAGTTGATTGGCCATCGGGTGGTCGGCCTTGTTCACGACGAACACGTCGGCAATCTCCATGATTCCCGCCTTGAGCACCTGAACCGAGTCTCCGCTGCCCGGCTGCAGCGCGACGATCGTCGTCTGCGCGAGCTCGGCGATTTCGATTTCGCTCTGTCCCACGCCGACGGTCTCGATCAGCACGACGTCGATGCCGAAGGCGTCCATGAGCAGAACCGCATCCGCAGTTGCCCCCGCAAGGCCGCCGAGATGACCTCGACTGGCCATCGATCGAATGAAGACGTCAGGATCGGTAAAGTGCTCGGTGAGGCGTATGCGGTCGCCGAGCAACGCGCCGTGCGAATACGGCGAGCTGGGATCGACCGAGATGACGCCGACCGTCTTGCCCAACGAGCGGGCTTTGCGCACGATTGCCGAGGACAACGTAGATTTTCCAACGCCCGGAGGTCCCGTAAGCCCGATCGTCATCGCTCGGCCGCTGCGAGCGAAGACGTGGCCGATCAGTTCCGCTCCGCGCCCCGATTCCGCCCACGAGATGGCGCGAGCCAGAGCGCGCATCTTCCGTGCGTCGAAATCGCCCACCAGGCGATCGTATCCATAAGAGAGGGACAAAGCCCGAAAAATATTGCGGTCGCTGCCGCGGCGGACCTGCCCTCGGCGTGACGAAGCACGACACGATGCATGCGGCGCCTCTGCTCCTCGCGCTTCTTCCGGCCGTCGCCGCCGGTGCGTTCTCACCCGGCGAAGCGGCGCGCGTCGATCGGATCGTGCGCTACGTGATGCAAGACCGCGCGATCGCCGGTTGCGCCGCCGGCATCCGGCGCGGCGACGACGGGTCGCATTACGAGCGAGCGTACGGGTTTGCCGATTCCGCGCACGCGCGTCCGCTGCGCGTCGAGACGGCGTTCGCAATCGGCTCGCTCTCGAAGACGATTCTGGCCGCGTCGGTCTTAGACTTGGCCAGACGCGGCGAGATGGATCTCGATGCGCCGGTGATTCGATATCTGCCGCAAAGCGGCATCGGCGCCGCGACGACGGTGCGGGAGTTGCTAAACCAAACGGCCGGCCTGCCGGACTACACGCAGTTCCCGGATTTCGACCGGTTTTCCCGAGAACCGGTCGCGCCGGAGACGCTCCTCGCAGCGGCCGAATCGCGTCCGGTCGCGTTCGCCGCGGGAACGGATTGGGCGTACAGCAACACCAACTACCTCGCGCTCGGTTTGGCGGTCGCCGCCGCGACGCGCCGTCCGCTCTCGTCCTGGCTGCACGACGACGTGTTCGCTCCGCTGGGCATGCGCGCGACCAAAACGTGGAGTCCCGGAACGTTCGAACTCGACCGCGCCGCCGGCAGCGTGCCGTGGGGTTCGCCGTCGCTCTCGTTCGCGGCGGGCGACCTAGAATCGAACGTGCCCGACCTCGAGCGTTTCGCCGGCGCACTGTACGACGGCAGATTTGCCGGCATGTTGCCGCTCATGATGCGGCCCACGATTCTGACGGACGGGAGCAGCGTGCCGTACGGTATGGGACTGTTCGCCGCCCGGCCGTTCGGTTTCGACGCCGGCGTTCAGAACGGATTCGTCACCGGGTTTTCGTCGGCGCTCGCCTTCGTTCCGAGCCGCAAGCTGGCCGCGGTCGTCCTCTGCAACGCCGACGAAGTGGACCTGATGCCGCTCGCCAAGAGCCTGGTCGCAGCCGGTCTGGACGTTGAGGAAGCGCATCCGCAGAACGCGACGCCGTGAGGGAGCGATTCGGACGAACGGTTCTCGCGTTCATCGTCGCGATGGCGGTCCTCGCCGCGGGGCTCCCGGCAGGCGCGCAATCGCTGCTGGTTCCGATGACCGGAAGCCGCACTCGTCAGATCCAGCCTGAGTCGCTGTTCCAAACGCTGTTTCACGACTTCTTTCTCGAGGACGACCGCACGACGTACGTGCAGACGGGCGACATTCCGGCCATGTGGCTGCGCGACTCGTCGGCGCAAACGATTCCGTACATCGCGTTTCAGCCCGCGTATCCGATCCTGCGCGCCCGCTTTGCCGGCGTGATCGAGCGCAACGCGCGCAACGTGCTCTCCGATCCGTACGCCAACGCGTTTTCGGCCGACTATCGCACGTGGGAGCGCAAGTGGGAGATCGATTCGCTGGCGTTCCCCGTCTTGCTGGCGTGGATCTACTGGCAGCAAACGGGCGACCGCACGATCTTCACGGACCATCTTCACAACGCGTTCACGACGATCGTTCGCGTCTATCTCTGCGAAGAGCGCCACGCGGCGTGCCGCGGATCCTACCGGTTCGACGGCCGCGAGCCGACCGACGACCGCTACAATCCGAACACCGGCATGATTTGGGGAGCCTTCCGCCCGTCCGACGATCCGGTTCAGTACCGTTTCAACGTTCCGCAAAACATGCTGGCCGTCGTGGCGTTACGCGCGCTGGCTCACCTGGCTCGCGAAGGTTGGAACGATGCGGCGCTGGCGGACCGCGCGACCGGCGTGGCCGCGCGGGTGCAAACCGGCGTCGAGCGCTACGGACGCTTCTACAATCCGCAACTCGGCATCTGGATGTATGCGTTCGAGACCGACGGCTATCGCGCGTACAATCTTATGGACGACGCGAACATCCCGAACCTGACGACGATCCCGTACATCAACTGGGCTTCCGCTCACGATCCGACCTATTTGGCGACGCGCGGTTTCGCGCTGAGCGCCGACAACCCGTGGTTCTTTTCGGGACGCTACGCGACCGGGTTGGGCAGCCCCCACACGCCGTACGGGTACGTCTGGCCGCTCGGCATCATCGGGCGGGCGCTGACGGCGACGGACAGCGCCGAAGTGGCCGAAAGCATCACCACGCTCGCGCAGACGGACAGTGAAAACGGGATGATCCACGAGAGCTTCTACCCCGACGGATATTGGCGATACACTAGGCCCGAGTTCGGCTGGGCCAACGCCCTCTACGCCGAGCTGCTCTTTCGGGCGGTCGCCGGTTTCCCGGCGACCCCGTTCGTCGAAGGCGGGACGGTCCTTCCGTTTCAGCAGCGCAGCGAAACGCCGGCGCTGGTTCCGATTTGGACCCAGATTCAGAATACGGCCGAACTCAACGCCGCGCTCGGCCGCCTCTTACGCAACGGCGGCAGCGCCATGCCCAACCGCTAAAGCGGCCCCGGGGCAAGGCGGAACGGGCCAAGCCTGTCGCCAACCTCGGCCCTCGATATGAACCAAGGCTACTATCGACAACCGACCATTGCCGGCGACCGCATCGTCTTCGTGTGCGAAGACGATCTGTGGAGCGTTTCCGCAGGCGGCGGAACCGCACGCCGCCTCACCGCGAGCTTCGGAACGTGCACGCTCCCGCGATTCTCTCCCGACGGTACGCACGTCGCGTTCGTCTCCAACGACGAAGGCAACCCCGAGATCTACGTCATGCCGGCAACCGGAGGAACGCCGCAACGCGTGACGTTCCTGGGAAGCACGATGGTCTCGACGGATGTTTGGAGCGCCGACGGGACCGAGATCTTCTTCGT
>Ga0182030_10015372_pt1 | contig 15007 bp, 12 predicted proteins | sample 812S3MmetaG_FD_121299 | JGI IMG/M metagenome (GOLD analysis project Ga0182030, IMG submission 121299) | Permafrost microbial communities from Stordalen Mire, Sweden - 812S3M metaG (Illumina Assembly) | ecosystem: Environmental > Terrestrial > Soil > Wetlands > Permafrost | place: Sweden... | reverse complement strand
CTCCTGGTCCCGCGAGTTCATGAAGGCGCGTCCGGCGCCTTGCGGTCGAAGGTTGGGGTCGTTGACGGCGGGGCGGCTTTGCTCGCCAGAGAAACCGCGGACGAGGGCCGGGTTGGGCTTGAACTTCGGTGGTCCACCGTAGAACTGACGCGCATGGCTCAGGACCATTCCGGCGCGGCCGTGCATTGGCTGAACCATGCCGCGGACCTGTACATCCATGTCGCGATATTTGAGAAGTTCGCCGACCTCACCGCGGTCTTCCCATAGGCTGACGATGGTGAAATGGCAGGTCTTATCGGGTGTTTGCGGGGCGCAGACGTCGAGGAAGCGCGTGCCGTCTTGAAGTTGGACGACGTCGTAGATGTGGGCAGAGACGCAGACGTCCTTATTCAGCTTCGTGGATGCCTGGTCGGCCGGGACGCAGGGTTTTGGGGTCGCGGCCGGCGAAGGAAGTGTCGCGAGGAGAAAGTAGACGGCGAAGGCGAAGGCTGAGCGTGTCATGAGTGACCGGATGAATCGAGGAAATGCTAACGGAACGGGTGGAGCGCGGGAAGTGTGTGCATCACAGAGGGCGCGCTGGCGAGCGCGGCAGGATTGCGATACTCTTGTGCGTATTTCCACCTGTGCCATGAATGGAGGCAAACCGTGATGAAAGGCTTCTGCGGAGGTCCGCTGCTGATTCTTGTGTCGATCGGGATTTGTGGTGCGGGCGTACTCGGCGCGCAGCAGGGAAGCTTTCTCGCGGCTTACAAGGGAACGCCCTATCAGGACAGCCGCTACACGGGCGGCGCACAGGCGATTCCGGGCAAAGTGATGTGCGCCTACTACGACCTTGGCGGAGAAGGCGTGGCCTATCACGACACGGACGCAGAGAATCACGGCAGCGGCGAGCTGAACAAGGATGACGGGAGCTATCTGAACGAGTTCCGCATGCACGAGGGCGTGGATACGTCGTATACCAAGTTCGGACGAACGCCGCCGATCGACGATAGCCCGTTCAATCAGGTGAAGCCGCCACCGGACATGATGTATGTGGGATGGACGGAAGCAGGAGAGTGGTTCAACATCACAGTGAATGTGGCGCAGGCGGGGGAGTACACCGCGGATTTGCTGTACACGTCGAACCGCGGCGGAGCCATTCTGCTGGATGTGAACGGCGAGCCGGCGACAGGGCCGCTAAAAATTGTTACGACATTCGACCAGACAGAGCCTCTTGAATGGCGCCAGTACCACCACTGGAACGTTCTAAAGAACTTTGTGGATATAAAGCTGCCGGCGGGGAAGTCGGTGCTGACGGTGCACATCCTGGCGGAAGGGCACATGAACCTGGCCAGCTTCGACTTCCGGAAGATGCAGTGAAGCACCTGCGGTGCGGCAGACGCTCGCAGGGGCTCGCACTGAGTTGGTTGCGGATCGCCGAAGCGGAGTTGAGCCCCGCGCTTTCCCTGATCCGCAAATGCGATGGACCAGGGCACTCGGCTATGGCGCACCCATGGCGTAGATGGTGGGGTGGGACGGCGACAGGGCTCCGACGGTGACGCCTATGACGGTGCCGATCACAGCTCCGACGGCGGCACCGTCGCCTTTGTTGCCGAGAAACCCATTGGATTCCCAAACACCAGCGGTGACGCCTGCTCCGGCGCCGGCGCCGATGCCCGCTCCGATGAGGGTGTTGCGCAGGCGATGGGTGTTTTTGAGGATTCTCACGCTGCGAATGTCCTGCTTGCGGATGGTCTGCGCGCCGGCTTTGTTCTGGACGGAGAGAGAGTCTTCGGTGGCGTTCTGGAAAGAACCGGAGATGGCTTGGTGGTCAACCTCGAGGATCTGAATCTTGTCGCCCTCATGCAGGGCATTGAGGTTGGTCCACGACTTCGGTTTGCTTTGGGCGCAGGAAAGACAGGTGGCTCCCAATGCACAGATCAGAATCAAGGCACTTCTCATGCTTGCTCCTATTCCCGATTGGTAGTGGAGGACAGGGCGCAATCATTTCATTTTATTTTCAATGTGTCTATTGGGATTGTCGGGGAGCGGAATTTTCGATCAGCGCACGCCGACGAGTTCTTCGCTCTTGGCGCCTTGTCCATAGTGGCTCACGACGTAGTTGTCCAGAATCTGCTTGAACTCGGCAACAATGGTATCGCCATGGAGCGTTTTGAAGAGCTTGCCGTCGACGTACACGGGAGCCTTGGGCTCTTCAAACGTGCCGGGAAGGCTGATGCCGAGGTTGGCGTGCTTCGATTCGCCAGGGCCGTTGACGACGCAACCCATCACGGCGAGCTTGAGCTCTTCGACGCCTGGGTATTGCTTGCGCCACTCGGGCATCGAGGTGCGGAGATAGCTCTGGATCTGCTCGGCCAGTTCCTGAAAATAGGTCGATGTTGTCCTGCCACATCCAGGGCAGCTCGTGACCTGCGGCATGAAGCTGCGGATGGAAAGCGATTGCAGAATCTGCTGCGCGGCCTGCACTTCTTCAGTGCGGTCGCCATGAGGCTTGGGCGTGAGGCTGACGCGAATGGTGTCGCCGATGCCGGCGAGGAGCAGCGGGGCGAGGCCGGCGGTAGAGGCGATGAGTCCCTTGGCGCCCATGCCGGCTTCGGTCAGTCCCAGATGTAAAGCGTAGTTGCAGCGCGACGCGAGCGACGTGTACACGTCGATGAGGTCGCGGACGCCGCTCACCTTGGCCGAGAGAATGATCTGGTCGGCACGCAGGCCGAAGTGCTCGGCGGCCTTGGCAGATTCGAGAGCGCTGACGACCATGGCCTCCATCATCACGTCGCGTGCGGGAAGGGGATTGGCGAGCTTCGAGTTCGCATCCATCATGCGCGTGAGCAGGGCCTGATCGAGCGATCCCCAATTGACGCCGATGCGCACGGGCTTCTGATTTTCGACGGCGCACTCGACCATGACCTGGAAGTTGTCGTTATCTTTTTTGCCGATTGATGCGTTGCCGGGATTGATCCTGTATTTGGCAAGAGCGCGCGCGGTGGCGGGGTATTTCTTGAGCAGCAGGTGACCGTTGTAGTGGAAGTCGCCCACGATGGGGACATGAATGCCGCGCTCGGCTAGTCCATCAACGATGTAGGGCACAGCAGCAGCGGCGTCTTCGTTATTCACGGTGACGCGCACGATCTCAGAGCCGGCGAGGGCCAGGGCCTGGACCTGGTCGATGGTGCCGGGGATGTCGGCCGTATCGGTGTTGGTCATGGACTGGACGACGACCGGGACTTCCCAGCCGACGCGGACGTTGCCGATTTTGACCGCGGGGGTTTTCCTGCGCTGAATCTCCGCCATGCATCTAGTCTACCTTCATCGCAACTTGTAAGGAAGATGGATGGGTAGGCGGCGAATCTGGTTTGTAGCGGATTCTCGGGGAATCCTATTGAAAATACGGTAGTCTGGGGCGGAGAAGCCGGGTTGGGGGTGGTTGAAATGAGCGGAGGAATTGCGGCTGTTGTGCCGGATTTGGGAACGCGGATCGGCGCCGGCGGGAGCGGGCCGACACTGTTGCTGAAGGGCGTCCGAAAAGCCTTTGCAGACGTGCAGGCGGTGGATGGACTCGATCTCGAAGTCGCGCGCGGAGAGTGCTTTGGGCTGCTGGGACCGAACGGCGCGGGAAAAACTACAACCATTGAAATATGTGAGGGATTGACGGCTCCCGATGAAGGAATGGTTGAGGTGTTGGGCCTAAACTGGCGGAGCAATGCGAACGAGTTGCGACAGCGCATCGGGATTCAGTTGCGGGAGACGCAGTTCCCGGAAAAATTGAAAGTCGAAGAGACGCTGCGGCTGTTTCGGAGCTTCTTCAAGCGCGGGATCTCGGTGGAGGAATCGATCAAGACGGCGCAATTGGAGGAGAAGCGGAATTCACGTGTGGGCGGCCTGTCGGGTGGACAGAAGCAGCGGCTGGCGATGGCTACGGCGCTGGTGGGCGATCCGGAACTGCTGTTTCTGGATGAGCCGACGACCGGACTCGATCCGCAGGCGCGCAGGCATTTGTGGGATTTGGTAGATGACCTTAAACAGGCGGGACGCACGATTATTTTGACGACGCACTACATGGATGAAGCCGAGCGGCTCTGCGATCGAGTGGCGATCATGGATCACGGAAAAGTGATTGCGAGGGGAACGCCGCAGCAGTTGATTGGCACCGTCGGCGGAGAAGACATTGTCGAGTTTGCGGTGACAGGGAGTGAGACGAGCGGGCGTGGAGTCGTCGATGTTTCGGCATTGCTGGCGATTCCCGGCGTCCAGTCGCACCGCGTGGATGCGGGACTGCACCAGCTTTCGGTGAGCGAACTGCATATCGCGGTGCCGCGCATCTTCGCCGCCCTGAATGAGCAGGGGTTGCATTTGAGCGAATTTCGCACCCACTCGGCCACGCTGGAAGATGTGTTTGTGCGCCTGACGGGGAGGAACCTGCGCGATGAATAAACTCGAATTGAGCAGCCTGTACCAGCTGACCATGGCGCGGTTCCGCTTGTTTCTGCGCGAGCCCGAGGCGATCTTCTGGATATTTCTGTTTCCAATTCTGCTCGCTGTGGGACTGGGCATCGCATTTCGCAACCGTCCCGCCGACGTGCTCCAGGTTGGCGCCACAACTCCGCAATTGACACAGGCACTGGCAGCGGACAAGGGGCTGACGGCGGATACGGTTGACGAAGCCGAAGGCACCCATGAACTGGCGACTGGGCGCATTCTCCTTCTCGCCATTCAAAGGCCGGACGGCGTGGCCTACAAGTACGACGATACGAATCCAGATGCGCGGAGCGCCAGGCTCCTGGCAGATCGAGCAATCCAGGCTGCGGCGGGACGCAAGGACGCAGTGCATGCGGGCAACGAACTTGTGCACGAGACCGGGGCGCGGTACATCGACTTTGTGGTGCCGGGGCTGTTGGGGATGAACCTGATGGGCTCGGCCATGTGGGGGCTTGGATTCGCAATCGTCGAGGCCCGGCAGAAAAAGTTGTTGAAGCGGCTGGTAGCGTCGCCCATGCCGAAGTGGCAATACCTGGCGTCGTTCTTGCTTACGCGGCTGGCGATGCTGATTATCGAGGTCGCCTTTTTTCTGGGGTTCGCGAAGATCGCGTTCGGTGTGCCGTTTCGCGGGCCGCTTTGGCAGCTGGTCTTATTTTGTCTTATGACGTCGATGGCGTTTTCCGGGCTCGGATTGTTGGTCTCCTCGCGCGCTAGGACGATGGAAGCCGTGTCGGGGCTGATGAACCTGGTGATGCTGCCCATGTGGATATTGTCCGGCGTGTTTTTCTCGGCGACAAGGTTTCCGGCTATGGTGCAGCCGTTTGTAAGGGCGTTGCCGCTGACCGCGGGCATCGACGCCATGCGCGGAAACATGCTGCAGGGAATCGGGGTCGGACAGATGCTGCCGCAAGTGGGCATATTGCTGGCGTGGTTCGTGGTTCCGTTTGTGGTATCGTTACGCATCTTCCGCTGGCGCTAATCGAGAGCAGCGGATCTGCGTGAGGTAGGCCATGGATCGGCGGGAGTTTGTTGCCGGCGCGGCGGCATTGGCGGTGTGCCCGCGATCGATGCAGGGAGCTGCCTCGCTGGCGAGCGATTCCCCCCTTGCGCTCGATCGGCATCGCTTCGGCGTGAACTACACGCCTTCGCACAACTGGTGGTTCTGCTGGAACGACTGGAATCCAGACCCCATCAAGCGAGACCTTGACGCGATTGCGGCGCTGGGCGCAGATCATCTGCGGCTGATGCTGATCTGGCCGGACTTTCAACCAAACCTGACCTGGGTAAGCGATGCGCATCTGGACCGGCTGAATCAACTGCTGACGTTGATGGGCGAGCGCAAGCTGGATGCACTTGTCACCGTATTCACGGGACAGCTGAGCGGCTGGTTCTTTCTGCCATCGTTTCAAAAGCCCGATCCGGCGATCTTTGTGGATGCGGAGTTGTGGACGGCTGAGAAACTTCTGATACGGGCGCTGGCGCGCACGATGAAGGCGCACGACAACATCATCGGCTTCGACTTCGGCAATGAAATGAACACCTGCTGGCATGCTCCGACGAATATAGGCGATGCGTGGATGACGAAGATGTTCGCGCTGATGAACGAGGCCCATCCCGGCGGTCTGCATGTGAATGGCGTGGATCATCACCCGTGGTTCTTCCCCGACACGTTCTCGGCCCGGGCGCTGGCTGCGCAGCGGTTTCCCGTGATTCATGCCTATCCGTGGTGGTCCGATGCGCTGAAGTACGGAGGCCCGATGGATCCCCCGAGCACGAAAATTCTGGCGGCGTTCGCGGCATTGGTGCGATCGTACGCCGGCGACGCGCAAAAGCCTGTATGGGCCGGGGAATTCAACACCTGTATCGAGACACTTTCGGAAAAGGGACAAGCCGAGTGGCTTGAGAAAGCCGTCACGGCCGGAATTGAAGAAGGCGTGAGTTGGTTTACGTACTGGGACAGCCACGATGTCGACCGCAAATTCAACTTCAACTCGTTGGAATACAGTCTCGGTTTGCTGACCAACGACGGCCGCGTGAAGGAACAGGGGCGCGTCTTCAAGCAGTTTGCCGAAGCGCACCGCGGCAACGCGGTGGCCTTCCCGAAAGAAACACCCGCACCGCCGCCAATGGAACAGACGATGGATGGGACGTGGAAGTGGCTGCTGGACTACCTCAAATGGAAACCGGCAGCCAGGTAGCTCCGGGGTGGGAAAGCAAAAATCAAAAAACGACCGCGGTCAATCAAGCTCTCACAAGGCGCGCAGGCGACGGGGCGCAGAGCGGCTCGCAGTTGTCTTCTTCGTAACCGGCGAGTTCGGCGAGAATGCGCTCGACAGCTCGGTCTGCAGCGCGCTCGCCTTTTTCCGAAAGGCTCATGCGGATGGGCTGGCGCGGATCGATGGTGATGGCGTAGAGCACCACTTCGGGACCTCCGCCCTGGATGTAAAAGACGTCGAGCAGGTCTTTGACGCCTATGTCGTGCGCCGTCAGTGTGGGCGGGTAGTCGCGAGAGAAGCGCGGCGTGGTGCGGGTGACCGTGCCTTCCGCGTTGCCGTCGGCGGCGGCGTCGATCAGGATGATGCGATCCGCGCTTTGCAGCGTGCCGAGAAGAGCAAAGCCACCGGTTCCGCCGTCCATGCACTCGACGTTCGGCGGGAGCGGATGTTCCTGCACGGCGCGCACGACGTAGACGCCGATGCCTTCATCGCCCATGAGCACATTGCCCAGACCAAGGATGAGTGTTTTCTCTTCGCAATCAAAATTCAAGATGCCCTCGATGCTTGGCGCTATTTGTGCGGCTTCTCGCGGTCGAATTTCCAGCCGCCGATGATGGAAGAAACAGTTCCGCGGCCTTCAATGTAGTCGTGATAGAAGGCGAGGTAGATGTGAACGATGATGAAGGTGACGAAAAACCACAGGAAGAGGTGGTGCCAGAAGCGCACGCTGAATTCGCCACCCATGAGCGGGACGATCCAGGTAAACATGCGCGGCAACCACGAGTTGCTCATGCTGGAGTAGAGGGCGAAGCCGGTGATCGTCTGAAAGACAAAGGCCAGAAAGGTGCCGAAGTAAATTGTGCCGGCGAGCGCGTTGTGGCCGGTGGAGATGGGGCCGTGGGCCTTGACCTCGAAGACGTCGGCCTTGATGACATCCACGATTTCCCGGCGCTGCCAGCGCTTGAGCGGGAAAAACGCTGCCCAACTGGCGTACTTGTTGCCGACGAATCCCCAATAGAGACGGGCCAGGAAGTTGAAGACGTAAATGAATGCCGCGAGGAAGTGGATGAAGCGGACCCACCCGAACCAATAGAGCTGGTAGGCCTCGCTTGCATAGAACATGCGAATGGGAGCGCCGATGAGATAGCCCGTGATGAGAAGTGCAGTGAGGGCCACAGCATTGATCCAGTGGTAGGCCCGAACCGGGAGTTCCCACACATAGATGCGTCGATAGTCGACCGGTTGGGCAGCGGCTCTTGCGATCAGACTCCGTTTTGTATCCAGGGCTGGCGTGCTCATATTCTCACTCAAATGAAACCTGGCTGATGTGCCGTCCCTGCGGATCGTACAAGTGTACGGCGCAGGCCAGACACGGGTCGAAGGAATGGATGGTGCGGATAATCTCGACGGGCTCATCGATCTTGGCGACGGGCGTGCCAATGAGCGAGGCTTCGAAGGACGAGCGCTGGCCCTTGGCATCGCGCGGGGAACCGTTCCAGGTGGTTGGGACGACGAGCTGATAGTTGTCGATTTTGGCGTCGTGAATCTTGATCCAGTGTGCCAGTGAACCGCGCGGAGCTTCGACGAGGCCAACGCCTTCGGCATCGGTGGGCCAGGACTTCGGCTCCCAGCGCTCGCCGTTGAATGTTGAGGTCTCGTTGATTTTGACGCGGTCCATGAGCTGACCGAAGAACTCCTTGAGCCAGATCATGGCGAGGGCAGCATCGAGACCGCGGGCGGCGGTGCGGCCGAGGGTGGAGAAGAGTGCGCCCACGGGCACGTTGAGCTTGCCGAGTGTGTCTTTCACCAGTTCCTGCACATCGGTGTGTCCGGAAGCGTATGCGACGACGAGCCGGGCAAGCGGCCCCACTTCCATGGGATTGTCTTTCCAGCGTGGGGTCTTGAGGAATGAATATTTGGCGTGACCCTCGAGCGTCTCGAATGGCGGCTTGGGCCCGGTGTAGTTGAGCCTGGTTTCGCCGGCCCATGGATGGATACCCTCGTTGTCACCCCCGTCGTAGGTGTACCAGGAAGAGACGATGTATTCCTTGATCTCCTGCGAGTCACGCGGGTTGACGGGATGCACCGTGGAGAGATCGCGATTGAGAACGACGCCGCGCGGATACTTGAAGGCTTCCGGTTTGCCATAGCCCTGGGTGGGGTATTCGCCGTAGCTCATGTAGTTCTTCAAACCGCCGCCCCATTGCGCCCAGTCTTTGTAGAAGGAGGCAACAGCCAGCAGGTCGGGAATATAGACCTGATTGACGAACTCGTCGGCCTGGCTGATGAGGCGCGCGACAAGATTGAGCCGGTCGGAGTTGATGGCGGCCACTTCGTTTGTATCGATGGAGCAGGGAACACCGCCGACGAGATAGTTCGGGTGTGGATTTTTGCCGCCGAAGACGGCATGAATCTTGACGACTTCCTTCTGCCACTCGAGCGCGTCGAGGTAGTGGGCGACGCCGATGAGGTTCACTTCAGGAGGAAGCTTGTAGGCCGGGTGTCCCCAGTAGCCATTGGCAAAGATGCCGAGGCCGCTGGCGGCGAATGCCTTGATTTTGTCCTGGACCTCGGAGAAGTAAGCGGGGGTGTTCTTGTCCCACTTGGAGAAGGATTGCGCGAGCTCCGCAGCTTTCTTGGGGTCGGCCTTGAGGGCGTTCACGATGTCGACCCAATCGAGAGCGTGCAGGTGGTAAAAGTGCACGACGTGATCCTGGACGTAAAGCGTAGCCATCATGATGTTGCGAATGAGCTCGGCCGTGGGCGGAACGGCGATGCCGAGTGCATCTTCGACGGCGCGGACGCTGGCGAGCGCATGCACGGTGGTGCAGACGCCGCAGACGCGTTCGGTGATGGCCCATGCGTCGCGTGGATCGCGGCCGATGAGAATTTTCTCGAGGCCGCGCACCATGGTGCCGGAGCTGAATGCGTCGGTGATGACGCCGTTTTCCACCACGGCTTCAACCCGCAGGTGGCCCTCAATTCGAGTTACTGGATCGACGATTACGCGTGCCATATGCTGTTACGACTCCTTCTGATCGTCGGCGTGCACTTCTGCGATCACGCTGCGTTTGCGAATGTTGGTAACGACCACGTGGGCGCCGACGCCAAGCAGCGTGGCAGCCCCCACGGTTGCACCGACGGTGTCCGCGGTGCTCTCGATGCCGAAGCCCGGGAAGGACGGCAGGTGCTGATAGAACGGGCCGTTGTCCCAGAAGCCGGCTTCGCTGCATCCGATGCAGCCGTGCCCGGACTGAATGGGATAGCTGGTGCCCTCGTTCCACTTGACGACGGAGCAGGCGTTATACGTCACGGGACCCTTGCAGCCCATTTTGTAAAGGCAATAGCCTTTGCGCGCGTTCTCGTCGTCGAAAGACTCGACGAAGAGGCCGGCATCGTAGTTGGGACGGCGGTAACAGGTATCGTGGACGCGGCGGCCGTAGAACTCCTTGGGACGGCCTTGCGAGTCGAGCGCGGGGACCTGGCCGAGAACGAGGAGGTGGGTGACAACGCCCATCATGACGTCGGCGATGGGCGGGCAACCGGGGACGTTGATCACGGGCTTGTCGACCAGCTTGTAGATCGGCGTGGCGCCGGTGGGATTAGGCTTGGCGGCCTGAACGCAACCGTTGGAGGCGCAACTGCCCCACGCAACAATGGCCGCCGCATCCTTGGCGACGGTCTGGAGGATGGATTCGGCCGTCTTGCCGCCGATCATGCAGTAGACGCCGTCGTCGCCCGTAGGAACGGCGCCTTCTACCAGGACGATGTACTTGCCCTTGTTCTTCTCGATGGTGTCGGTCAGGCACTTTTCGGCCTGGAAGCCGGAAGCGGCCATGAGTGTCTCGGTGTAGTTCAAGTCGAGAACATCGAGCAGGGCGTCGACGACGATGGGGTGGGAGGCGCGGATGAAGGACTCGCTGCAACAGGTACATTCCTGGAAATGCATCCAGACGACGGCGGGCTTTTCCTTTTTCTCGAAGGCCGCAGCCACCTGGGCCACGCCTGACTGACCGAACCCGGCCACGGTCGCGGCCGCAGCGCAGAACTGCATAAAGTCTCTGCGGCTGTAGCCCTTCTTCTCCATCGAACTCCAAATCGACTGACCCATACCCACCTCACTTGCGTTGCTAATCAACAGTGATCGCGCCGGAAAAGGTCGATGAAAGATGAACGCCGGTTGTCACTGATTGACGAAAAGGAAGGTACCCATGCGAAAGGACGACTCGCTGTGTTCTCCATCACAGTTCATGGGTTTCTTGCAACATCTGCGTGTGAGGACGCTGCCGCGCGTTCAATGGATGGCGCATGAGTGTGAGTGGCCGCACTTCGCGGGCGCGATCTGGAGGACGGCCCTTATGCCGCTGAAAGGAAAGAGCTGGGGGATAAGAGCAGACGGAAAACGAACACGGAGAGGGCGCGGTTCGTGTGACGCGGAGCGCATCAGGAAGAGGGCAGTTCCAAGGCACCTGTGAGGCTGCTCACTTTTTCGACGCGATGGCTGCGGCACCAGGATTGCATGCCGCGTGCCAGGCGCTCGGCCGCGCGCGGGTCTGCGTAGCTGGCAGTTCCCACCTGAATGGCGGTGGCCCCGGCAAGCATAAACTCGACCGCATCTTCCGGGGTGACAATGCCGCCCATCCCGATCACTGGAATATCGATCGCCTTGGCTGTCTCGTAAACCATGCGCAGGGCAATGGGCTTGATGGCCGGCCCGGAGAGGCCGCCGGTGACATTGCTGAGGCGGGGCTTGCGCGTTTCCGGGTCGATGGACATGGCGAGGAAAGTATTCGTGAGGCTAACGGCGGAAGCGCCTGCGTTTTCCGCAATCCGGGCCATCAGGCCGATGGAGGTGACGTTGGGCGAAAGCTTGACGATCAGCGGCCGGCGCGACGCGGTGCGAGCGCGATGGACAAGAAATTCAAGCGTGCCTGGGTCGGCGCCGAAAGCCATGCCGCCTTCATGCACGTTGGGGCACGAGACGTTGAGTTCATACGCCGCCATGCCCTCCGCCTGGTTCAAGCGCTCGATGACCGCAACGTATTCGGCGACGGTATAGCCGAAGACGTTGACGATAACTTTGCAGCCAGGGTAACGGGCGAGTGCCGGCAACTTTTTCTGGATGAATTCTTCGACGCCGACGTTTTGCAGGCCGATGGCGTTGAGCATACCTGCGGCCGTTTGTATCAGGCGCGGGGCCGCATGGCCGGCCATGGGTTCAAGGGATATGCCCTTGGTGACAAAACCGCCAATCTGCTCCAGATCGACAATCTCTTCGAACTCGATCCCATAGCCAAAGGTGCCGCTGGCGGCGATGACCGGGTTGACGAGGTCCATCCCGGCCACTCGGACTTGCATGTCGGGTTTCACCAGGGCGGCGTTCCTTAAAAGCAGTGGTCAGATGTCAGTGTTCAGTGGACAGCACGCAGCTGACAACTGAGAACTGACACCTACCATGATACGCGCGGGTTAGGGTGAATTCGACTCGCCTCCCCCTTGACATCCGACAGGAGACGGGTTCATTCTGTTGTCGAACATCGAGGGGAAGATGCCGACATCGACAGATCTCTTGCAGGGAACCCTGGATTTGCTGATTTTACAGACGCTGGCGACCGGGCCAATGCATGGATGGGGCGTAGCGCAGCGCATCCAGCAAATTTCGAATGAGGTGCTGCAGATTGGGCAGGGATCGCTTTATCCGGCGCTGCACCGGCTCGAGTACAAGGGCTGGATTCGGGCCGACTGGGGCAACTCCGAGAACAATCGCAAAGCCAAATATTACGCGCTGACGGCGACGGGGCGGAAGCAACTGAAGTCCGAGGTTGAGACGTGGGAGCGGTTGTCTGAGGCGATCGGGCTGGTGTTGGGCCGCATTCCGGAGGCCGCGTCATGATGCGAGAGCTGTGGACGCAATTGCGTTTTCTCATTTCACGGCGGAAGCCTGAGGAACTCGACCTTGAGCTGAGCTTTCATCTGGAAAAGGCCATCGAACTGCACGTGGCTGCGGGGATGAACGCGGCAGAAGCGCGCCGTCAGGCATTGATCGAGTTTGGCGGGGTCGAGCGGACACGCGAGCAAACTTACGAGCAGCGCCCCGGCTGGTGGATGGGAACAGTCGTCCAGGATGTGCGCTATGCGCTGCGGCTGACGGCCAAGAGCCCGGGATTCACCGCGGTGGCTGCGGGATCGCTGGCCCTCGCGATTGGCGCCAATACGGCAATCTTCTCGATTGCGAAAGAGATGCTCTACGACCGGCTTGCTGTCGATCATCCGGAGCAGTTGCGTTTGCTGGGATGGCGTGCGAATGGGGAGACGCCGGTGCAAGGCTATCGGACCGAGTTCGATACGCATGCGGCGGGCATGACCAGCGAGAGCTTCTCGTATCCCGTGTTTCGCCAGTTGCAGGCCAGCGACCGGTCGTTGCAAGGGCTGGTGGCATTTGAAGAAGTGGGCTCTTCAGGCATGGTGGGTGGGGTTGCGGAGCCTCTGAGCGTTGAGGCGGTTTCGGGCAATTACTACAGCCTGTTGGGCGTGCGCCCGCAACTGGGGCGGGCGATTTTGCCGAGCGACGATGGAGCGGTTGACACGGGTGCAGTGGCCGTAATCAGCGAAGGACTGTGGGATCGCGCATTCGGACGGTCAGCGAATGTAATCGGCCAGACACTTCGCGTAGACAAAGCGACGCTGACGATTGTCGGCGTGAATCCGCGGATATTTACAGGAGCGGCGAGCGCGCAGCAGTCGCCAGATCTGTTTGTGCCCATGTCGATGGCGAACATGGTTGACCCATGGGGTGGCGTGGGCCTGTCGGCGTTGAAGGATCCCGGCTACTGGGGCATCGAGGTGATGGGGCGGCTGCGCGCCGACGTAAGCGAAAGCCAGGCGCAGGCTGCGCTGGATACCGAGTTGGCAGCCGCTGTGCGCTCAACAATGACTGTGAAGCCGAACACAACGATGCCACGGATGGTGATGGCCGACGGCGCGCGCGGGCTGCATCAAATGGACGGCGATTTCCGCAAGCCGCTCAATGTGCTTGGCGTGCTCGTTGGGCTGGTGCTTCTGCTGGCATGCGCCAACGTGGCCAACCTGCAACTGGCGCGCGGCACTCAACGCACGCGCGAGATGAGCGTGCGCCTGGCGCTTGGTTCGGGACGGCGGCGCTTGCTGCAACAACTGCTGACAGAGAACCTGTTTCTGGCCGCGCTGGGCGGCAGCGGCGGGTTGCTGCTTGGATATCTCGGGCGCAACGGAATTCCGGCGTTGCTCGTGAGAGGATGGCGCGCAGACAAGTTGGCTGTTCACTTCGATTGGGGCATCTTCGTATTCTGCGCAGTTTCCACGGTCCTCACCGGGCTCATGTTCGGGATGTTTCCGGCATGGAACGCGGCGCGCCTGGATGTGAGTGGCGGCCTGAAGGAAGGCGCGCAGACCGCAACGCGGCGGCAGCGCGGGCTGCGCGGTAAGGCGCTGGTGGGGCTGCAAATTGCTCTCTCTACGCTTTTGATTATCGGTGCGGGTCTTTTTGTCCGCACCGTGATGGGGCTGGCATCGATCGAACCGGGATTCCGCACCGACCATTTGCTGATCGCGCCGATTTATCCGGCGCCTGACCGTTTCCCGCCCAAGAAGAACGTACAGCTTATGAGCGATGTGGAGCGTGCGATCGCAGCGATTCCCGGCGTGGACGCGGCGACGGCAATGTCTGTCACCTGGCTTGGCGGCGGTTGGAACACAGTCGCGATTCGGACTGAAGACGAAGTCGCGCACCCGGAAACTGTGCCAGTCCGGCCGGACGACCCTGGTTTGCTTAAAGCAACGTCTGTGACGATGGATGGAGGCGGCGCAGGAGATGATCTTGCAGTACGCTCGAACCGAGTCGGCAACGGCTTCTTCGCGGTGATGAGTGTGCCGATCTTTGCGGGACGCGGGTTTGGTCCGCAAGACACCGCAACGTCCCAGAAAGTCGCGGTGATCAACCAGCGGCTGGCGCGTGAGCGGTTTCCACATGGAAGCCCTGTCGGCAAGCGCATCACGCTGAGTGGCGAAGGCACTCCCAAATCGTGGATCGAGGTGGTGGGCGTCTGCGGTGACACGCTCAACGACGATCTGCGCAGCCAGGCGCCAGGGCAGTTCTTTCTGCCACTCACGCAGGCTGACGAATCATACGGGTCGAATTTCATGGTGCGTACGCATCTGCCCGCGGCGGTGATTGTGCCTGCGTTGCGGCGTGCGGTCGCGGGCGTGAGCAGCGAGTTCTCCATCCAGGAAATTCGCAGCCAGCAGGAAGACATTGACACAACCATGCGCATGGAGCG
>Ga0182030_10015370_pt1 | contig 15008 bp, 3 predicted proteins | sample 812S3MmetaG_FD_121299 | JGI IMG/M metagenome (GOLD analysis project Ga0182030, IMG submission 121299) | Permafrost microbial communities from Stordalen Mire, Sweden - 812S3M metaG (Illumina Assembly) | ecosystem: Environmental > Terrestrial > Soil > Wetlands > Permafrost | place: Sweden... | reverse complement strand
TTTCGACTCACGCCCGACGCGAATCCCGCTGCGATCCCCGACGATATTGGGCTGCTTTTTAGGCGACCTGTCGAGTCCTATCTTCGCGATGACACCAGTCAAGCTCTGCTGAGTGGCTGGCTCGAAGGATTGACGCCAGGCCGGGATCCGCAGCGCCGGCTCGAGCGCGCGCTTCTCCTCCCCATCCTGCATTCGTTGAGCTGCACTGCCGGCCAGCCTCGCGCCTCAGTCCTGTCGCCCGCGTTGCTGAAGGCCGCGTCCCCCCTGCTTGCAGAGCGAGGCTGGGTGAAAGAGGGCCAGGACGGGCTCACCTTTACAGCGGACGGACTGCGACTGCTGAACCGGATCGACGTCCTTGACATCGCCGATTCCTGCTCCATCCTCCTGGCCGACGCCTTGCGCGAGGAGACCCTTGACGGCGCCGCCCGAGCATTGCTCGATCGCTTCAACGACACTCCGGTGCTGGATCGGCCGCGCTACCTCGTCGGATTAGGGCCTGACTCCGGGCGCTTTCTGAAGCGCCTTTATACGCACATCTCGGAGAGTAGCCGCAGCGAAGATGCGCGGTGGCCGCTTACACTTGTCGCTCTTGAGGATACCTCCGCGGCCGTCGAGAGCGCGGGTGAGAGCTTGGCGAGCATTCCCCACATCTCCGTGAGAAGCAGCGGGGACCTCGGCGACCTCAAGGCAGGTCTGGCGGAAAAGGGGATTGTCGACACGGAGAGCACGCTCTTCATCAACCCCTTTGCTGGTTTCTCGCATCGAGCCGCTCCACCTCCGAATGACGACGTCGGATCGCATGGAGCGCTGGCGCCGCAGATCGCCGCGGCCTGGAGGGACCGGTTCGAGCAGTGGTCCCACATCCTCAGCAAGGCCGGCGCCCTATTCCTGGAACAGTGTTATGTTCCGCCCGGTATCCGACCTCGCACTCGCGCGACCGCCACGGAAGCGTTGCTGGATCGATATGTCGTGCAGGCCGAGGACTTTATCGTCATGGCGGCGCGGCAAGGACTCCTCGCCAAGGTTCAGCCGGTGATCTGCTCCCCCGGGACCGCTTCGCCTCACCGTGCGATCTTTGCTCACTTCGAGAGCCGGGACTATCGAATTCGTCACGCCGGGATGCGCGACCTCGCGGCGCTGGAAGTGCTCGAAGAACGCTGCTGGGCGCCGGGTCTGAGGACTTCGATGGAAGCGCTGGAGTCCAGATTGAGCGCGTACCCCGAGGGCCAGTTCGTGCTGGAAGTCGAGGGGCAGGTCGCCGGGGTCATCTATTCGCAACGCATCGAAAGTGCAGAATCGCTGCGCGGGGTCACGGCTCAGGACGTCCTGAGCTTGCATCGCGCCGATGGACCTGTGGCGCAACTCGTGGCCGCCAACGTTCTGCCGGAGCAGCAGCAGCGGAACCTGGGAGATCAGCTGCTCGAATTTATGCTGCAGCGCTGCCGCTTTACTCCTGGAATCGATTCTGTCGTCGCCGTCACGCTCTGCAAGGATTATCACAAACACCCGGGCGTTTCTCCCTCGGAGTACATTGCACTCCGAAACGGTTACGGAACTCTCGTCGATCCGATCCTGCGCTTTCATGAACTTCACGGCGCCAGGGTGAACGGACTGATCCCAGGCTACCGTCCGGCGGACCACAGGAACCAGGGCAGCGGAGTTCTTGTCTGCTACGACATTCACCAACGAAGGAGAGCTGAGATTCGTACGGCTCGGGCGTGCGAAATGCCGGCGGGTGAGACGCCTTCGCCGGAGCTGCCGGAGTCGGTGCGAGAGGTCGTTGAGTCTCTGGTCAAGGCGAAAATGAACGGCGCTGGCGAGGCGGCTTACTCCAGGGACCGCCCACTCATGGAATTGGGCCTGGATTCGACGGACTTGCTGACATTGAGCGACGCGATCAAAGGCAGGTTCGGCCTCAAGCTGGACGCGACCTTCTTTTTCCGGCACAACACCGTAGAGAAGATCCTGGCCCATGTTCACGCCCGCATGAGTGTCGCAACCGAAGCCGCCAGCATGGAAGTGGCCGGGGAGGAGACGCCCCGGCGCAAGACCATCGAGCCGGCGACGGCAGCCGCAACGGACGTCGCCGTCATCGGGATGGCGTGCCGGCTGCCAGGCAATGTTCGCAGCCCGGCAGAATTTTGGACGCTACTGAGCCGGAACGAAAGCGCGATCGGGTCGGCGCCTGAGGGCCGGTGGCAGTGGCCCGCTCGCAGCGGATCGCTGGCGCATTATCCTGGCATCGATCGCGGCGGGTTTCTCGAGTCGGTGGACTGCTTCGACGCCGGGTTCTTTCGCATCTCTCCCAGGGAAGCGCAGTGGATGGATCCCCAGCAGAGGCTTCTGTTGGAACTCAGCTGGGAGGCTTTGGAAGACGCGGGCTACGGCGGGCGACAGTTGTTCGATACCGGCACCGCGGTCTATGTCGGTGCGAGCGGTTCAGACTATCGAGTGCTGCTCGACCAGTCATCGCCCGAGGTCGAGCCCTACCTGGGAACGGGCAATTCGATGGCGATGTTGGCCAACCGCATCTCCTACTTCCATGGTTTTCGCGGACCTAGCCTTACGATCGATACCGCCTGCTCCAGCTCCATGGTCGCGCTGCACCACGCCGTACGTTCAGTTCAGCGAGGTGAGTCGGCCCAGGCGCTGGTCGCAGGTGTGAACGTGATCTGCGACCCGTCGATCAGTCTCTCGTACTACAAGGCAGGCATGCTCTCTCCGGACGGCCTGTGCAGAACCTTCGATGAGAAGGCCAACGGCTACGTTCGTTCGGAGGGCGCCGTCGTGCTGCTCATCAAGTCGCTCGCTGCGGCCGTGCGGGACAAGGATCCGATTCATGCCGTCATCAAGGGGACGTCCTGCAATCACGGCGGGCAGGCAGCCGGGCTGACCGTACCCAATCCCCGGCAGCAGGCGTCGCTGTTGCTGGAAGCCTGGGAAGCATCCGGGGTCTCGCCGGAGACACTTGGCTACATCGAGGCCCACGGTTCGGCGACGCCGCTCGGCGATGCGGTCGAGGCCGATGGTCTGAAGGAAGCATTCCGGTCTGTAGCTGCTGGCGGCCGGCGTGACAGGACCGTGGGCCTCGGATCCGTCAAGAGCAACCTGGGGCACCTGGAAGCCGCTGCCTGTCTCGCCGGCTTTCTCAAGACTGTGCTCTGCCTGAAGAAGCAACGGCTGGTCGCGTCCGTCAACTTCGAGCAGCTCAATCTGAAGATCGATTTCTCCGACAGCGTTTTCTACGTCGTGACCGGCAATCGACCCTGGACGGTGTCGGAGGAAATGCCGCTCAGGCGGGCCGGCGTTAGCAGCTTTGGCTCGGGTGGAACGAATGCTCACGCCGTACTGGAAGAGTACTTGCCGATGTCGCCAGCCTCCGGTGAACCAATCGGTCCTTTCGCTATGACGCTGTCGGCCAGGACCGAGGAACGGCTCAGCGCCTATGCCCGTCGTCTGCTCGACCATCTCGGCGACATGGACGAGCGTGAGGTCTCCCTGGCCTCGATAGCGTGCTCTTTACAGCGACGTCTGGTAATGGAAAAACGAGTGGTTTTTCCGGTTCGGACCGTCGCCGAGCTGAAAGGCTCGCTGGAATCTCTAGCTCGGGGAATCGCCCTGTCGGGAAACCCCGGCCGTAATCCGGCGCAAGAGGTCGCCGAAACGGGGAGTTGCCATCGGCTCCACCTGCCGCCCTATCCGTTTGCCAGGGACCGTCACTGGATACGCGCGGAGAGCGACGCCGTCACCGGGCGTCGGGAAGCGTCAGCGGCGGAGCCCCTTCATTCCCTGGCGCATGAACATACATCCGGACCGTCGTGCCATAGCTTTCACTGGCGCTTCACGGGCCGTGAGCCGGTGTTCCGTGACCACGTCGTCGCCGGCGAGCGGGTCTTTCCAGGCGTGGCGTATCTGGAGATGGCGCGCACCGCATTGGTAGAGGCGGCCAACGGGACAGCCAGGTTCGATCGCGGAGGAATCCGGCTCACGGGCGTAGTCTGGCTTCGACCCCTCGTCGCTGAGGAAGAAGATGTCGAACTGGACCTCGTGATGGGAAAGGGAACGGAAGGCCGCGTCGCTTACGAAGTGACGGCACACCGGAAGGGGTCGCAGGACGCCCCCGTCGTCCACCATCAGGGATTGGCGGAATGGACCTCCGTTCGAGAGGTTGCGGCTGTGGACATCCCACAACTCCAGTCTGCGATGACCGTGACCTCGGTCGGTCACGACCAGTGCTACGCAAGGCTCGGTGTCCTGGGATTCGAGTATGGTCCGACGCACAGATGCATCGAAACGCTCTACATCGGAGCGGAGCAGGTGCTGGCGAAGCTGCGGTTGCCTGCAGGCTTCGAGCCATCCTCGGGCCGCGGGCCTCAGCGCCCCGAACTGCACCCGGCACTGATGGACGCGGCGTTGCAAGCGGCGCTGTTCGGTTTGGCGCGCGGCGCGGAGCCACTGCTTCCTTTCGCGCTCCAGGAACTCGACCTGATATCGGAGTGCTCCAGTGCCAGGTGGGCGTGGATCCGGCCAACGACACCGAACCGGCCCCTATCCGGGGAGTGTCAGTTCGATATCGATCTATGCGATGAACGGGGGCGGGTTTGCGTTCAACTGAGAGGGTTGTCTTTTAGGGCGCCGCCGCAGGAACCGGCTGCGTCTGAGCAGGGAAGCTCCCAGCCCCTGTCGGCGATGACGATCCTGTGCCCCACCTGGGACATCGTCGCGCCGCCGTCGGCGCCCATCTTCCCCGACGTCAATGCCCACGTCGCAGTCATAGGCGGCACGCCGGAGCAGCACGACACGCTCCGAGCGCTCTATCCGCACGCGCATCGCGTTGAGGTACGGTCGGATTCGATCGCGGAATCGGCCGCCAAACTCGGGTCGCTGGCCCGACTGGATCATCTGGTCTGGATTGCGCCGGGTACTCCTCTCAAATCTCTTTCCGCCGACATAACCAACGAACAGCATAGCGGTATCCTGCAGGTCTTCCGCCTTGTAAAGTCGCTGCACCTGCTCGGCTACGGACGCAAGGAACTAGCGTGGACGCTGATTACCACTCAGACGCAGGCGGTTGACCGTTCGGAGGTGGTGAACCCCATTCACGCAGGGATTCACGGCTTCGTTGGATCGATGGCCAAGGAGCATCCGCACTGGAGCATACGGTTGCTCGATATGGAGGAGGGCTCGAACTGGCCCGCGCGCGAAATGTTTGCGCTCCCCTTCCATCATGAAGGCGACGCCTTGGCTTATCGGAGAGGCCAGTGGTCGCGGCCGGTACTGCTCCCTCTCGGTGAGATCGCCACCGGACCTTCGCTCTACCGCCCGCAAGGCGTCTATGTCGTCATAGGCGGCGCGGGAGGCCTCGGCGAGGTCTGGAGCAGGATGATGATCCAGCGGCATCAGGCGTCGATCGTCTGGATCGGACGGCGCGAAATCGATGCGGCGATCTCCCGGAAGGTTGCCGCGCTGGCAGCACTGGGGCCGGCGCCGGTTTACATCCGTGCCGACGCGACCGATCGGAAGTCACTCCAAAGCGCGTACCAGGCGATCAAGCTAAAGCACGCGCGCATTCACGGTGTCGTGCACTCGGCCATCGTCCTGCAAGACGAGAGTCTCGTCAACATCGACGAAGAACGATTCCGGTCTGGTCTCGCGTCGAAACTTGACGCGAGCGTCCGAATGGCGGAGGTGTTCGAAGCTGAGCCCTTGGATCTTGTGTTGTTCTTCTCATCGATATTGGCGTACGAGAAACCACCGGGACAGAGCAACTATGCCGCGGGCTGCACCTTCAGCGATGCGTTTGCCGCGCGCATGAATCGGGAGTGGAACTGCGCGGTCAAGGTCGTGAACTGGGGTTACTGGGGAACCACTGGAGCGGTTGCCTCAGCCCTCCACCGGGAGCGAATGGGCCGGCGCGGCTACGCCTCTATCGATCCCGAACAAGGCATGACCGCACTGCAGCGCTTGATCGAGAGTCCGCTGCCGCAACTCGCGATCGTCTCGGGGACGCCCTCCGGTATTCAATCTCAGTTGATGCCCGGCGATCGGTTGACCGTTTATCCCGCTACAGTCCCGAGCGTTTCGAGGGCGGTCGCGGCCCACCTGCAAACGCTACCTCCCCGGGCAACCGGTGAGCAGTTGACAGGCGGACTGCAGACGCCCACCGGCAGGGAGCATCTCCTGTGCAGGTTGCTGCTTGGAAGTATCCAGGCGTTACGACCCGCCTGCAAGCAAGGTGTTCCAATCGCCGATCTCAAAGCGGCGGTGACGGGGCCGGGCTTCTACGGTACGTGGCTGGATGAAAGCCTTGCGATGCTGAAGAAGTCGGACCTGCTTCAGGAGGATGGGCGCGGCACTCTCGCATGGGCGCCGCTCGAGCCCGACACCCTCTGGGCTGAGTGGGACCGTGCCAAGCGCGCGGATTGCGACCGCCTGAGCCCTCAGGTCGCGCTGCTGGAATCGTGTCTACGTGCGCTGCCCCGGGTCCTCACAGGGAAGCAACCGGCAACGGACCTCCTGTTCGGCGGCGCCAATGCGCAACTGCTCGAACGCATATACAGGGGAAACCCCGCGTCGGATTTCTACAATTCGGTCCTTCAGTCCGTAGTCGTTGCCTATCTGGAGGCACGGCTCTCGGAGGATCCGGCCGCTCGCTTCAGGTTGCTCGAAATCGGCGCCGGAACCGGAGGCACGACGGCGGGCCTGCTACCGGAACTGGATGTTTTTCGCGACCACATCGAAGAGTACTGCTTCACGGACATTTCCAGGGCGTTCCTGATACACGCCGAGGATCGGTACGCACCGCGGCACTCCTACCTGACCACCAGGCTCTTCGATGTTTCGCGGCCGCTCGCCGGACAGGGTATCGATGCCGGCAGCTACGATCTGGTGCTCGCGACCAACGTCCTGCACGCAACTGTGGACATTCGGTGGGCCTTGCGCAACGCCAAGGCCGCCATGCGAAAACACGGTTTACTGGTCTTGAATGAACTGAGCGCCGGTTCGCTGTTTACTCATCTCACCTTCGGCTTGTTGCCGGGTTGGTGGCTACACCAGGATTCCTCGATACGCATCCCAGGCTGTCCGGGGTTGGATCCGCGAGGCTGGGCTGGCGCACTTTCGGACGAGGGCTTCGGCTCGGTACTGTTCCCGGCCGAAAACGCGCATCGGGCGGGACAGCAGATCGTCGTGGCCGAAAGCGACGGTATCGTCAGACAGGCCTCAGCCTCTTCTCAGAGCTCCCCCGCGACGATCAAGACCGATGTTGCCGGCAGCGCACACCAAAACGGAACAACGCTCCGTCCCGTCGCTGAGTCCGGCGCAGGACCTATGACGGAGCGGATGCTTGAGGACCATGTGAAGAGCACGGTTCGGGAGAGCGTCAGCGATGTTCTCAGGATGGAAGAGACGCGCATCCGAAACGACCGGAGCTTCTCGGATTACGGCGTTGATTCGATCGTCGGCGTACAGCTTGTGCGGCGGATCGGCGAAGCCTATGGGATCGGGCTGCCGACCATGGTGGTCTTCGATCACAACAGCGTCGATGGCCTGACCGGATACCTCCTTAACGAGTACCAGGACCGCATTCGGGCCGCCCTGGGCGTGAGTCCGCCGGCTGTGGGACGGCCGCCAATTTCGGACCCGGACCCACCGCTCCCCGATGCCCCCCCGCCGGAACCTGCGGTAAACGCTGGAGTCACTGCTCCCTCTCCGGGCAGCTTCTACCATGTCGCCATTGAAGGCCCCGGAGAGCTCGACGGGCTGCGGATTGTTGAGGGGATACCCCAAGCACTCGATGATCGCGACGTGCGTGTGTCCGTGCGCGCGTTTGCCTTGAACTATGCCGACCTGCTCTGTGTCAGGGGGCTGTATCCCAACATGCCCCCGTATCCGTTCACGCCCGGGCTGGAGGCCAGCGGAGTCGTCGTGGAAGTGGGACGGGCCGTGACAAGGCTCCGTCCAGGCGACCCGGTAATCCTCGACGTCTGCCTGCGCATGGGCACGCACGCCACAATGGTGACGTGCTCCGAGGACGAGGCCGTGCGCAAGCCCGGTGAGCTTTCGTTCGAGCAGGCATGCGCTCTGCCGGTCTCGACACTGACCATGATCGAGGCCTTCGATCGCGCGAATCTGCGTCCGGGCGACCGCGTGCTCATTCAGACGGCGGCGGGCGGCACGGGACTGGCGGCCGTCCAGTTGGCGCAACTCCGCGGGGCTGAGATCTACGCGACAGCGGGATCGCAGGAGAAGCTCGATTACTTAAGTACGCTCGGTGTCCGGCACCTGATCAACTATCGGGAAACCGACTTCGAACTCGAACTCCGTAAGCTCTGCGAAGGCCGGGGCATGGACGTTGTGATCAACACCTTGCCGGGAGAGTTCATCCAGAAGGGGTTGCGGTGTCTGGCTGCAGGTGGGCGTTACGTCGAACTTGCCATGGCGGCGCTTAAGTCGGCGCGGAGCATCGATCTGTCGGTGCTCAGCAGCAATCAGACCTTCATCGGCGTGGACCTGCCCAAGCTGTCGAAGGAGAACCCCGCGAGGATCGGAGAACTTCGCGCCGAGATGATTCGCCTGCAAAAGGCAGGCGCCATCTCACCCACCGTCTGCAGGGTCTTTCCGTTCGACAAACACGCCGATGCCTATCGCTTTCTGGAGGCTCGCCAGAACATCGGGAAGATCGTGGTCCGCATCCCTGAAGGCGTGCAATATCGGGCGGGGATACCGAACGGCGCGCCCGGGTCGGCGCACGCCGCCAGTGTGCACGGCGCCGTGGACGATTCCATCGCGGTCATTGGCATGAGCGGGCGCTTTGCCCGATCGGAGAACCTGGAGAAATTCTGGAAGCACCTGGCTGAAGGCACAGACCTGGTCGAAAGAGTGTCACGGTGGGATGTTCCGGAGACCAGGGCGGATGCGGATGCTCCTGGCGGGTCGAGGAGCCAATGTGCGCACGGGAGCTTCCTGGATGGTATCGATTTGTTCGACCCGCTGTTTTTCGGTATCTCGGGCATGGAAGCCACCTACATGGATCCGCAGCAGCGTCTGCTGTTGGAGGAGGCCTGGAAGGCGCTGGAAGATGCCGGTTATGCCGGGGAGCAGATCCATGGGCATAGCTGTGGGGTGTACGTCGGCTGTACCGCGGGAGATTACTCGAGGATTCTGCCGGGCGATCGTCCGGCTCAGGCTTTCTGGGGCAACCATGGTTCCGTCATTCCCGCTCGCATCTCGTACTTCTTGAACCTGCGCGGCCCGGCCATCGCTGTCGATACGGCGTGCTCGAGCTCCCTGGTCGCCACGCATCTGGCCTGCCTGAGCTTACGGTTGGGTGAAACGGACATGGCGCTGGCTGGCGGTGTGTTCGTTCAGTCCACGCCGGAGTTCTATGAACTGGCCAACGGGGCGGGAATGCTGTCGCCCACAGGATGTTGTCGCACGTTCGATGCGAAGGCGGATGGCTTCGTGCCGGGTGAGGCGGTCGCGGCGGTTGTTCTGAAGCGCCTGCGCGACGCCCTCGCCGACGGCGATCACATCTGCGCAGTGATTCGCGGTTCCGCGACGAACCAGGACGGGCGCAGCAATGGGATCACCGCCCCCAGCGCAAAGTCGCAGGAGTCCCTTGAATGCCAGGTGTACGACCGCTACAACATCGATCCCGAGACGATTCAGCTCATAGAAGCCCACGGAACCGGTACGAATCTGGGAGACCCGATCGAATTCGAGGGGCTCACTCGCGCGTTCCGGCGCTATACCCAGCGGCTGGGCTTCTGTGCGATCGGGTCCGTGAAAACGAACATTGGGCATTCCGCCATGGCAGCAGGTATCGCCGGCCTGGTCAAGATTCTGCTGTCTCTGAAACATCGGCAGCTGCCTCCGTCGCTGCACTTCGAGGTTGGGAATCCTAAACTCGCAATCGAGAGTAGTCCTTTCTACGTGCGCACTCAGCTTGGCCAATGGGAGGTCGGGCCCACTGGGGTGAGACGCGCGGCCATCAGCTCTTTCGGCTTCAGCGGCACCAACGCCCACATGGTGATCGAGAGCGCCCCTTGGGTCGATCGACAGCATCGTCAGGACCCTGGCTACCTGGTGGTTCTGTCGGCCAGGAGTGCATCTCAACTGCGACGACAGATCGAGAACCTGGAGGCTTTCTGCGAAGCCAACCCCGACGTCGACCTGGGGAACATGAGTTACACGCTGTTGGTCGGGAGAGCGCACTGCACCCACCGCCTCGCTGTCGTGGCCAGGAGCGTACCGGAGGTGTTGGGCTACTTCCGGAAATGGCTGAAACGCGGCAGCAGCCTGCAGGTCCTCACCGCGGAGCTCGGGGAATCGGATAGACAAGAGGATCCCGGTCTCAACCGGCATGGCAACCAATGCATCGAGTCCAGCCGCGCGGCGCTGAGCGACACACGGTATCTCGAACACCTGGCGACTGTCGCGGAGCTGTTCATTCGGGGCTATCGCCTGCAATATCAGCGGCTGTTTGGCGAGGGGTTTTCGCGAATCCCGATGCCGACATACCCCTTTGCGAAGGAGAGTTATTGGGCTTCGCGAGAGGTTCAGACAGCTCGACGAGACGAAATGAAGGCGAGCGGCCACCCACCAGGCGAGTGCGGACCCGCACAGACGAGATCCTCGGATCGCTGGCTGTGCGTGGAAGAAGCGTGGCGGAGCGCGGCCCTTCCCGACGATCTCGATTGGAACGAGCGTCTCAGACAGTGCGCTGGAATGAGCATACTGGTCGTTTCCGTCGACGATGCGGATAAACAGGCGATGCTTTCTCTGTTGAAGCTGCTGACAGAGGCCGCCGGTGGCCGGGAAGACTTCAAACTCCGGTCAATTGCCGCCTCGGACATCGACGATGATGCTTGGCCGGGGCCGGTGGACGTTGTATTGATGCTTGGTTCTCGCAGAAGCGAGGCTGGGCCGGTGAGCCGAACTCCGTCGGGCATCGACGATGTTTTTCATCTCAGCCAGTGGTTGATGCGGCGCGCCTGGGACGCCCAGATCCGGCTGTACTACCTGTACGAGGGCGCATCCTCCCATCCTCGACCCGACAATGAAGCGCTCTCCGGCTTTATGAGGTCCGCCATGCAGGAGAATGAGCGACACGTCTGGACACTCGTGGGAGCACTCGACGCGGGCCCGGAGAACTCGCGGTATCAGCTGCTCGTCAAAGAGTGGCTCTACCGTGACGCGCGGCTCGCTCCTCCCTCATTCAGTGAAGTTCGCTACGCATCGTCGGATCGCCTGATCCACAGGCTGCAGGCGACAACCCTGCGGACGCCTTCCGCGCAGCTACTTCGGTCGGATCGGACGTATGTCGTGGCAGGAGGGTTTGGCCCCGTCGGATGGCTCCTGTGCGAAGAGTTGGCGCGGCTCTACAGACCGGCCTTGGTCATTCTCTCCCGCGGTGAATGCGATCCATCCAGACAGCGAATGTGTCGAACGCTCGAGTCCTTGGGCTCTAAGGTTCACTACTATGCGGTCGATATTGCCGATCGCTCCGCTCTCGCTGAGACCTACTCCAGGGTCGCGTCGGAAGTCGGCGCGGTGCACGGGGTAATCCATCTCGCGCGCTTAGTGGAAGACGGGTTCATCGTCGGGAAAACGTGGGCGTCGTTCCAGCGAGTGTGTGCGGCCAAGGTGGAAGGAACCAGGAACCTCGATGAGGTCACCGCAAACGAGCCGCTGGATTTTTTCACGGTCTTTTCGTCCATGGCCGCATTCGGTATTCGCGGGTCGGCCGACTATGGTTACTCCTCGGCATTTCAGAATGCCTTCGTCAGGCATCGCAACCGTCTGAAAGCTCGGGGCGAGCGGGCAGGACACGCCGTGGCCTTATGCTGGGGCGCCTGGGCCGTCGACAGTTACATGCCAAAGGACCGCGACGAGAACCTGAAGACGGCCGGCTACGAGTTCATCGGCGTGAATGAGGCGCTGCCTTACATCGAGGCGGCTTGTACGGGCCAACATGAGGTGGTCGGCCTCATGGCAGTCGGCGATCGCTCCAAGGTCCGCAAGGCGTTGGCCCTGGACTGTCCGACCGGCCCACAGTGGCGGCATGAATTGACAGATGGACTGAAGGATCGTATCGCCGCGTGGGAGGCGCAAAAGGCGGCAGGGGCTCAAGCGCTGTTGCCTCCTATCCAAGAGATCGTCTCCTTGGACGAGCTCGAGGGACTGGATCCGAGGCTGGTGGATCGTCTTTACCAATTGTTGTTTGACGCGAGCCAATCGTCGGCGCCGAAAGACCGGGTTGTGGATGCCGGCAACGTAGGCATACGCCAGCGCGTGAGCGAAGTGGTATCGGAAGTTCTTCGGTTGAGTCGCGTTGACGAGAATCGGACGTTTCAGGGTTATGGGCTCGATTCCATCACGGCCACGCGGATCGCGGTGCGGCTGGAACGGAGTCTGAAGCGTGCGGTGCAGCCGCGGTGGCTCATCGACTATCCGACCGTCGAGCGGTTGGCGGCGCACCTGGAGAGCGTGGAGCAAGAGTCTTCGCGTTGCATCGAAGAGGGTTCACCATGGCAAAGTCGGTAGAAGAGTTGCTCGGCGTGCGCGCGGCACCTCGGCATGCGGTGCCGGCGTCTGGCGCTGTGCAGTTCAGCTTTTTGTTCTTCTCCGATGTGCGCAGTGAGATCGGAGAAGCAGCGAAGTACGGGTTCATGCGCGAGATCGCGTCGTTTGCGGATCGCGAGGGCTTCACGGCGATCTACCTTCCAGAGAGACATTTCTTTGAGTTCGGATCGATCTATGCCAATCCGGCCATCGTTGCTGCGTATCTGATACCCCAGACGCGGCGAATCCGCTTTCGAACCGCTGGCATCTCTCTGCCTCTTCATCACCCGGCAGAAATCGCGGAGTGGTGGGCAATGAACGACGTGCTTTCGGGAGGGCGGGTCGATCTCGGCTTCGGATCGGGCTGGAACAGGGCCGACTTCATTCTCGCTCCCGACAATTACGAGCGTCGCCGAGCCCTCTGCAGCGAGCGGATTTCCATCGTGCAAAGGCTCTGGCGCGGCGAAACCGTTTCCTTTCCCGGACCCGGTGGCGAGCGCATTCCCATCGCGATTCACCCGCGTCCTGTCCAGCCGGAACTGAATGTGTGGTTGCTGGTTGCTCAGAACGATGAGGCGTTCAGCTACGCCGGCGAGCAGGGATACAACGTCTTCACGATGCTCTATGGAATCGACCTTGAGGCGCTCGGCAAGAAGATTTCCCTTTATCGCGAGGGGCGGAGGAGGTCCGGGCGCGATCCCGCCACGGGTATCGTTTCGCTCATGCTTCACACGCTGGTGCATCGCGACTTGAATACCGTCGAGAAGGCCATCGAGGTTCCGTTCAAGGCGTATATCCGGAACGCGTTGGACGCTCACGTAAATGAGGGTGTGGTCAACGGTTCGGCCTCGGACGTAATCGATGAGGCCACCAGGGCAAAGATGCTCGAGTACGCCTACAGGCGCTACTGCAGGACGGGGGCGATATTCGGCTCAGTCGAAGAGGGCCGGGAAGTCGTTGATGCGGCGATCCAGGCTGGCGTCAATGAAATCGCGTGCCTGGTCGACTTTGGCGTCGACTACGCGACCGTCGGGACGTCCCTGCCGTACCTCAAGACGTTGGTGAGCCATTATCTCTAGGAAGCGCATGTGCAGCATGGGAGGACAACCGAATGGAACGCCGTTGGAAGGATGATATCAGGAAAGCAATCAAGATCGCCGGCGAGCTATGCATAACGCCGGGAGCCAGCCTGCTGGTCGAGGGCGATCTGAAGAGCGGCGCCGTTCACGCCGGCATCGGGCTGGCGGCCGGGGCGCTCCTTGGATTCCCGGCCATTGTTCTGGTCGGCGCCAGTTCCTTTTTCCGGTCTCTGAATTCCGGGAATCCGGGTGGAGATCCGATCCGGGAAAAGGTACAGGAAGAGGTTCGGCAGGGGTTGACACTCGAAGAAATCCAGGCCGAAATCGCCGAGGATGTAGAAGACCGGTATCATGAACTCCTGTCGAAGCACGACCCGGGAAAGGGAAGCGGGACTTGATGGGCGTTACATGGTTCCAGCCAGGGCCGCGTGTCCTGAAGCTCGGGAATCCGCCGGTACCCGCCCGTCAAGGGTAATTACCGCCGCCCCGCCAGTAGAATTTTTCTTCAAAGCCCTTATCCTAAATCCGGCAGTTCGATTCCTGGCGCACCCGATTTGGCTCCTCACATCAGCAAGATCCAACTGCGGCGCAGCTCACCTTTTGGGTGACAACCGCCGTTTCTGCAACCGGTTGCGGTCATTGGGCGGCGACAGACAGCGCCGCGACGCCAACTGCCGGATTTAGGCTTATGGACCGGTAACTGGGTCTGCGTTCCGCAGGCGACGGCGCCTCGATGGCAATCAGCGCTTGCGTACTGCCTCCGCGTTTTCGAAGCTCCAACCGAAGGGAGTCGCGGGCAGGATATTCATCATCCCGTAGTAGGCAACTTTGTCCGGGGCGCGCAGGTAATCGACTACTTCGTCCAGTCCCAGCCACCTGGCGACGGCTGAGGCCATGACCGCCGCTTCCGCAACCTTCGCGCAATCGAGCGCCGCTCCGCCCAGTGTTTCATTCCAATAACACCCGTAGACCTGCGTCGGGCTTGGCGACTCGTTCCAATCATGAGACTCGATCCAGGCGATGTGAGTCTCCCGCAGGAGGTCGCGGCTGGCTCCGGCCAAGTATTGACAGAGCGGTGGTTCGGGTGCCGGGTCGATCGCCTGGCCCGCGTTCCGCAATTACCGTCTTGCGGATACTCGTTGCCTCATTGGGCGATACATCCTATTCCCATATAGGCGCGCTCTCTTCCGATCGAAGGCTAGGCCGCCGTCTGCCATTCGCCGTTGAGCTGACATCGGTTAGTTAGAGCTTGTCCCGTCTCCCTTGAGTTTCGGGGCTAATGGACTTTTCTTCACAAAGTACTTGTCTATAGTGAGTGTGTTTCGCTGGTGGTTGAGTGAGTTTCGCTCGTGGTCGAACCTGAAT
>Ga0182030_10015368_pt1 | contig 15009 bp, 13 predicted proteins | sample 812S3MmetaG_FD_121299 | JGI IMG/M metagenome (GOLD analysis project Ga0182030, IMG submission 121299) | Permafrost microbial communities from Stordalen Mire, Sweden - 812S3M metaG (Illumina Assembly) | ecosystem: Environmental > Terrestrial > Soil > Wetlands > Permafrost | place: Sweden... | reverse complement strand
GGTTTTCGCCGCCCGAGGAAATGCCTGACAAGCTGACGGATTGCGCGCCGGCATTTTCATTGATGGTCAAATTGTTCAACGCGTTCAACGTCGGCGGCTGGTTCACCGGGCTGACGGTGACGGGAACCGTATAAGATACTTCGGTGGACAATGCACTTTCCGCCCCGGCAGCACTGTAGGTTGAGGCTGCAAAAAAATACGTGCTCCCGTTCAGCAGATTGGAAATCGTCAAACTGGTTGCGCTTCCAACATCCGTTTTGTTGGTGTAAACACCGCTTGCTCCGCCGTAATAAATATTGAAGCCGGCAACAATTGGATTGGTGACTGCGCTCCACGCCAAGGTGACGTTGGCCTGGGCAAACCCGGAACAGGGGATGATTGAAATCAAAACGAACAGGAATAAAGAGAAAATCCCACCGCTTCGAAACCAGCTAAGAACGTCCCTGTGATACATCTTGGGAAACCCATCGCATAAAGCTTGCCAACTTGAATCAAACAACCGAATTGCTGGAGTGACATCTTTCTGGACAGTCCTGTAACCGGCGAAAGCTTCGCTATACACTTTTTAAGGGGAAGCGATGTGTTTCTTGTCAAGAAGCCAAATTTCCAGACACGCCACCCATTTTTGAAATCATTATTCAAGACAGTCCATGTCTTGAAAAGGTGCAGTGCCATAACCTCGGCGAACACATGACTGGACAGATGCCGTCGGGTCAAATCACGGACGGAAGTTGCGGGAGCCGTATCGAAAGCGGTTCTGAATTTCCTTTCGCGCCGCGTTTGGGTTTGTTACAAACATTGCGTGCGCAGAATTTATTGGATCATTTTGACTCTCTGGCTTGGTGGCTTGTTCCTGTCCGCCAGCGCCGAGACCTATTCGTTGGCGGACGGAACGGCGTTGGTTGGCGACATCGTTTCATTCGATGACATTGGCGTCAAATTTCGGATGGGCGACGGCAGTTACTCCGACCGGTTCGCGTGGACGAAATTTTCGCAGGACGGCCTCAAGACATTGTCTAACAACCCGAAAATCAAGCCGCTCGTCGAGCCGTTCATCGAAATCCCGCCATCGGCCCGTCCGCAAAAACCGGAAGTGAAAGTTCGGGATGTGACACACCTGGAAGTGCCGCCAAGCCAGTTGCTCTTGGGCGCGCTGTTTTCCTCGTCGGTTGGTCTGCTTGCGCTGTTGCTGATTTACGCAGCCAACATTTACGCCGGATTTGAAATCGCCGTGGTTCGTGCCCGGCCCAAAGCGTTGGTGATGGGTGTGGCGGCGGCGCTGCCAATTTTGGGGCCGATCATTTTTCTCCTCATGCCGGTTCGCATGGAAGCCACCACGGTCGAAGTTCCCGTGGAAGGCGATCCGGCAACCTTCGCCGTGCCGGGTCAGCCATCCGCGACGGGCGAAATGCAAGTCACGGCCGGCGCTTTTCATCCACCGGCCGCCAGCCCGGCCGCTGGACAGATTTTTCAGCGGGGACAGTTCACCTTCAACCGCCGGTTTTTTGAGACCAAATTTTCCGGCTTCTTCGGCGTGGTCCGGCATGGTGCCGACAAGGACATGGTGCTGTTCGTGAAAACTGGCCGCGGACAATACCAGGTCGAACGCATCACGCGCATCGCCGCCAGCGATGTGCATTTGGAAGTCATGCTCGGCGAAGTGCAGCAGGAAGTCATGGTGCCGTTCGCCGACATTCAAGAAATCCTGCTAAAACCCAAAGGCGTTTGAAATACCGCACCATCCTCATGTTTGGCGCGCCCGGATCAGGCAAGGGTACGCACGGAAAAATTCTTGGAGCGATTCCCGGTTTCTATCATTGCAGTTGCGGCGATGTTTTCCGCAGCTTGAGCCCCGATGAACCGCTCGGAAAGGTGTTTGTTGAATACTCCGGCCGCGGCCAGCTGGTGCCGGATGAAATGACCATCGAACTTTGGAAAAAGCACACGCACGCGCTGACCGCAGCCGGGCGGCTGGATCCCAAACGAAACACGCTCGTGCTCGACGGCATCCCGCGCAATGTCCACCAGGCGCAGATGCTCGACAAGTTTCTCCACGTCATTGCGGTCTTTTACCTGTGCAGCGGAAATTTTGAGAACCTCGTGCAGCGGCTGCAACGCCGCGCGTTGAAGGACAACCGGCTGGATGATGCGAACCTGGACGTGATCCGCGAGCGGCTCAAAACCTATGAGCGCGAAACCAAGCCCGTGCTGAATTATTACGGCAAGAAAATCGTCCACCGCATCAACACCGACGGCACGCCGACCGAAACATTTGCCAAGGTCATGCGGCGCGTCGTCAAGCTTTGAAGCGCGTATTTTTCTTTCGCCGGCACGCGATTTCGTTTTCGCTTAATGCATGAACGCGTTGCGAATTGTTTTCATGGGCACGGCGGAACTGTCCTGCGCCAGTTTGGAAAAGCTGGCCGGTGACAAAAACTTTTACGTAGTCGCTGTCGTGACGCAGCCGGACAAACCCAAAGGCCGCGATCTCAAGCTCACGCCGTCACCGGTGAAAATTCTGGCGGAGAAATTGAATCTGCCCGTTCTCCAGCCGCCCAAGGCGCGCGATGAGAAATTCATCGGCGAACTGCGCGAACTCAAAGCCGATTTGATGGTCGTCGTCGCCTATGGCCAGATTTTACCGCAGACGATCTTGGATTTGCCGCCGCACGGCTGTTTGAACGTTCACACTTCGCTGCTGCCAAAATATCGTGGAGCCGCGCCGATCCAGTGGGCCATCGCCGACGGCAATTCTGAAACTGGTGTGACGATCATGAAAATGGACACCGGGCTGGATACCGGGCCGGTTTTGTCCATTCGCCGCACGCCGATTCTGCCGGCGGACGACTCACAAACCCTGCACGACCGGCTTGCGCAGCTTGGCGCGGAGCTGCTCGTTGAGACAATTCCTGATTATGTCGCCGGGAAAATCCAGCCGCAGCCGCAGCCGGCCACCGGCTCGACTTACGCGGCAAAAATCAAAAGAGAAGACGGCAAAATAATTTGGAGCCAGCCAGCGATGCAAGTCTGGAACCGGCTGCGTGCCTTCACGCCGTGGCCGGGCGCGTTCACGTTTTTGGGGAGCGCCGGTCTCCGACCCGGCGTGTTGGAACCTTTTTTTGCGGAACATGCCGGGTCGGAGACCGGCGCTCCAAGACCGCAGTTGCTGAAAATCTGGAAAGCCGAAGTCGTCGAAAAAAACGGCGTGGCCGGAGTAATCTTGTCCGCTGACAAATCAGGCATCGTCGTCGGCTGCGGTGAAAAGGCGCTGCGGATTCTGGAATTGCAGCGTGAAGGCGGCAAACGGCTGCCGGCGGAAGCGTTTCTCATGGGCTTTCCGCTCCAGGCCGGCGCGAAGTTCGAATAATAATTTTGCCTGTAGTGCGCGGTTTTAGATATTCGGGTGGTTCAGCATTTCCCGCATGCCGGGTTGATCCAAAACTTCCCGCACCTTGTGCGCCAGCGCGGTCGGGGTGAAAGGCTTTTGCAGGAACGCCACGCCGGCGTTCAGCACGCCCTGCCGGATACTGGCATTTTCGGTGATGGCGGAGGTGAAAAGAATTTTAGTGTATGGAAACAAGGCCTGCACGCGGTCAGCCAGTTCCTTGCCGCTCATGTGCGGCATCACCACATCGGTGAAAAGCAGATCAATGTGGCCGGTGTCGCGCTGCTGTTTCAGGCTCAGGGCTTCCACTCCGTTGGTCGCCGTCAAAACGGTGTAGCCCAGCCTTCTTAACAAGGTCGCCGCCATCTCGCACAGTGCCGGATCATCCTCCACCAGCAGGATTGTTTCCGTCCCGCCCGGCAGGTCGGATGATTTGGGCGGGGATGGTTGGATCTGGACCTCCGTTGGCACCTGCGGTAGATAAATCTTGAAGGTCGTGCCCCGTCCCGGCTCGCTATACACGCTGATGTGGCCGCCGCTTTGCTTGATGATGCCGTAACAGGTGGCCAGTCCCAAGCCCGGTCCATTGCCGACATCCTTGGTCGTAAAAAATGGCTCGAACGCGCGTGCCTTGACCTCCGGGATCATCCCTGTGCCGGTGTCCGTGATGGTTAGCAGCGCGTAATCACCCGGCTTCAATTCGGGATAACGTCCCACGCTCTCGGCGTCGAATGTGACGTTCGCCGTTTCCATCGTCAGCTTGCCGCCGTTGGGCATGGCGGCGCGCGCATTGAGCGCCAGGTTCATGATGACCTGCTCGATCTGCCCGGCGTCCACCTTCACCAGATGCAGGCCGCCGGTGGGAATGATGCGCACCTCCACCGTTTCCCCGCCCATCAGGTGGCGCAGCATCCCATCCATGCTGGCCAGCACATGGTTGAGGTCGAGGGCTTCCGGCCGCAGGAACTGCTTGCGGCCATAGGCCAGCAGTTGCCGGGTGAGGGTGGCGGCGCGGTCGGCGGCCTGGCGGATTTCGGCGGCGTTTTGGGCCAGCGGATCGCCCGCCGGCAGGTCTTCGATCAGCAGTTCGCTCTGGCCGATGATGGCCGTCAGGATGCTGTTGAACTCGTGGGCCACGCCGCCGGCCAGCTTGCCCACGGTCTCCATTTTTTGCGCCTGAAACAATTGCTCTTCCATGCGCTTGCGCTCGGTGTTGTCCTCCTTGACCGCCAGAAAGTGCGTGATCTGGCCGGCTGAGTTGAAGATGGGTGAGATCGAGGCCGATTCCCAGTAAAGCTCGCCGTTCTTTCGCTTGTTGTGAAACTCCCCGTGCCATTCCTTGCCGGACGTGATGGTCTGCCACAATTGCTCGTAAGCCGCCGCCGGCGTTTCGCCCGACTTCAGGATACGGGGATTTTTCCCCAGGGCTTCCGCGAAGGTGTAGCCGGTGACCGCCGTGAACTTGGGATTGACGTAGGTGATGTTCCCCGCCGGGTTGGTGATGATGATGGACGCCGGGCTTTGCTCGACGGCCCGGGACAACTGGCGCAACTGCTCCTCCGCTAGCTTCATGGCCGTGATATCCTGCGAAATGCCAAACGTGCCGACGATCTGGCCGTCTTTGTCGCGGAACGGCATCTTGCTCGTAAGCACCCAGGTTTCCTGCCCGTCCAGCCAAACCTCTTTTTCCACCTTGCCCGCCACGGGGACACCGGTGCGGATGATTTCCTGTTCGTCCTCGAAGGCGGGCCGGGCGTGCGCCTCCGAGAAGAGGTCGAAATCCGTCTTGCCCACCAGATATTCGGAGAACCGATCCTCGCTGGCCAGATGAGCGGGACGTTTTTTCTCCGTTTCGTCCGGATGCACGGCGGTGTGGCGGGCCAGTTCGGCGGCGAACCCCTTTTTCACTTTGGCATGGCTGAACCGCACAAACCGCGATTGGAGATCCTTGAAATAAATCGAGTCCGGCGATTGATCCATCAGCATCTGGAACAGGTCGCGCTCGTAGGCCAGCGCGCTTTCGATTTTTTTGAGCGCCGTGATGTCCTTGGAAACGCCAAACGTGCCGATGATTTTTCCGTCCTTGTCGCGGAACGGCATCTTGGTGGTGAGGCACCAGGTCTCGCGCCCATCCTGCCAGACCTCCTGCTCCACCTTGCCAATGATGGGCACGCCCGTGCGGATGACTTCCTGTTCGTCTTCAAAGGCGGGCCGGGCGTGTTCTTCCGTGAAGAAATCGAAATCCGTCTTGCCTGTCATCGCGTCGGGTGAAGCCAGCCCAAACCGGCGCGACATGGCCTTGCTGGCCTTGAGGAAGCGGGATTGGGTATCCTTGAAATAAATGTCGTCCGGTGACTGGTCCAGCAGCGTCCGCAACAAATCCCGCTCATAGGTCAGTTCAACTTCCATCCGCTTGCGCGCGGTGATGTCGCGCGTGATGGCCAGATTCAGCCTCACGTCGCCAAAGCACAGGTGCTTGGATATGACTTCAATGGGGAACACCGAGCCATCCTTTCGCCGGTGACAGCTCTCCGTCCGGAAGGTTTCGACTTGTCCGGCTTGAAATTTCCTCCAGGTCTCATCCCAGCGTTCCTTTGGAAAATTTATATCAATGTCAAATAGGCGCAACCGCATCAGTTCTTCCCGCGTGTAGCCCAGCGAACGGCAGGCCTGATCGTTGACGTAATAAAACCCGGCGTTTTGATCGAGCCAGAAGATCTCATCGGCCGCATTGTCGGTGGCAAACTGAAACATCCGCAGCGCCTCCTCCGCCTGCTTGCGCTTGGTGATGTCAATCAACACTGCACGGCATTCCTGGCCGTCGGGTGAGCGCGTGCCTTCCAGGCGTCCGGTCAGCGTCGGCTGGCCGGCTTGCACCAAGGTCAGCTCGCAAGTCTGGATGGTGCCGGTCGCAAAAACCCGCGCGAGGAAATCGGCAAACTCGCCCCGGTCGCCCTCGGCCACGAACAACCCGAAGCGCCGGCCCGTCAACCGGACGCGCTCGCGGTCCAACAAACTTGCGCCCTTGAAGTTCACGGCCTGGATGGTGCCGTCGGCGGTCAGGTTGAAGAAGCCCACCGGCGCGAAGTCGAAGTGGTCGGAGTAGCGTTCCTGCGCCACGGTGGCCTCCGCCTGGGCGGCGCGGAGTTCCTCGTTTTGCAGCTCCAGTTCAATCTGGTGGATTTCCAGTTCCTGTAGCAGCCGCGTTTGGTCGGCTTGGCTCGGAAGCTGGCGGGGGGCGGGCCGCGCTTTGAACCGGGCCTCCGCCGCGCGGCGCAACGCGGCGAGATCAGTGAGATGGCGTGGTTTCATGGAACGGTTCCAATTAGAATCCGTGCACCGTGGCCAATGTCAAATTGAATTGCCCTTGGCTGTCTAATTTTTTAGCCCGGCCCCTCCCGGTTTTATTTGCCGGGTGGCGCGTCCAGCAGTTCGCGCACTTTGCGGGTGAGGGTGGCGGGCGTGTAAGGCTTGGAGAGAAACGCGACGCCGGGATCCAGCACGCCGTGTTGCATGATGGCGTCGTCCGTGTAGCCGGAAGTGAACAGGATTTTAAGTTCGGGATAGGTGGCATTCAACCACTCGGCCATCATCTTGCCGCCCATCTGCGGCATGATGACATCGGTGAGCACCAGGCTGATCGGTGAGCCTTTGTGTTCCCGCACCACGCGCAGGCCGTCCTGACCGTTGACGGCCAGCAGCACTTCATAACCCTGGGCGGCCAGCACGCCCTGGGTCAGCAGGCGCAGGGCCGGTTCATCTTCCACCACCAGCAGCGTTTCGGTTCCGCGCGGCAACGGCCCGGCCGGGGCGGGGCTGGCTGCGGCCTTGAGCGGCTGCTCGACCTGAGGAAAATAAACTTTGAACGTCGTTCCTTTGCCCTCTTCGCTGTAAACGCCGATATGACCGCCGGATTGGTTGACAATGGTCTGGCAGGTGGTCAGGCCCAAGCCGGTGCCTTTGCCCATGGGCTTGGTCGTGAAAAACGGTTCAAATAGGTGTTTTTTGACTTCATCCGTCATGCCGGTGCCGGTGTCGCTGACGGCGAGCATCACATAGTCGCCCGAAATAACCTCTGGATGCTCATACGAGTAGGCTTCGGCCACGGTGACGTCGCGTGTCTCGATGGTCAGCTTGCCGCCGTTCGGCATGGCGTCGCGCGCGTTGATGACCAGGTTCATCAGCACTTGGCCAACATAGCCGGAGTCGGCCTTTACGCGGCCAATGGATTTGCCGGGGACAAGAATCATCTCGATGTTCTCGTCAATGAGCTTGCGCAGCATCTTGTCCAAATTTTTCAATACCTCGTTCAGGTCAAGCACGACGGGTTGCACGGTCTGTTTGCGGCTGAAGATGAGGAGCTGCCGCGTCAGCTTGCTGGCCCGCTCCACCGCGTGTTGAATTTCGCTGGCATGTTTGTGCAGGGGGTGGGCGGGGCCGAGCTGTTGCATCATCAAATCGGCGTAACCGATGATGACGGCGAGAATGTTGTTGAAATCATGCGCCACGCCGCCGGCGAGCTGGCCGACCACCTCCATTTTTTGCGACTGGATGAACTGCTCCTCCAGTTGCCGGCGCTCGGCGTGCTCGTCCACTTCCTGCATGGCTCGCCGCACTTCCGGGACAAGCCGGGAGAGATGCCCCTTCATGACATAATCCGTCGCGCCGCACTGGAGCGACTTGATGGCCTCTTCTACACCCGCTGTCCCCGACACAAGAATGAACGGCACCTCGGGCAGTCGTCCGCGCGCCATTTTCAGCGCCGTCAGCCCGTCGAAATCTGGCAGCGCAAAGTCTGAAAGGATCAGGTCAACCTCCCCGCGCTCCAGCGCCGCCAGATAGTCGTCGCGGGTTTCCACCCGGGTTATGGAGCAGGCGATGCCACCGGCTTCCAGGGCAGATTGCACGAGCGCAGCATCCTTTGGATCATCCTCCAGATGCAGAATATGAAGTGGATTTTTCATTTTCAACTTCTTCCTTCTCTCGGGTTAACCAACCTATTTCCATGGCGATGCCGCCGGCTATGTATGGCTTGGGGTCACGGCTGACTTTGGTTGATGATTCTGGATTTGTAAATCTCTATTCTTCTATTTTAACTTGATATCAGTTAATAATACCCACCAAAAAAAACAGCCCGAAAAACAAAAATTGTCGGATGTTCGCGGTGGAACCGCGAGGGCAATATCCGCTGACAAATCCGGCATCGTCGTGGGCTGCGGGCAAGGTGCGCTGCGGGTTCTGGAATTGCAGCGTGAAGGCGGCAAACGGCTGCCGGCGGAAGCATTTCTCATGAGCTTTCCGATGCCGGCCGGCTCCGGTTTGCTCTAGGTTGCCGCCGCCAAAAAAAATCTTAAAATTCTTCTTAAGTGACGCCGGGTTTTGGCCGATTGACTGGCGATATACCATGTCACATCCACAAGCCATCCAGCGACGTAAACGTTCGCTTTCCGCGCATCAGAAGCAAATGCGTTTTTTCACCGGGCTGTTCCTGTTCATCTGCTTTTTGCTGGCCGTCGCCCTGTTCTGGCTTCTAAACCAGCCGAGCTTTGCAATGCCTTGACATAGATCGCGGGTGAAGTTGCATTGCGCGGTGGCCCATGCCGTAAAATTGTGCGGCCGAGGTCAGCCCCGCTGCTTGGCCGCGTCCTTCAAGCCGGCGGCATAGGCTTCAAACACGCGGCGCATTTCATCTCGGACAGTGCGGAAGCATTGCAGAATCTCCTCGTCGCTGCCGGTGGCCTTGGCTGGATCAAAGAACGGCCAGTGATGCCGGTTCAACTGGCCGGGAAAGATCGGGCACGCCTGGTCCGCGTTGCCGCAGACGGTGATGACGGTGTGAACCGGCTGGTTCAAAAACTCCGTCAGGTGTTTCGAGCGGTGAGCGGAAATATCAATGCCCACCTCGGCCATGACCTTGATGGCGAGCGGATGGACATGGCCGGCGGGCTTGGAGCCGGCGCTCTGAACGTTCGCCAGATCGCCGAGCGCGGCTCGCAAAAAACCTTCGCCGATGTGGCTGCGGCAGGAATTGCCAGTGCAGAGGACGAGGATGGTGGGTTTGGAATTGGTGTTCATTTGTGTCAATTTGTGGTTGAAATTTCGGAAGCTTTTTCCTGATACCAGCCGCGCGACTGGTTGCAAATTTTACAGACAGACAACATCACCGGCACCTCGACCAGCACGCCGACCACCGTCGCCAGCGCCGCGCCGGAATCCGCGCCAAACAGCGTGATGGCCACCGCCACGGCGAGTTCAAAAAAATTGCTCCGCCGATAAGTGCGCCGGGCGCGGCGACGTTGTGCGGCACGCGCAGCTTGCGCATGAGCAGATAGGCGAGCGTGGAGTTGAAATAAACCTGGATGACAATCGGCACTGCCAGCAACAGCACCGCCAGCCAGCGCGTCGTCAAATTCTCCGCTTGAAATGCGAAGATCAGCACGAGCGTCAGCAGCAGCGCGAAGATCGTCACCGGATGAAACTTTGGCAGAAAATATTTCTCAAACCAGTCCTTACCGTGAGATTTGAGCAGCACCGTCCGCGTCAGCCAGCCGGCCGCCAGTGGAATGACGATGAACACCACGACGCTGGTGACGAGCACGTTCGCCGGCACCACGACATTCGCCACGCCGCACAAAAACATCACGATGGGCGCGAAGGCGACGAGCATGATGAGGTCGTTCACCGCCACCTGCACGAGCGTGTAAACCGGGTCGCCGTCGGTGAGATAGCTCCAGACGAAGACCATCGCCGTGCAGGGTGCGGCGGCGAGGATGATGAGGCCGGCGGTGTAATCCTTGGCCAGCTCCGGCGAAATCCACGGCGCAAAAATATGCGACATGAACAGCCAGCCGAGGAACGCCATGCTGAACGGCTTCACCAGCCAGTTGACGAACAGCGTCACGGCGAGGCCCTTCGGCTTTTTGGCGACGCCGCCGATGGAAGTGAAATCAATTTTCAGCATCATCGGATAAATCATCAGCCAGATCAACACGGCGATGGGCGCGTTGACGTGCGAGCCGCTGACGAACTCTAGCTTGCTCAAATCCATCGTGAAGCCGGGCGCGAGTTTGCCCAACGCCACGCCGACCACCATGCACAGGAAAATCCAGACGGTCAGGTAACGCTCGAAGAATGCGAGCCGCTTGGGTGAAATTTCGTTGCTCATGATTTGCAGGCGGTGATTTCAACGCTGGCGACGTAATCGTCCGGGCTGGCGCCGGCGGACAGGGCGGCGACGATTTTTTGATAAAGCGGATCTTCGAAGCTCACCATGGCCGAAACGTATTCCGGTTTCACACGCACGGCTACGTTGTCCAGTCCGGCGGCGCGGGCGAAATTTTCCGTGGCTGTCACCAGCGCGGCCCCAGCCACGCAGCCGACGAGCGCCTCGACCATTTTCAAAACTTACGGCGGCAACGGTTTGAGCAGCGCCATGTCAGATACGGCCACGCGTCCGCCGGGCTTGAGCACGCGGGCGATTTCGCGCCAGACCTGCGCCTTGTCGGGCGACAGATTGATGACGCAGTTGGAAATGATGACATCAACGGAATTGCCGGCGACCGGCAGATGCTCGATTTCGCCGAGCCGAAATTCCACATTGTCCAAACCGGTTTCCTGACGGTAATACGCGATGTTGCCGCGCGCTTTGCCCAGCATTTCCGGCGTCATGTCCACGCCGTTGGCGCGACCGGTCGCACCAATTTTACGTCCGGCGATGAAGATGTCGAAGCCGCCTCCGGCACCAAGATCAAGCACCACTTCGCCGGGCTTGAGCGCGGCGAGCGCGGCGGGATTGCCGCAGGAAAGCCCCATGTTCGCGCCGTCGGGCAGCGCCTTGAGTTCTTCCATCGTGTGGCCGAATTCGCGGGCAAGCTTGTCCGCATCTTGTGGCGCGGAACCACAGCAGGAAACTCCGGGAGCGCAGCAGCCGGCGGCGGTGTCCTGCGCAATTTTGGTGTAGCCTTCGCGCGTCAGTTTGCGGACGGCATCGGTTTGTTCAAAGGAGGGAGGTGTTTTCATGGTTCAGTAGCATTTCTGGCGGCGGCAGATGACGGCGAGGTCGGTCTGCAAAATCGTTTTCAATTTCTTCACGTCCGCCTTGGTTTCACCCGTTCTGGCGAGCGACTTGTGAACCCAGTCCGGGGCTTCGCGCACGGCGACGGGCGCGGACTTGTCCGGCAGGCGGTAATAAACCCAGCGCTCCGACTTGCGCGAGAGAATGAGATGCGCGTGGTGCAAAATGGAAAGGTGCTTGGACACCGTGGAGGGCGCGAAGCCGAACAGCTCGGTGATCTGGCAGACACACAGTTCGCCTTTGCGCAGGACCAGCAGAATCCGCACCCGGTTCGGGTCGGACAGCGCCTTGGTGATGGCCATGAATTCATTCATAGAGATAGTTCGTCAAAAAACGAAATGGAAATCGCACGATTCAATGGTCCCGGCAAGTATATTTGTTAACAGGGCCGGTTCAGAGCCAGCCGAAGGAACGGGCGAGATAAACCAGCGCGTAAGCCACCGCGCCGGCGGCGGGCAGCGTCAGCACCCAGGCCCAGAGAATGCGTTCGACAACCTGGAGCTTGAGCGCGTTGAAACCTTTGGCACAGCCGACACCCATGATGGAAGTGGTGATGGCGTGTGTGGTGGAAACCGGCATGCCGAAATGCGCCGCCGTGAACAGGACGCTCGCGCCGGTGGCTTCCGCCGCGAAGCCGTGGACGGGATGGAGCTTCACCATTTTATGGCCAAGTGTCTTGATGATGCGCCAGCCGCCGGCGGCGGTGCCGGCGCACATCGTCAGCGCGCAAAGGACTATGATCCACGCCGGGATGAATTGCGCCTTGGGATCAAGTGCTGGCGGCTGGTAGCCAAATTGCAGCCAGGCGGGCAGATGCGTGATGGCCCAGGCGGCCGGCGGAAGATATCCGGATGGGGAGCCTTCGGGCGTTTGCAGCCATGAGAGCCAGAAAGGGGCGGAAATCAGCAGTCCGGTCTTGGTGGCGACCACCAGCGCGAGGGTGATGATGCCCATGGTTTTTTGCGCGTCGTTGGTGCCGTGGGCGAAACCCATGTAGGCGGCGCTGAACAACTGTAATTTGCCGAAGGTGCGGTTGACCGTGACCGGCCGCCAGTTGCGCAGAAAAAAATACAGCAATCCCATGAGAAGGAATCCGACGATGAAGCCGACCAACGGTGAACTGATCATCGGGAAGATGACTTTCCAGAGAATGCCCTTGCTCTTCCACCAATGTTCCTTGTCGGGGATGGACCAGATGATGGACGACCAGCGGTTACCGGAGGCTGCGAGCACGGCACCGCAAAGGCCGCCGACGAGCGCGTGTGACGAACTGGAAGGCAGGCCAAACCACCACGTCAGCAGGCTCCAGACAATGGCCGCAACCAGTGCGCAACAAATCACCGACATGGTGGCCACTTGCGCGTCCACGAGGCCGGATGCAATGGTCGCCGCCACGGCGGTGCCAAAAAATGCGCCGACGAGATTGGTCACTGCCGCGAGCATCACCGCCTGGCGCGGCGTCAGCACTTTGGTCGAGACGACGGTGGCGATGGAATTGGCCGTGTCGTGGAAGCCGTTGATGTAGGTGAACACCAGGGCGATAAAGATGACGAGCAGGATGAGGAACATCGCGCGTCAGGAATTTTTCAGGACGATGTGCATGACGACATTGCCGGCGTCGTGGCAGCGGTCCACGACCTTTTCCATCAGCTCATAAACGTCGCGGATGACGATGGCGCGGATGGCGTCGTATTTGCCGCCGTAAAGATCGCGGAGCAGGTCGTTCATGTGCCGGTCGGCCTCGACTTCGACGAGTTGGAGCCGGTCGTTGAACGTCTTGATTTTTTCCATGTCCTCCATGTCGCGAAGTTGCTTGACCATGCCGAAGATGGCGTCGGTCGCCTTGGTCATCATGTCGGCTTGTTTGGTGAAATCAATGCCGTCGAGATGCGGCCCCGCCATCACCAGGCGCTCCGCAAGTTTTTCGGCGGTCTTGGGAATGCGAAACAGCCCACGGGCGAGCGCCTCGATGTCTTCGCGCTCCAGGCCGGTGATGAAGGTTTTCACCAGCTCGCTGCTGATCTGCTCGGAAATTTTCTTTTCCTTGCGGCGGGCGAGAATGAGGTCGTCAAGGTTCTGGGTGTTGCGCGGCGATTTCATCAGCTCGATGACGAGCCGGACGCTTTCGTGCGATTCCTGGGCGGCGGCTTCGAGCAGTTCCTGAAAACGGTCGCCCTTGCTGAAGAATTGCTGGATGGAAAACATGCAGGTGAAGTCTTGCAAAAAGAACCCCACCGCGCACGAAAAATCAGTTCTTCAACGTGTGCCGGATGTCCTGCGCCTCGCACAGATAAACCACTTCCTCGGCAATATTCTTGGCGTGGTCGGCGATGCGTTCCAGGCTTTTCGCGGCGACAATCCAGTGCAGGCAGCGCCCGATGGTGTCGGGATTTTCGGTCATGTGCTGCGCCAGCTGCTGGTGAATTTCCTTGTTCAGCACATCCACTTCACGGTCGCGCGGAATCAAGGCGCGGGCGGCGGCGGGATCGCGATGCACAAATGCGTCCAGCGCCTCCTTGACCATGCCGAGGGACATGCCGGCCATGCGGGTAACATCAAAATTGATTTTTACCGGCGGCTCCTGCGCGAGGTCGCGCGCGCGTTTGGCGATCTTGGTCGCCTCGTCACCGATGCGTTCTAGGTTTTGCGACACTTTCATCGCGACGGTGATCAACCGGAGGTTGCTTGCGAGCGGGGCCTTGGTCAGCAGCACGATGGCCATCTCGTCAATCTCAACCTCGAACTGGTCAATGATGTTGTCGTCCTCACGCACACGCACGGCGAGATCGTAATCCCGCTGGACGAGCGACTGAACAGCCTGGTTGACGGCCGTCTCGGCGCGGCTGGCCATCAACAAAATCTTTTGCCGCAACGCGTCGAGACCCATCTCAAAATGATTTTCCATAATTTGCTTTGCTGAAAACTAACTCACCCGAACCGGCCTGTCACATAATCTTCCGTCTGTTTCTTGGAGGGATTGGTGAATATTTTTGTGGTCGAGCCAAATTCGATCAACTCGCCGATGTAGAAAAAGGCGGTGTAATCCGAGATGCGCGCGGCCTGCTGCATGTTGTGCGTGACGATGACGATGGTGAAATCCTTTTTCAACTCCAAAATCAGCTCCTCGATGCGCGCGGTGGCAATGGGATCCAGCGCCGAAGCCGGTTCGTCCATCAAAATGATTTCAGGCTTGATGGCGATGGCGCGGGCGATGCACAACCGCTGCTGCTGGCCGCCGGACAATCCCAGCGCGCTGGAGTGCAGGCGGTCCTTCACTTCATCCCACAGCGCGGCGCTGCGCAGGCTTTGTTCGACGACGCCATCGAGCTCGGACTTGTTGTTGGAGCCGTGCAGGCGCAGGCCGTAGGCGACGTTTTCGTAGATGGATTTCGGGAACGGATTCGATTTTTGAAACACCATGCCGATGCGCTTGCGGAGTTCGATCACGTCCACGTCCGAACTGTAAATGTCATGTCCGCCGATCTTGCACGAGCCTTCGATGCGGACGCTGTCAATCAGGTCGTTCATGCGGTTGAGGCAGCGGAGCAGG